>JAEEGI010031093.1_pt1 | contig 9997 bp, 9 predicted proteins | sample 8958751 | NCBI WGS metagenome assembly JAEEGI01 (sample SAMN16246545, study PRJNA631951) | gut metagenome | biome: gut microbiome; feature: rumen; material: KS-attached | host: Bos | place: Iran: Karaj | collected 2018-10 | reverse complement strand
AATACTATTTTCCATTTGTGTAGTTATTGAATGATTGTCTTGCAAAAATAGAACACCCAATTCTTAAAACCGAGGGCTAAATATTATTAATCATCTAAAAATCAACATTATAAGATATTATCTAACTCTCTTCTCCAATTCTGCTACTTTAGCCTTCAACAGCTTGATTTCCTCATCATTTTCCCGCTTCACAGAATGCTTGAGCTTGAACATCGCCAAGTTCAGATCAAAGGAAGTCTCGCTACTATGTTTTGGTAGTATGTCCGACATAATACCCTCCACCAGCTGGCCGCCCCTTTGCAACAATATCTTCTGCTCTTGTTCGTTGTCCTCCTGTTGAGGAATCTCAACAATTACTCTTGACAATTCCTTTAACTTAGCGTATGCCTCTACGATAGCGATGGTAGTTTCCACAGCCTTCGGACTCTTCAAAATAGTGGCTAGCATATAAAGGCCTTTCTCGGTGAAGGCTTTGGGAGGATATTTTGAATGCTGTCCTCGACCACTATTCTTTAAGGTCGAAAATTTCGACCTTAAAGAGTCCCATTCTTCATTTGTCAATTCCCAAATGTACCCTTCTGGAAATTTTTCAGGGTTATTGCTAACCGCCTCATTTACTCGTTTGGTTTCCACCCCATACAATTCCGCCACATCGGAATCCAGTATCACTTGCTGATTCCTCAAGCTGATGATTTTGTTTTCAACTTCAATAATATTTTCCATGTTTTTATCTTTAAAGGTTGTTATTTTATTGCAAAAATACAAGCAAATAATAATTATATTTATTATGTTGATAATTAAAATCCCATTAATAATCAACAACTTCAATTCTAATCTATCAGTATTTAACAATACAATTTTGTTGGAATGGAAGGAATTTAACAAGCTCCCAGTATATACGTTTGCCCTGATGTAAACAATTACCCTCTTTTTGAACTGTCGCAAATTTTGCGACAGTTGGAATTCCTTTTAATTCTTCCGCATTGACGTTTTGTATATGTTTACCTATAGTCTTGATGTCCCTATGAAACAACTCGGCAATCTGTTGGCGATTTAGCCACACCGTATCTTCTCGCAACATCACTTCCAGACGTATACTATTGTCAGGTTGGTATAGAATGATTTCACCATTATTTTAATTCCTTTTTGCAAGCCTTGCAAAAAGCTAATCCGCAATTTGTTTTGCGGTATTTTTGTGGCATAGAAAACAAAAAAAACCAATGACCTTGAATATTTCATACATCAGACCGCCTATTTTGTACAATGGCCATTATAAAAGCCCTGGATGTAATTGCAAATACGCTATTTTTGCCCAGTCTTTCGTTGGAAGACAACTGATAAACCATTTTTCTTCAACAAAAAAAATCATGAAAAAAATCTTTTCCAAACCACTTAAGACACCTTTCCACAAAATCATTGGCCTCGCATTGGGAATTATGGCAGTACTGCCTTGCTGTTCCCAGAAACAATACTCTTTATTGGAATGGATCACCGTTTACAGTTCCGATTCGCTCTATTCGGTTGATATACCACAAGGCTATAGCTATTTCGAAGCCTTGGACATGTCATCCAAATACACCACTTATGTGACATACAACTCTGGGGAATATGAAAACATGATTTTTATCAGCATTTGGCAGAATATAAATGACAATTTAAAAGACTATGCTGAAAGTTTACATCAGATGGAGATAAATCTTGAATCCAGTTGTGATTCGGTTAACTATTACAGCAAATTGCAGTTAAAAGCAATTCAAACTGAGGATTCTTTGGTGGTTTTCCGCTCAAAAGACAAAAAACAGCACTTTTACTATCTGTTAAAGAAAAGCGGAGCACATATTTATTTGATTTCCATCATGTCCGACTTTGACACCAAGAAAACATGGAATGCTTCCATGGCTCAAAAAATTGCAAATTCCATTATAGACCGAACCAAGGAAGTTATGCAAAGCTATCTTACTGTGAATAAAAAAGATGGAAAATGGAATCTTGAGAAAACTGGTTTTGCGGTAGATACAAATTATGAATTTCATCTATATTTAGACCGCTTAGCGGAAATTGTCAAAGAATACCGCACTCTCGGCATTGATAGAGTGAATTCATGGATGCCAAGAGGTTGTTTCGTATTTGAGTCAAAAGACAAAAATTGTATCTTTTTTGTAGATGCATTTGAAATACCCTTAAGTATGTCTAACAGTGCTGAAATAACAAAATATAAGGAAACACTACGAGACAATGGAAGCACCTTTATCGAACAAAAAATAAACGATTGTATCGTTATCAAGGAAATGAACGGGTTCATTTCGGAAGATGATGGCAAACTTCTAGAGTGCTTTACTGTTTTCAAAGGAAAACGAATTTGGTCTTTCGGTTTATTCCGCGACCCCATCCTACCCCAAATGACAGACAAAGTGCTTCAAGAAATGGAGTTTTGGGAGTAAAAAAAACATTCGCCATACCGGGAAGATCTCGGCTTATCGTTGCAAGTTGGAGCAAATAAAGAGATGCTGGAAAATATGAGAAATCCTTCATGTTTGCAATAATGGATTTGCGAAGCCTCGTTTCTTTGAAATCAAGAGGTAAATTAGAACTCCAATCTCAGTTGTCGCTTCAGCTGGAAGCTGCGGCGGTGATAGGGGCTGTTGCCGTATTTCAGCACCGCGTCCTGATGGTAAGGCGTGGGATAGCCTTTGTTGTCCTTCCAGCCATACATGGGATATTCCTCATGCAACCGCTCCATCAGCTCATCGCGGTAACATTTGGCCAAAATCGAGGCGGCAGCAATGGACAGATAAGTGGCATCTCCCTTAACCACAGTCTTATACGGAATATCCGTGCGGTTGACGAAGCGATTACCGTCAATCAGCAACAACTGCGGTTTGAGAGTCAGCTGCTGCACGGCACGCGTCATTGCCAGAAAAGAAGCCTGCAAAATGTTAATCTTGTCGATTTCCTTTTCAGATACCTGCCCTACCGCCCAGGCCAAAGCATCACGCTCAATAATCGTTCGCATTTGGTTTCTCTTGGCGGCAGAAAGCTGTTTGGAGTCATTGATTTCCTCATTCTGATAATTGTATGGTAAAATCACGGCAGCCGCAAAAACAGGTCCTGCGATACAGCCTCTGCCCACTTCGTCGCATCCACATTCAAGTATTTCAGTATCAGAAAAATGACTCTTTAAAGGCATAAGGCAACAACAAAAATCAGCATCATAAAATCATTGACTAACGGATGCTCTTTCATTTGTGACAACATACTGTAATACAGTGTCATAGGTATCAAAAGAAATCCCACTGCATGATGAAAGTCAAAAGGAGAGAATACCATCAGCAGCAAACATGACATGGTAATCAAATGTATAGTTATCAATCTTTTACGAAGAAGCACTGTCTTGCTGTCATATTGTATTTTCAGCACCACGGTGGCATAAAGCAAAGACACCACCGTTGTGGCAATCAGCACCATCACTTGCCAGGAATACATTTCTGTCATGGCAAAAGTATTGTAAAACCTGATCCCTGACACGAACTGGTACAATTCGGGCAAACGATTGCTGAAGAAATAGAAACTAAAGCAGTATAAACAAACCAACAAAATGCCCAAAATATAGACAATGATATCTTTATATTTGCTGAACCTGTTGATTACCAATGAACTGATAACAAAGAAAGCCACAAACACCATAGGAGGATAAAAGAGTGAGGCCACACCCGTCAAAATTCCTGACAGAAGGTCTTTGCTTTTCAGATTGCCATTGTCATAATCGAAATTCAGACTGATGATGATGACTAAAAACAAATTGGACAACAAAACAGGGGACAATTCGGATATAAAGCCGCCACAGCATAAAATAAGCAGAAACCAGATACATACCATCAGGTGATGATTGTCACCGAAACCACCCCGGAAATAATAGACATCTGTAAGCAGAATCTGCAAGAGCAAACTTATGCTGATGACCGCAATCATGCCGCCATAATGATTCTGCAACGAAGAGAGCATCAGCCAAAAAGAAGTGGACGACGGAACCTGCACAAAGTGTGTTGAACCAACAAATTGCAACACAGTCCACGTCAACACGGCCAACAAACAGACTACTTGCAGAAACAATTTTGACTGGATAAATCGAAACATCCTTTATTTTTTGGCAAAAATACGAATTAATTTGCTACCTTTGCCAACTCATTTCTCAGGAAATTAAAAAAGCATGAAAAAAAACGCCAAGAAAGCGACTATATGGTTGATTATCATAGGTTTGATTGCCACCGGCATTGTCATTTTCGCCACACGTCCTTCCATCGTGGAAGAGGTAAAAAAGGGAACGGCCAAACTTTTTGTATATGAATACATTCCAAATCAGAAAGTACAAATTGACAGTTGTTTGGTAAGCCTGTCGTCAGATTCCATCTATAAAGACTTCAGAAAAAAATACCGTTTTCATTATCAGACCATTGGCATGGCATCTTTCAGCGACAGCAGCCGTCTGTTGATGGTCAGCGAATTACCTCCCCACTTTGAGACCGACTCTGTCGCCTCCATCTTCAAAAAATTCACCCACAAAATGGAATTACGCAAGCATTCCATCGGCTACGATGGCTATGTGACCGACATGCTGATATACTTGGGCAACGCCACCCAGGAGAATTGTGACAATCTGATTCGCAAACTGAACAAAGAACTCTTTTTCAGCGAATACAAACCTACGGTCATAGCGTTGCCTGTGGAAGAAAAACGGCAATATTTTGCCAGGGAAAACATTGATTATCAAATCACTCTGAATGAGTTCAACATCTGGTTCATGGAAGATGGCGAAGGCTTTATGACCTTGGACGACACCAATCACGTAATGACCATATCCGACATGTTTGCCGAACAATCGCGAGGGGTATTTTTCAGCCAGTTGCCAGGTTTTGTGGCTTGGGCCATGGCCAAAAACGAAGACATAGCCGGACAAGTGGGCGACATACGCCAGTTCACCCTGGATGCAGACCTGATTTTGGGTGCCTTGGCCGACAGCAGCACCCTGGTCATCATTGGCCGTGAACGCCAGTCTCCGCTGAATGAGCTGCCACCACTGCAAATCGAGAGCATTTTGCTGCTGGCCTCCACCACCGAAAAAGAATTGTCGCAAAGTCTCGACATCAACGACCTGATGGCCGGCAAGATGAACAATGGTCGCGACTGGTGCCCCACTTACCTGAGCAAGGAGCTGGAAAACACCGAATTTGGCGACCTGATGACCATCACCGACGTACTGCTGAAGGACTGGTCGGAACGTGGCACCATCCAAGAAGGCTATTACCGCTATCCGGATCCCGGCTACTACCCTTTCGACAAACCCTTGTTCAGGAAATTAGGCTTATCCGAATTAGTCTATAACTGGAATACCGCAGGAGCCATGTATGCCATTGACTGCGAAGGATATACCATCTACACACTGAACCGCACTGGCTCACTGCCTGTCAGCTACTTCAATTCGCAGGAGCGGAGCGAATCCATCGGCTACCGCTATGAAAGCCAGGCCTATCACTATTTTGCCACACTCTGCAACACCGACCTGGCCCGTGTGGTACAATATACAGCTCTTTATCAATTATTTATCGACAACAACATCAGTTATTCGGGAAACACCTATCCTTCATTCCCAAAAAACAAGCCATTCTTGTTGTACAAGCCCACGGTCAATCTGCTCAATACCATCAAAAACATGAGCAATGAGGAAATTGCCGCTTTTGCCGACAGTCTTTCACACCGCACTTTCGACAGGTTTCAGAAAGAACACGTTGACAAACAATTACGCGAGAACGAGCAAAACTACAACATGACCTATACTGACGAGCATATTGACTACATTTATAAAAATGTTCACCAAAATACAAAGGCGGGCATCAGTGGAGACATCAACGAAGTGAAGAGCCTGCTCAACGGACTGTCGGAGGACCAATTCAAGCAATTAGCCAAGTTCCTCTCCTACCCTCGCGGGATTGCCGTGAGAGACAGGGAAACTTACAACACCATGTTGCGTGCCCGTAAAATCAACCAGCTGATGCGGGAAGTCGGCAAGAACAATCTCGACTTGTTGGGCATGGACTTGAACAATGTGAAGAACTATTTTGCCGGCAATCTGGCAGGAAATAGCGGGCGATACATGAAGACCTCCTCGCTTATCATCACCTTCAACGACCTGCTGACCACTGGCGGTCACAACCTGTCGTCACGCATCAGCAGGGTAAATTCCATGACGCATTACAAGCAAAGCAAGGGCAATTATGTGCCGAAAGACTACGACCGGCCTGCCAATACTGAGCCCGTATTGGCCGAGAACAAGCCGACCACCTCAGGACCTTCCACGAGCACTCCCGACGCAAGTAAGCCAACCAGTGGAACAACTCCCAGCAGCAAACCAAGTGGTAGTGCGGCACCTAGTGGCAGCAGACCCTCAAGCGGCACTGCTCCCGGTGGCAATAGCAGACCGACAAGTTCCGCAACGCCTAGCAGCGGAACAAGGCCAAGCACAAGCACAAGTTCGGGCACTCGTCCCAGCACTACAAGTACATCATCAACCAGCCATAGTAGCACTTCTACCAACACGGCAAGCAGTCGAAGCACCAGTGGCGGTGGCAACATTCGTCCCCGCAGCGCGGTGATCTCCACAGCTCCGAGAGGAACGAGAGGACTGTGAAAATGTGCTAATTAGTTAATGTGCTAATGTGCTAATTTAAGTTGACAGTTGACAGTTAACATGGATACACAGTAGAGACGCGTCGCGTGCGTCCACAATCTGTAGGGCTGACACATTGTGGCAGCCGTAAGGAGGAATGTGGATTTAATCCAGAATCCAGAATTCAGAATCCAGAATTCAACGGACGCACGAGGTGCATCCGTGTTAACCCCTGTAAGCTAAAACAAAAAAGGGAATGAATTTGTCATTCCCTTTTTTGTTTCGTCGGGGTGAAAAGACTCGAACTTTCGACCCCTTGCACCCCATGCAAGTGCGCTAGCCAACTGCGCCACACCCCGATGCTCATCTCTTGTGAAATGAGGTTGCAAAAATACAACTTTTTTTCTTATGTTGTACTCTTTTTCAAAGATTTTTTTTGCTACCTTTGCAACTTCATTTTTTACATTTAAAATATTCAATTTAAACATAAAAACACCACCTAAAAAAGCACAGTCTTTCATGAAAAAAATCTACTTAATTTTAACTGTTTTATTAGTATCATCCATTATGTTAAATGCTGGTCCATCAAATAGATACATCACCGAACACAGCTGTTCCAAAGCCAAGTCGGCCATACTCAGGAAAGGGTGCACCATCTCCGAGAAACTCATCGACAGGGGCTTAAGCCAAGCTGCGAATTTCTGGACCTCCGCCGACGGTTCACAGGATGAATTCATCGATTTTTGCGCCAAAAACTTCTGCAAGAATTTGGAAGAAAAGGACCGTTTGTTTGAAAGATTGTGTACAAACTTCGAAACCATTTTAGGACACAACAACCGTGTCACCATCGAATTGCTCCGTCCCTCTCATGTGAAAGGTATCGAAAACACACCTGTTGACGACATTTTCGGGGCATACAACGGACTGGCACACTTCAACGAGGACATGTTCAACAACAAGCTGGCGTTCATTGTCATCATGAACTTTCCGCACTTCACACTGCGTGAGAAAGTCAACAACGGTGACAATTGGACCATACGCCAATGGGGTTACGTCCGATTAGGCGATTTGTTCACCAACAGGGCTCCCGCATCAGCCGAACAATGCATCAACGCCGCCACAGCTGCCGCCGAGAACTATATCGCCAACTACAATATCCACATGGGCATGGTTTGGAGCGACAAAAACATCAGATATTGGTCGCAGGATGTAAAACTCATCACCCACTGGGGACTGCGCGACGAGCTGAAAGCCGCATACAGTGACCCTGTCAGCGGCACTGACAAACAAAGCATCATTTACAACATCCTTACCCGTATCACCGACCAGACCATTGCGGAGGACGTCATCGACAAAAGCGACTACATCTGGTACCCATCAACCAACCAGACTTACGTGCAACGTGTTGAGATAAAAGGAAAATCGGAAAACAACAAACGCTACGAGTGCCTGCTGCGCAACTTCAGAGCCATCAAAGCTTCAGACGAGTACTACGAGGAAGACAACTTCATCACCCGCAAATTTGAGGGCGAATACGAGATTTCCGTAGAACAGGCTGAAAAATTATTCAGGGAATTGCTGTCATCACCACAAGTCAAAGAGGTGGCCGAATTCATCTCTAAGCGTTTGGGCCGCAGACTGCATCCTTTCGATATCTGGTACGACGGCTTCAAAGCCCGCAGCAGCATGGATCAGAACAAATTGGACAGCATCACCACAAGCAAATATCCTGATGCTGAGGCATTTGCAAAAGACCTTCCCAACATCTTGGTCAAATTAGGTTTTACCCGTCCAAGAGCCGAGTTCATCTGCAACCATGTCACCGTTGACCCCTCTGTCGGCGCCGGCCACGCTTGGGAGTCCATGATGAAAGGCGACAATTCCATGTTAAGAACACGCATCGGTGCCAACGGCATGGATTACAAAGGCTATAACATTGGTATTCATGAGTTTGGACATAATGTTGAACAGACTATCTCCTTGTATGAAGTCGATAACTACTTTATGCGCGGTGTACCGAACACAGGCTTTACTGAAGCCTTGGCCTTCACTTTCCAAAACCGCGACTTGGAATTGTTAGGACTTACCAACAACGACACCATCACCGAAGACTTGAACACTCTCGACATTTTCTAGAACTGCTACGAAATCATGGGTGTTTCACTGGTGGATATAAAGACTTGGCAATGGATGTACGCACACCCCAAAGCCAATGCCGAGCAGCTGAGGAATGCCGTACTGAGCATCGCAAAAGAAGTGTGGAACCAATACTACGCTCCAATTTTCAAAGAAAAAGACCAGGTGATTCTGGCCTGCTATTCCCATATTATTGTTGACCCGCTTTATGTATCAGCATATCCCATCGGCCATCTTGTTGATTTCCAATTGGAGCAATACCTGAACGGCAAGAAAATCGGCCCCGAGGTGGAACGTATTTTCGCTATGGGCCACCTCACTCCTGATATATGGTTGCAGCGTGCTGTTGGCCAAAAACTCTCGACAGAACCTTTGCTCACAGCCACTTCCAAAGCCATAGAGGATGTCGCCAACTACGACAAACAAATCAAAAAGGAGAAAAAAGAAGTGAAAGTGACCAAAAAGAAAAAGTCAAAATAAAATCACTATTGAATATTTTATTATCTTTGCAAGCTAAAAATACAAATACATATCATCATGCATATAGCCGTAGCAGGAAATATAGGATCGGGCAAAACCACCCTTACTGGCATGTTGGCCAAGCATTTCGGATGGGAACCCATGTACGAAAGTGTTGAACATAACCCCTATCTGGCCAGTTTTTATGAAGACATGCAACGCTGGTCTTTCAACATTCAGGTTTATTTTTTGAACAGCCGTTTCAGACAGGTCATTGAATTACGAAAGAAGAAAAAAGACGTGATCCAAGACCGCACCATTTATGAGGACGCTTACATTTTCGCTCCCAACCTGCACGACATGCAGTTGATGCCCACCCGTGATTTTGAGAACTATACTTCTCTGTTTGAACTGATGGCACAGTTTCTGGAATATCCGGACTTGCTGATATACCTGAAAGCTGATATTCCCACACTGGTAGCACAAATCAACAAACGTGGACGCGAGTATGAAAACACTATCCGCATCGACTATCTGCAACATCTGAACGAGAAATACGAGAAGTGGATCAGCAACTACCCCGGCAAATTGTTGGTGATTGATGTCAACACCATCAAATTCGCCGAACGCGCGGAAGATTTCGGTATCGTCATTGAAAAAATCAATGCTGAATTGTTCGGTTTGTTCAAATAAACGATGGCTGTTAATATTATCATTCCAGCAAGATACGCGTCAACACGC
>JAEEGI010031091.1_pt1 | contig 9997 bp, 10 predicted proteins | sample 8958751 | NCBI WGS metagenome assembly JAEEGI01 (sample SAMN16246545, study PRJNA631951) | gut metagenome | biome: gut microbiome; feature: rumen; material: KS-attached | host: Bos | place: Iran: Karaj | collected 2018-10 | reverse complement strand
AGATATCCTGCTCGATCCCGGTCCGGTTGTCGATCAAAATCCGGGGCTGGAGGGAGCGGGCCAGGGCAATCAGCTTCTCCGCCTCCCAGTCCTCCGCGCCCTTTCCCTTCATCCATGCCTTGTCTCCGGTCCCGCACTGCTCCGGATAGGAAAAATCAAACCAGAGAACGTCGATTTTCCCATAGCCCGTCAGCAGCTCCCGAACCTGATTCCGCACGTATTCGCAGTAGCGGGCCATGCTGCGGCCCTCGTTCTGCGCGCGGGCGTCGGGATCGTCACGGCGCGGATGGTGGACGTCGATCGTGAAATCGGGGTGATGCCAGTCCAGCAGGGAGTAGTAAAAGCCCACGCGAAGCCCCTCGGCGCGGAAGGCGTCCGTAAATTCCCGCACCAGATCGCGTCCGGCGGGGGTGTTGGTCGCCTTGTAGTCGGTGTATTGGCTGTCAAAGAGGCAGAAGCCGTCGTGGTGCTTGGCGGTCAGCACCGCGTAGCGCATCCCTGCGGCTTTGGCCTGTCTTGCCCAGTCGCGGGGGTCGAAAAGATCGGGGTCGAAGCGCCGGAAATAGCGGTCGTAATCCGCGTCGGTCATCCGCTCGCGGGTCTTGACCCACTCGTGCCGCGCGGGCAGGGCGTAGAGCCCCCAGTGGATGAACATACCGAAGCGGTCGCGGGTGAACCAGGCGGTATCGCCCGGCGTGGGGCGGGTGGCGTAAGACGACATGGCGGACCTCCCGGCGCTTCAGCAATGCGCACGCATCTCCGCCACGAAGCCGCCGTCGATCACGTCGTAGCGGTCCTCGGGGGGATAGAGCGCGCCGCCGTAGAAGATGTCGCGGTTGTTGGCGGTGGAGGGATCAACGCGCTGGGTGAAGCGTGCAACGTGGATCTGGTCGCAGCCGGTGAATTCCAGAATGCGGTCGATATTCTTGCGGTTCACGCCGGCGCCGGGCAGGATCTGGATCCTTCCTCCGGCGAATTCCACCATCTCCCGGATCACGTCGATGCCGTAGTAGACGTCCGGCGCCTGACCGCTCGTCAGAACGCGGTCCACGCCAAGCTCGATCAGATCGGCGAGCATGGCGCGCCAGTCCGGGGCCACGTCAATGGCCCGGTGGAAGACCTTCGTCCGGTTTCCGGCCAGATGTACCAGCTCGCGGCAGCGTTCCTTGTCGAGCGTGCCGTCCTCGTGCAGGAAGCCGAAAACCAGGCCGTCCGCCCCATTTGCCAGAAGCTGCTCGGCGTCCGCCATGGCCGTGGCGTATTCTGCCTGCGTGTAGCAGAAGCCGCCCTGGCGCGGGCGCACCATCGTCATGATCGGAAGGTCGACCATCCGTTTTGCGACCAGCAGCTCTCCCACCGAGGGCGTCAGCCCTCCGTGAAAGAGGCAGGAGTTGAGCTCCACGCGATCCGCGCCGCCGCGGGCAGCGGCCAGGACGTCCTCCACGCTCCCGCAGCAGACCTCCAGGGTGATGTTCTGTTTCATCTCTGATCCTCCGTTTGGCGAAGCAGGTCCAGCAGCGTTCGCACCGTGCCGACCTGATAATTCGTGATGGCAAAGACGCCCCGTCCCGCCCGATCGACTGCGGCGGCAAAGGGCAGGCGCAGCTCGCCGGCATGCAGGGCTCTGCGCCAGGGCAGGAGGGCGGAATCCTCCGGAAGCGTCAGGACGCAGGCGTCTTGCCACGCCGCCAGGCTTGGCTGCACCCGTGCCGGGTCCGCGCCGGGCAGAAGCAGGACGCGAACGGCGGCGTCCCGTTCGGACGCTTGCTGTAATTCGTTCAAAAAATGGACGCTCGGCTCCTCCGCAGGAGCAAGCAGGACGACGATCGCGTTTTTGCCGCGCAGCCCGGAAAGGAGGGGGCCGCCGGAGGTCTCAAGCTCAGGCAGTCGGACGGGGGAGAAGCCCTCCGGCAGCCGCCTGGGCGGGCAGAGGACCGGAACCGCCGCAGTTGCACCGGTCTGCACACGGATCGGTCGAAGCCGCCCGTCCACGGTACCGTCGGCCCGCCGGGTCAGCGCCGCCAGGCGGTAGCCGCCGGCGGGGAGGGTCAGACTGTGCGTGCCGGTGAGCCGAAGCCCGTCCAGATCGAGCGGGACGAACAGGCCGTTTTCCAGCCGCTCCAGACCGAAGTCCACGCCGCCGGTCAGCGGCGTGCAGCCGGGGTTTTCCAGGCGCAGGGTCCCGGTCACGGCGGTTTCAGGCGTCAGAGCCCTCCAAGCGCCGTCCCAGATCTCCTTGATCCCGGTCGCCGGGTTCAACCGTGCGGCAAAGCCGAGGGCTCTGGCGCAGGCAACGAAGAGAACGTCCAGCGTTGCCGCCGAACAGCGCCCCGACCGCATGACGCCCCGCAGATCCGGGACGCAGAGATCCCGACCGGGCAGGACGGCGATCCGTTCGCGGAGGCGATCCCAGAGGCTTGCCGCGCAGTCGGGCGGGTCCGCGCGGAACCAGCTCCGAAGGGCCTGACGGACCGGAAGCAGCTTTTCGTTGGCGACTCGCGGAGCCAGCACCCCGTGCTGCCAGATCTCCTCCGGCCAGCGCGACCGGAAGGGGAGGGCGACGCACAGATAATCGACCAGCGTTGCAGCGGTCGCGTCTGCGAGATCCTTTTCCCGGAGCGTGTCCAGCAGGGCGGCCTTATCGGCCCCGGAGAAACGGGTATCGGCCAGAAAGGCCCGAAGCTCCATGGAGTTGCCGCAGGCGCAGGCCAGGCAGTCCGGTTCCCGGAAAAACGCCGCCCGCTTTGCCGCCCGGGCTGCCGCGCAGGCGCGAAGCCTTGCCTCATGCGTCAGCCGGACCTCCGGCGAGGCCGGAGCGGGCTGGATCTTGGTTTCCAGCGGGGGTCGCTGACAGAAGTCCTCCGCCGGGATCTCCGCAGAGGCCTCCGACCAGTCGAAGGCCAGCACGGCGTCCTCCCTGAGCTCCACGGTCCGGGCAAGGAAACGAACGCCGTCGGTCAGGTGGACGCGCAGACTGCCCAGACCGAGGGTCAGACGGACCAGGCCGTCCGCGTCGGTCTGCGCCGTGTGGATGGGCCGGAGCGCGCCGAGATTCGCCAGCTCAAAGCGGACGGTCAGACCCGGCAGGGGTGCGCCGTTCGCCGCTGCAAGCACCGTCAGACGGGCGGTTTTTGCGTAGGCGGCGGTCCGGTTGACGACGAACGCGCCGAACTGCTCCCCGCAGACCTCGTCGCCCGCCGGCGCCTGGCCCCAGACCTTCGTGTGGACCAGCATGGCCCGGGAAGCAGCAGCGGTGAACCAGCCGGAGTCCAGCTCCGGCTCCGGCTCGCATGCGCCGAGATAGCGCCAGCTCCCGTCCACCCAGGCCTCGACCCAGGCGTGGTTGTCGTCGCAGTGCGACCACCAGGGAACGTAGACCTGCCGGGCGGGGATACAGCAGGCGCGCAGGGCGCTCACCAGCAGGACGGATTCCTCCCCGCACCGCCCCCACGTGCGCCGGAGCGTGTCCAGCGGGGCGTTCGTCCGGTCGTCGGTGGCCGCATATTCCACGGATTCGGCGCACCAGAGGTTGACCGCCTGCACGGCGGCCTCCATGGACTGACCGGAAACCCGTTCCCGGAGCTGCGCCCAGAGCGGCTCGTGATAGGCGGATGGAGATTCCGTATTGACCCGGGGGAACAGAACGTAAGCCCGGAAGACGTCCTCCGGAATGGAGGCACCCCAGGGAACGATGGCGCGCACCGCAGCGCAGTGCCGCACGATGCTTCGCAGCGCATCCACGGAGACCGACACGCGGTCGCATTCCGGCAGAGCGGCGCGGAGAAAGGATAAGTAGTCGTTCATAGGCAGGATGCAATCGTCAACAGGCGACGCGGGCATTCAGCGCTTGGAGGTTTGCTGATTTCCAAGCGCACGGATCTTGTCCATCAGCTCCGCGGTCAGGCGGTCGAGCTCGTCGTTGTCGGGGCGGCGGCAGGAATAGGCAGGGCGGTAGGGCTCGCCCATGATGATCCTGATCGGCTGGAAGGGCTTGCGGTCCGGCGTAATAAAGACCGGAACGACGGGCACGTCGGCCCGCTGGGCAAGCAGGATCGCGCCGTTCTTCGGCGTCACGACCTTCCCGTGCTTGACGCGGGTGCCCTCCGGGAAGATCAGCAGCTTCTCGCCCTTGCGCAGAACGGACAGCGACTTCTTGACCGAAGCGATATCCACCGCGTCGCGGTTGACCGGGAAGGCCCGGAAGGCCATCAGGAATTTGGCGAAAAAGCGGTTTTTCTCAAACAGGACGTTCTTTGCCATCGTCCAGGGCGGAACGCGGGTTTTCAGTCCCATGTCCACCCAGAGGGGATCAGCGAAGCCGCTGTGGTTGCCGCAGAGGATGCAGGCTCCCTCCGGCAGACGGTCGAAGCCCCGGAAGGTCGGCCAGTGGTAGAAGCGCATGAAGACCAGAAGGACGAAGCGGATGATCGGATAGAACACCTTCACCGCGATTCCGCGGCCCGGTTCCGGCTTGCTCCGGGCGCCTTCGGTCTTTTGCTCCGTCACGGCGCTCATTTTCCCGCCTTCTTCCGGATGATGGCCTTGAGCTCTGCGACCACCTGATCGATGCTCATCTGGGAGCTGTCCACGACCTCGGCGTCGTCGGCGCAGCGCAGGGGCGCGATGGGCCGGTTCATATCCTGCTCGTCGCGCTTGACGATATCGGTGTAGATATCCTCATACTTCACGTCCTGCCCCTTGGCGACCAGCTCCTTGAAGCGGCGCTCGGCTCGCACGCCCACGGAGGCGGTCAGAAAGATCTTGACCGTTGCATTCGGCAGAACGACGGTCCCGATGTCGCGCCCGTCCATCAGGACGTTGTTCGTCCGGGCCAGATTCCGCTGCATATCCAGCAGATAGTCGCGGACGCAGCTCTGAGTGGCCACGCCGGAGGCCATCGCAGACATCTCCGGGGTGCGGATGGCGTCGGTCACGTCGGCTCCGTTCAGGATCATGTGCTGCAGGCCGTCCTCGCCGTAGCGAACGTCGATGTTCACGTCGTCCAGGCAGCGGCGGATGCCGTCTGTGTCCTTCGGGCCGATGCCCATCAGGCTCATGTGGTAGCCCACGGTGCGGTAGATCGCGCCGGTGTCCACGTAGAGATAGCCCAGCTCGGCGGCGACCCGTCGGGCGATCGTGCTCTTGCCTGCGCCGGCAGGCCCGTCAATGGCGACGGAAACGAAATCAGACATAGTAAGTACCTCCGTTGGTGTTATGTGTTCCGGGCAGCGGCGGAAATGCCGGCGGCATAGCCGGTCGCCCAGGCGATTTGCAGATTGAAGCCCCCGGTATAGGCGTCCACGTCGATGATCTCCCCGGCGAAGTAGAGACCGGGGATCAGCCGGGAGGCCATCGTCTTCGGGTCGATCTCCTTCGTGCTGACGCCGCCGGAGGTGACGATGGCCTCCTCCACGGGCCGCAGACCGGAGATCGCAAAGCGGAAATCCTTTGTCAGCTCCAGCAGGGCCCGCCGCTGGACCTTGGTCACGGCGTTGACGCGGGTCTCGCCCGGAATGCCGGAGCGCTCCACGATCACCGGGATCATGGCCCTGGGGTAGAGACCCGAAAGGGCGTTTTCAAAGGTCCGGTTGCGGTTGTCGGCAAAGTCCCGAAGAATGCGGGCGTCGAGCTTCTCCTCGTCCAGCGCGGGCTTGAGATCAATGCTCACGGCGTACCGCTTTCCCTGCTCCATGTGGGCCGAGGCCGAGAGAATGACCGGCCCGGACAGACCGAAGTGCGTGAACAGCAGCTCTCCGAGCTCGTCGTACACGGTTTTTCCGCCTGCGTCCAGCAGGCGCATCCGCACGTTGCGCAGGCTCAGACCCTGCATCCGGGCGCACCAGCCGCCGTCCTCCGTCATCGGAACCAGAGAGCCGACGGGCGGAACGACGGTGTGTCCCAGCGCCGCAGCCATGCGGTAGCCGTCGCCGGTGGAGCCGGTCGCAGGATAGGATTTGCCGCCCGTGGCCAGAATGACCGCCGGGGCGAAATAGTCTCCGCGCTCGGTGCGGACGCCGACGATCCTGCCTTCCTCGGTCAGAAGCTGCTTCGCCCGCGCGCGGACGACCTCCGCTCCGGCATAGCCCAGGGCGGTCTTGAGGGCGTCCACCACCGAGGCGGACTTGTCGCTGACCGGGAAGACGCGGTTGCCGCGCTCGACCTTGACCGCGCAGCCGTGGCTCTCAAAGAAGGTCTCGGCGTCCTCGGGCGTGAAGCCGGAGAGGGCCGAGTAGAGGAAGCGCCCGTTGCGCGGAACGTTTTTCAGCACGTCCTGCCAGGGGCAGTGGTTGGTCAGATTGCACCGGCCCTTGCCGGTGATGTAGAGTTTTTTGCCCAGTCGGTCGTTTGGCTCCAGCAGCAGGACCTTTGCCCCTGCGTAACCGGCCTGGATCGCGGCAAACATACCGGCGGCCCCGCCGCCGACGACGATCACGTCAGTTCCCATGGTACCTTCTCCTCCTTCGGCTTCCGATGGAAGGTCCGGAGGCCCATCCATCCGACGAGTGAGAAGACAAATCCGAAGAAGGCGAACATCACGGAGACAAAATAGGCCATGAAGCCCGTCCGGTAGGGGTGATCCGGCGCGTTTTTGTCATAGGCCACGGAAATCGTATCGCCGATCCGGTCGGTGCTGCTGTATTCGGAGAAGCGGTATCTGTAGACCTTGCCGTTCACCCTGTACGACACCGAAGTGCTTGTGCTGTATTCATCGTGGTCGATGATGATCGCTCTGGTTCGTTCCATGCCCTTTAGCCGGTTGGTTTTCAGAACCAGAAAGACCAGCGCTGCAATCAAAAACAGTGCGCCTAAGACGACAAGCACCAGCATGATCGACTTTCCCGCTTTGCTCGCGGGATCCACGTTTCGTCTGTAGATGAGCATTCTCTTTCCTTCTTTCCGTAAATCGCCCCGATTTACAGGGCTTTTGTTTCATAAAGCGCGGCAAGCTCCGCAGCGGTCAGGTCCCGCCACTGGCCGGGCTTGAGGTCGCCGAGGGAGATCGGACCCTCCCGGACCCGCTTGAGGCGGGTCACGGTCAGAGCCGCCGCCTCGCACATCCGCCGGATCTGGCGGTTGCGGCCCTCGTGGATCGTGATTTCAAGCTGGGCCGTCCGGTCTCTCTGCCAGAGCAGACGGACCTTCGGGGGCCGGATTTTGCGGCCGTCCAGGACGAGCGGGCGGCGGAGCAGGGCGGGAGCCCCTTCTGAAAAGCCGGAGACCCAGACCAGATAGACCTTTTCGATCTCCCCGGCGGGGTGCGTCAGTCGGTTGGCAAGGGCTCCGTCGTTCGTCATCAAAAGCAGTCCCTCGGAAAACTGATCCAGCCGTCCGACGGGATAGAGGCGCGGAAGCTCTGCGGGCAGGAGGGAGACCACCGTGGGCCGACCCTTCTCGTCGGAGAGCGTCGTCACGACGCCGCGCGGCTTATAGAGCAGAATGGTCGTCGTCTGCGCCGGAGGCTGGGGCAGGGGTCGTCCGTCCACGAGGATTTCATCCTTTGCCGGATCGGCGGTCTGCCCAAGCGCGGCAACCGCGCCGTTGACGGTCACCCGCCCGGCGGCGATCCATTCCTCCGCCGTCCGCCGGGCGCAGAGCCCGGCGGCGGAGATCAGCTTTTGCAGACGTTCCATGCTTCCTCCTGACATCAAGCGTCCGTGCGGAAAAACCGTTCGTACAGCCTTTCGTGGTCGCGCCAGTCGTCGGGGTCGTCGATGGTCACGATGATGATCGTTCTGCCCCCGCGTTCGGCGGCGCTGACTAAAATCCGCCCCGCTGCCTGGGTATAGCCGGTTTTCACGCCGATACAGCCCTCCACGCGCCAGAGCAGCTTGTTGTGGTTGGTCAGCGCGCGGCCCCCGCCGATCACGGCGGTTTTGGCCGATACGGCGGCCCGGAAATTCGGGTCGCACAGGGCGAAAGCGGTCAGCCGGGCCAGATCGCGCGCCGTGCTGTAGTTTCCCTCGTCGTCCAGACCGTGCGGGTTGGCAAAGTGGGTGCTGCTCAGCCCGAGATCCTGAGCCGTCAGGTTCATCTCCTCCACGAAGGCCGCCTCGCTGCCGCAGGCAGCAATGGCAAGGGCGGTCGCGGCGTCGTTGCCGGAGTGCAGCAGCATCCCGCGCAGCAGGTCCTCGCCGGAGAGCCGTTCGCCGGCCTGCAGATAGATCGACGAGCCCTCCACGCCAACGGCCTCGGCGGGGATTTCGTATTCCGCGTCCAGGTTGACGAGCTGGCAGGCGAGCCAGCCGGTCATGATCTTGGTCGTGGAGGCGATCAGGCTCCGTTCGTCGGCGTTTTTTTCATACAGGACCGCGCCGCTCCCGGCATCCATGACCAGACAGCGCCGTGCGGAGACGGCAGGCTGCTTCGCGCCATTCGCCGCGCCGCAGAGCAGGCAGACCGCAGCGGCCAGCGCTGCGATTCGTAAGCTTCGTTTCATCCTTCATCACCGGGATTAGCGTTCCCGGCGGCGCGGCGCGTTAATCTGGCAGATTGTAACAGTTCTGCAGCCCCACAGATTGGGATCAGTCGTGGCAATAGGCAGCAGGCAATAGGCAATAGGAGAACGCCGAAAGGTCAGCCTTCTTCGCATCTCCCGTCCACTATTGCCTTTTGCCTATTCAACTATTGCCTAATCGACAAACCCCAATTTGCATTCGACTGAACAGTTGCTGGCAGATTTTGAAAGATCAGACCTCCGGTTTTTCCTTGCGGCTGTCCAGGAAGTCCGCGACCTTGTCCATCAGATCCGGCGCCTGCTCCACGATCCGGTCCATGGTCGTGCTTGCGGGCTCGGCCACCGGGAGCATCCGGACGGAGCCGTCCTTGACGATCAGAAAGGCCACGGGGTCCACGCTGACGCCCGCGCCGAGACCGCCGCCGAAGGGGTCCTTTTTGGACGCGATGGAGTTCTTGGTGGCAAAGTCGGTGCCGCCGCCGCCCACGCCGATGTGGAGCTTCGTGATGGGGATGACGGTCACGCCGTCGCCGACCTGGAGCGGCTGGCCGATGATGGAGTTCACGTCCACCATCCGCTGAATCTTTTCCAGAGAGGAGGTGAGCATTTCAGAAATGTTGTTGTTCATGGTTCTACCGCCTTTCATCGTTTCTGTGATCAAGACGCCTGCGCGGGCGCGGCCGGTTCGGTCGGCGCGGGCCGGGTCTTGTTTTTCTTGAATTTACCGGACAGGAAGATCTTCAACGCGCGCAGACCGTAGCGCAGGACCATCCAGAACAGACCGCCCAGGAGCAGCCGGATCTGGAGCTCCGCGTCCACGTCCGTCTTCTTTGCCGTGAAATCGGGATAGACGTTCAGCCTGCGTTCCTTGATTTTGAAGCCCTGCTCCAGAATGGGAACGGCGATGCCCAGGATCTCCCAGGCCCGCCCGGTGCTCAGCGCCAGCTTGGCCGGGTCGCCGTTTGCCAGGGCCACGCGGATATTCAGCCTGCGCACGCAAAGCCGCCGGTGGAAGAATTCCCCGACGAAGCGCACGCCGAGCTTTGCCCAGGGGATCAGGCCCTCCAGCTTGTCGCGCAGCGGCTTTTTGGGCGTCGGCGTTTCCGGCTCCGGCCGGGCGATCAGGCTGTGAGCCTTCCGCTTCTTTTCCTGCTCCGCCTTTTGGGCTGCCTTTTTTTCCTTTTTCGCTTTCTTCGCGGCCTTTTTGGCCTCCGCCTTTGCAAGCTGCTTCCGCGTCAGCGGCTTCTTGGGCAGAAGCTGCTTGTGGAAGAAGGCAACGATCAGCCGAAGCGAAACCTCGCCGTGATAGCGGAAGCGGACGCCGACCGGGATCGGGGAAAGCAGGAGCAGGATCACGCCGACCAAAAGCAGGACCGGGATGGCAAGCACCGCGATCAGAACGATCAGAAGGACCTTCCCGATCTTCCGAAGGGTCTTCATTTCGCCCCCTCCTCCGCAGTGCGTTCCGGTGCGCCGTCAAAGCCCGGCAGCGGCGTCTGCCCCGCCGACGCGGCGAGGGTCTCCGGGTCGTCGATGCGCACG
>JAEEGI010031089.1_pt1 | contig 9998 bp, 10 predicted proteins | sample 8958751 | NCBI WGS metagenome assembly JAEEGI01 (sample SAMN16246545, study PRJNA631951) | gut metagenome | biome: gut microbiome; feature: rumen; material: KS-attached | host: Bos | place: Iran: Karaj | collected 2018-10 | reverse complement strand
CAGCGTTGCCGTTGATCAGCTTCTGCAGGCCAGCGTTGTTTCTCAGCTTGGTGATGTTCTTGCGGCTTGTGTACATGCCGGTGATGGTCACGCCCTTGGCGGTTGCATCGTCGATAATAGTCTGAAGCTGCGAAGCAATATCAGCGTTTACGCCGAGATCGAGAGTATATGCGGTGTTGGCCGCCGGCACACCGTCATCAACCGTCAGATTCAGGTTGTTTTCTTTGATCGTGACTTTACCGGTCGCAAGCAGCTCGTTCTTGGCGACCTTGGAGCGGGTTACAACCTGGTCGGAAAGTCTTACACCATCCCTGATGATGTAGTCGTACAGGTCGTCGTTCTGAACGCCGGAGCGAAGCAGTGTGCGCATACGCTCGGACTGGTTGATCTTGACCTTGATCAGGCCCTTCTCGATGTTGTGTCGGTCGATCGGCACGCGGAAGGTCGTCTGTGCCTCGGTGTCGAAGCCGTGGAACTGAGCCATAACAGGGATCTGGAATTCAGAAGCCAGGGACTCCCACTCAGCGACAAGGTTGTCGGTCTTTGTGTCGTCGATAAGCTGGTCAACGGGATCGTTGGGTCTTGCTACGATCGTGCCGACATCCAGCCAGTCAGTCTTAGGTACAAATCCGAGAATGTCATTCTCCCATGCGATTCTGGGCATATCTATTCACCTCCTTCTTAGTAAGGGCGAGTAACAGCGGGAGCGGTGGTCAAGAACTTGAAGCCAAGGCCCTCCAGCGCCGTCTTTGCCGTGTCCGCAAGCGCAACAGGAAGTCTGTCTGCGTATACGATGCCCTTAGTAACGACAGATCCGGGCATGTCACCGGTTGTCACATCGACGTCTTCATAAACGATCCCGATCGCGTTTGCATCGTTGGACGGGTAGGGAGTACCCATCTTAACGTACTTGGATCCATCTGCCGCAGTGGTCGCACCCGACTGCGCGATCTGCCTTGTCTCCCTCGTGCATTCCTCGCTCGCGAGGAACCAGCCAGGAGCATAAACTTTTCCGTTATCATTTGTGTTGATAAAAGACATTTATTTTGCCTCCTTTGATCCGTAGAGTGAAGCCTGGTACTGCTGCTGAATCTGCGCCGCACGGCTCTTTGTACCGCCGCCGCTTGCACCAGCCGGATTGCCACCGGCAGGCGGATTCTGCACGCCCGCACCGTGGGTTTCCTCGGTCACGATGAAGTCGCTCCACTCTTCTTCGATTTTCTTCTTTACTGTTTCTGCATCCTTGATCTCTCCCTTGTCGTCTAATTCGATATCGTCAACAGGTGAGAGCTTGAGGATAGAGTCCAGGCGCTTTTCGGAGATCTTGGAATCCTGCAGCAGCTTTCTGTAAGCCGCCGTCTTTCTGGCCTTGGTCTCCTTGGCGGTCACGTCCGCCTTGTAATCATCGAACTGCTGCTGCAGTTCATCGTACTTTGCCTTGTACGGATTCTCGCCGTCTTTCTCGGCCGCCTCTTTCAGATCGTCCAACTCCTTCTGGACGTCAGGGAGCTTTTCAGCATCAACCTTGTACTGGTCGCGCTGCTGCTTAAGCGCGTTCACGGTCTCGGCGTGTTCCTCGATGATCTGATCAATTTTCTCGTCTTCGATACCCATTGCTTTGAGCATCTTCCTCGTAAGTGCCATGTATCCTCCTTTGCTTTGTGGATGCTTCCCGCAGTCAGTGCGTCGACCGCAGGTATAAAAAAAGAGCCACTGAACTAAACGTTCAATGGCTCTGGGCTGCTGTGGCTCTTGGCTCTATCTCCAGCGGGACTTCTCGTTTACAGGTCTTGCAGTATACATAGACCTTGCCGTTCCGAATCCTTGCGACCATCTTGCCACAAGTGCATTGTACCGGTGTCCCGCCGCTATTCAGTTTGTGTTTCAAAGGCTCCTCCTTTAATCTTAAACTAACCCGATAAATTGCGCAACACTTGACTGATTATTTGTTCGAATTCAGATTTATTCCTTTCAATGGCATTTTTAAGAAATCGGTTTGGAGCCATGCGGTCAGTCCCTTCGTGAACATCAATATGTTATCGCAGAGCTTTTTATCTCTGCTTCTTGCACTTTCCCATCGTACAAGTTCGGCGTACATCACCGTCCCAGCGGGACGTCGGACACTCTTGGGCGGATTATTGCTCTCTTAGCGCTCACCGCCTACGCTCTACAGTGCTCAGTGATTCCCTGAGTTACCTCGGTGTTAGCCTTTAAACAATTTATCAAGGCTTATCACGCCATCTTCCAGGCGCTTATACCTTGCATTGACCATTTTGTAATCGAGATTGAATATTTCACACCACTCCGTTAAGGTTTTTGTGGTGTTTCCTATTGTAATCGGAATGTTGCTTCTGCGGTTTCTCCCTTGCTCCCTTGCGGATGCCCACCTGCAATTATCGGGTGTATAATCACCGTCATTATCAACCCTGTCAATTGTCAGCGCGTCTTTGTACCCGCTTTCCATCGCCCATTCATAAAACGATTCAAAGCTGTCACGCCAATCATCACACATCTTTATCCCACGACCGCCCCATCTTTGATAGTCGGGTGAAGTTTTGGTGTAACACCTGCTTTTCATCCCCTGCCAAATATGGTAAAGCCTTGTTCCCGACTGTTTGTGCTTGTGGTTCTTTGCCACCCGCTCCGCAGATAACTCATTTTTAAGGCACCCGCAGGAACGGATTGAACCGCTTTGCAGTCCGTCAGATCTGTGCGATGATATTCTCCCGCAGTCACATTGGCATAACCAGTATGTTTTCCGTGTCTGCTTTCCTTCGTCTATTCCAATTACTGTAAGCCTTCCAAATCTTTTTCCAGTTAGGTCTTTTACCTTGCTTAAATTCTTCATGCCGTGTACCTCCTTGCATATAATTATAGCGCGAAAGTTCCGACATTGCTAACGGTGGCTTTCACCGATTTTGCCCGATTATTCGATATGCATTACTACATAAAGGCGCATGTTTGTTTACGCAGCGTACTCCACGTTGGTGCCGATGTAGACAGCCTCCTTTCCCTCACCCTCGTCCGGAGCGGTTCCGGAGTAACCTCCTGGCTCCGGAACCTTGCCGTTGTACTTAGACGCATTGCTCGCCTGGTACTCCGATATCGCCGCTGGCTTTCCGCTCACCGCATGCGTGATGGAGTTGCGGAGCAGGCCGGTGTCAATTCGGGAAGGATTGTTCTGCAGCTCCATTCGAGCAAGCGTGGCCCCCTGCAGGCCAGCCGCATCAAGAGCGACCAGAACTGCGTCGTGAACTGCCTCTTGAACCTCGTCGGTGTGATCGTCGCCCATTCGGAATTCCACTCCCATCGTCGCCCTCCTTTATTACCTCGTCACCCATTGTTCGGACCTCTCCGACCTTCCTGCTGCCATCCCAGACCTCCAGGATGCCAGTCTCTTTGTTTCGCCTAAACTCCCTCATGGATCAGTCCTCCCTCAAGAAGATAACTTTTGTACGGTTGAGGATTATTACTTCTGGCGCTGGGCTGTCTGATTCATCAACACGAATGGCGTCATAACCTTTGGCCGCAGCGTATGCGCCTATATTCCTGATGTCTATATCCGCCTCGTTTGGGTCAAAATCTCTTTCATGAAGCAGGTCTTTGTAAGAGATAATTTTTGCAGACGGATCAAGCGTGAATGTTTCAACGCGGTGGATTGATTTCTTTCTTCTTCGCTCAGTTTCGGAATTGATCCATTGGTTTTGATACTCGTTATATGCCTCGTCGAGCTTGTCGTAAATCTTCCTGTCAATTGGCTCACCGTTGATGTATTTTTTAATTTCCGCATCTGACGCTCCGTGGCCACTAAGTATCTTTGTCCAATTTGCATTCTCAGAATGGTTCTGCCAATCTGCAAACCCTGGCTGTTGCACATCGCCGTATTTGTAAATGTCCATTGTTTCTCTGATTTGATCGCTCAGTTTACCAGAGAAGTTGGCGGACCCATACATTCCCTGCCCATACACAGCGCCGCCTCTTGAACAATCAACGTACCATTTTCCATCGAGCAATTCTTTGTGGTACATTTCAAGTGACTCTTTATCTGGTGCCGTGTACGCTCTCTGCGCAATGAATCCGTTTCCACCATTGGCGGCTTTTACCGCCTCTTCGAACTCGGCCCGCGACATAACACGCGGTTTGCCGTCGAATCCCTGAGCATTGATTACATCCTCGATCTCGAAGTCGAACTGATCTTTCCGCCTTTTCCATGTGGTTGAAATGTCCTGCCCATCTACCACCGTGGACCGGTTTTTCAGAATCTCGTCGGCCTCCTTGTTCATCTTCCGGTACTGCTTTATGTAACTCCCCTCAATCTGCTCACCGAGATTCTTCTGGTGGAGAATGTTCTGCGGCTTCGGCTTGGCTTCCAACCACTCCTCAAATGTCATCTTCCCCATTTTGTCGGAGTGTTTGATCGTGTCGTGCTCGTAGCCCTTTACGAACGCGAGGAGCGTGCAGCGGCAGTTCCACAAAAGTTCCTGTGGCAGATTGGAGATTCCCATAAACGAGCCCGTCTGCGCGGGGTACATGATCTTGACGCCGCTTACTTCAAACGGCTCACCGACGTTCCGCCGCTGCCCATGCATCAGCCTGTGCTCGTGGCGCGTACGATTGTCCAGCGTTGCCGCCCACTCCAATGTCAGCTCGACACCGTTGTTCGTGAGCCGGTTGTATGCGTCGTATCGACCCGCGTTCTGGGCATTTGTGGCCATTGTGCGGGCATTGCGCACCGCTGCCTTGTAATCGCTGTCAGCGACCGCAGACGCAAGCCTGGACGCCAGCTTCGGGATTGATTCGCCCTGCAAGATGCCCTGCGTCATTACGGACTGGACCTTCTGTCGCTCCCACCGCTGAGCCTTCCCTGCCTGAATCTGCTGGCTTACCCTGCGGCCTGGCGGCAGCAGCATTTCCGGATCATCCCGCAGGATTCTGTCCACAGCCTCGCGGTTGTACAGCGTCAGCGACGTGTCGATCTGGGCATCGTGCTCCACCTGGTAAAGTGCAAAGTTCGCATTGAGCTCGAATATCCCAGGCATTTCTCGGTCCATGATTTCACGCGCGATTTGGTTTACATGGAGCTGATCGGCCACAATGCGTTCCTTCATCTTCTCCCAACGATCGCCGGCAGCAATGGCCTGCAGCCGCCACTTGTCGTACTCCTCCTGCGTTTTAAGCCCTGCCTCAACGCTCTTTTTCCAAATCGCGTCTTTGGTAGCAAACTTCTTCATGTATTTGTCGAGCTTTTCCTGGGTTTCCTTTGCCGCCTGCTCGTACTCGTCGTGCAGCCGCTTTTCCAGTGCTTCCAGTGCCTCGTCAGTGAGCTTGTGCCCCTGGTCTGCCATTAGCTTTCACCACCTGCCTCGTTGCCGCCGCCTTCTGCTTCGGTACCTTCTTCCGTTCCCTCATTGCTGGGCTCGTTCGGAGGCACGTTGATGCGGTCCATGTCCTCCGCGTCCAGCCGCTTCAAAATCTCGTCGGCCAGGTCGCCGTCACCGAGGATTTCGAGGATCTTTCGCGTGATATATTCGTCGTCCAAATACTCCCGCGCCTGAAGGAGCGTGGCTATCTGCTCCTGTGCGTTTACGATCTTGTTCCGCGTGAAAGTGGGATCGTCTTCAATTCCGATCACGGCAAGGATCCCCTGCAGGAACTCGATCACGTTGTACTCATAATCGTCTGTCTTAAGGTCCAAATTTGCAAAAGCGGCATCAATCTGCGCGGTGACCACGGAGCCGGACGCGATGTTCTTGTAGTCCATTCCCATGAAGTCCTCGTAAAGATCGTCGCGGAGCCTCGTCAGAAGCGCCTCGCGGCTTTGGTACGGCGTCTCGACCGCATGGGACTCTGCCGTCTGTCCATCGCCAAGGGATGCCGCGTGTACGGTCTTGATCCGCTCCACGAATTTGACCAGGTCCATGTCCTTCATCCCATTGGCCCCGCTCAGGGTCCAGTAGATAAGGCTGGCTTCGTCGACCGTGTTTGCGAATCCGGATTTGATAAGATCATAGCAGTCGATCTGTTCCTGCCTGCCGATAAGCTCCGACTGCTTGTTGATACCGTAAAACGGCACGATCGGGAACGTCGGATAGTTCTCTCCGGCAAAAATCTCTGTGCCGTCAAAGGCCGTCGACCGCACCTTCACCTTGTACGGCATCTTTGGCGTAAGCACGCTTCCCTCACCGTCCCGCCATATAAAGCTGGTGTAGCCGTCAAGGTCGTACAGAACCGCCCGCAGAGGCTTGTTCCTGGCGATCTGCCAAAACCTGACGCCTGCGCACAGAGCGCCGTTCTCCTCGTCGTACAGCGGCGCGTATTCGCGCAGATGGAACACCTCCATGTGGTCGTAATTCATAAATCCGAAGGACACCCCACCGACCAGTGCCTCTTTTCCGGCCTTCTGCAGCATGGTATCGAAGTTTTTCCCGAGTTTCTTTGCCGTTGCGGTGTTCCCCCAGGACACTCCGTTTCCGAGAAGGTACTGGTTGAGCTGCACGGTAAACTGGAACAGGAAGTTGCTCGCCATCTTAAAGTTGGCGCTGTAGTTGTCCGGCACAGCCTTACCGGACACTGTATACAACAGCTTCTGAAATTCGACGATCGTCCTGTTGCGATGTCTGAAATACTCGTCCGCCAGCACCGCGTTCTGATAATCGTCAGAGTTCTTGTGGTTCTTGATCACGTTCATCACGAACTGGATCATCTGCGCTTCGCTCCCTGAATCCAACACCTCCAAATAATCCTGATATGTGTATTGCATTACGACTCCTTTTTAGTATCTATTCCAAAGTGGATTATAAGTTTCTGTATCATCCGCGATGTGCTTTGTTTTTACGAAGTACCGCATGCTGTCCATCAAGTGGTCGTTGATCTTAACCGGAGTGTCCTCTGCCGCATCCTCGTCCCACACATAGCCCTGCGCCTCGTCGTGCCAGTTTTCCAGCCTGTCGGAGATCTTGATCCGTCCTTTTTTCAATGCGCTGGCGGTCATGCGTATGCCGTCCAGGACGTTGTTATCTGCCCGCACGACGTTAAGCATGCTCACCTTACCGACCGCCGCAATAAACGACGCTGCCGACGGATCAATGATCGTGTCCAGCTCGTAATCGTCAAAGAGCAGGCCCTTCACCTTCTGCCGGTACTCCCACTCCTTTACAGGATTGCAGAAATCGACAATAGCGCTTACGTATTCGTCGTCTGTCTTTTGAGCGCCCTCGTTCCTGCCCGAGTAGTAATACTCGTCAACCGCGATCCATGTCTGCCCGTACCTGGCCCACAAGATCGCAGCAAAAGCGTTCATTGTACCGTAGTCAATGGACAGGCACCAGTCGTCGGGATCCACCTCCGGCACCGTGTTTATGATCGCATCCTCGAACATCGGGAAAATAAGACCTTCGGCCAGCGCCCAGTTACCACGAATGTAACGTTCATAGTAAACGGTCCCCGCGTACTCCTTGCAGAGCGCACGCACGAAGTTCTTGTCAATGAATGGATTGTCGAAGATCGTGTACTTTTGGACGTAGGAGTCTATGTCGTCGCGGTCGATAAATGCCTTAAGCCAATGCCCTGGGTACTCCGGATTGCACGCGCCGTCGAATTTGCTGTACGGCTTGTCGAGACGTGACTGTAGCATCACAAAGACTTCTTTGTTCCACTTGGCAATCTCATCACCATAGCAGTATTTGATCGAGGATCCCTGTATCTTTGCGACCTGCGTGATCTTCTCAGCTCCAAGGCAGTACACCGGCACCCCGCAGACCATTGCGATGTTCCGGCTGTTAATCGTCCCGATCAGCGCATTCGTGTATATCTCGCGCATCGGCTGCAGGACGTTCCTTTCGAGCGTTTCCTTCGACACTCCAAGGATCACGTTCAGACCGTCCTTGTCCGAAACAGCGCGGAGGCGTTCCGGAATTACATGTGCGATGTCCACGTAAGACTTGCCGCTTCTAACAGCACCGCTTTTAAAGTTCCATCGGCTGTTGGCGTTCAGTATGTATTCATTCTGTTTCCTGCTGAATATCATCTTCGGTTATATACTCCAAGTCGCTGGCTTTCCCCGCGTTGTTCCTCGACTCCTTAAGAATCGCATCCAGCTTTTCAAGTGCAGACGTATCGGCGTCAATAACCTGCCTGTCGCGCCAGTATTTTGACTTTCTGTTCTTAAGCCAAAAGATCTGCGCCGCTGTGTTCGCAGGAACGTGTACCTCTTCCTCGATGTACTCGATGCGTTCTGTCACCACCTTGCCGACTCCAGGCTTCTGTTTTTCCTCCTTCAGCTTGATCGGCTTCTTGACCTTGACCGTGTAGCCCAGCGCCGATTTGAGCAGCGCATTCTCCACCTCAATGTCGACCGGAGCCTTCCCTTTTTTTAGGGCTGATTTAATTGATGGATACTTTTCCTTCCATGTGGAGAACGTCCGCTCGTTGACCCCGATGTTCTTGGCGATCTGTTTTTCGGTAAGGCCATCTCGCGCCCACCCCTCGATCATTAACAGACCGTCTTCAGTGGTCCATTCATGATGCTTTCCACTTGCCGCCATTACTGCTCCTTCCACCAGCCCCCACTCAGCGAATTTCTCAAACCCGCCGATGTTGAGGATGTATTCACGCGCCTCCTCAACGATGTCCTTGTACGGAACGCCACCGACCGTCTCGTCACCGATCGCGCAGCATAGCTCCACCGGTTTTCCCGTCTGCTGAGCCTTAAGCCATGCGTAAATATTGACCGATACGTCCGCCTTGGAGAGGTCCTTGCCGTGCAGGCCGCCGCCTGTGACGCTCTGCGCCATGTCGCTTCCCAGCTTCCGGTTTGTGGCCCCTGTGTCCACGTCTGTGCCTCCCGTCCACGCCCCGAGGGGATTCATGATCACGTCGTAGCCGTCGAGCTTGATCTTCTTGTCCGTATGGCTCTGACAGATGATCAGCCGCTTGCCGTCGATGATGTATTTGCCGTCGTGCTGATTGTTGTAATAGATCGCCCTTGCGATGTCTGCCAGCGCCCACTCCTCTGTGGTCACCGGCACGCCTTTAAATATGCCGTTGTCTCCACATCGGAATCCGTCTTTCTGATTGTCCGCAAGGTGCGGGTCCTGCATGACCTCCTTGTAGTCCAGGTTGATGTTCTCGCCCGCGATCCTGCGGACTGCCTTTTGGATTGCATCAACGCTGATCGGCATGGAGACTTCCGCGATCACGTGGCAGGTCCCGTGCCCGATCAGAACCTCTACGGCGACACGCGGGTGCAGCTCCTTCTTGTAAGCCAGGTCAACGATCGCGCCCGCGATGCGATCAGCGATCTTGTCAACGTGTGCAGGGTTCACCTTTTCAAACATACTGGACCTCCTTCTTTTTTCTTCCTCGTTTCCATCCGTTCGCAATCATAGAATCAACGGATTCTTTATAAACATATTTTTCAATCAATCCGTTGTTTATCCACCTTCTTTTCGAAGTGTCAATGCTGTGAAATCTCCGCTTTTCAGAAGAAGCCTTCCGTCCCATGTTTGCACGCGAAATTTTTTGCCGCACGTCTCCGTAATTCATGTTGTAAAGATGCGTGCACCACTCCAAATTCTCGACACGATTGTTTTCCTTGTCCTGATCTATATGGTTTATTTCTGTGAGGTTTTCCGGATTCGGAATGAATGCAAGCGCAACAAGGCGATGCACAAGCATGTTCTTTTTCGCGCCATCTTTCCAGAGATACACCCGCCTGTATCCATTCTTCTGCTTGTCACCTTTTAAGATAGAGTTTCCGCTTTTTATGCTTCTGATCATTCCGTCGTTCGATACTTGGTAGTGGCCTTCATATCCAGCAATGTCTTTCCATTCCTGCATTATTCAGCCTCCTCCATTTTTTGCAATCATTGGATTTCACTGTATGGAATATTCTTCCCATCTCGAATCAATAATACGTTTTCTGGTTTTCCTGTAAGCTGGAGATAGCTGTCCACAATGACGTCGGTATATTTGGGATCGATGTCCAGCAGAAAAGCATC
>JAEEGI010031086.1_pt1 | contig 9998 bp, 8 predicted proteins | sample 8958751 | NCBI WGS metagenome assembly JAEEGI01 (sample SAMN16246545, study PRJNA631951) | gut metagenome | biome: gut microbiome; feature: rumen; material: KS-attached | host: Bos | place: Iran: Karaj | collected 2018-10 | reverse complement strand
CTTTTTTTATCTCTTTCTAAATTTAAAATAACAAACTCACCATCATATAAATTCCCTGGATTAATAATACATTTATTACCAATATAACTAAGTCCTTTTCCACAATTATTATTTCCATGAATATTCAAAATAATATTTTTATTATTAAATAATTCCTTTTCAAATTGTTTACTCCCATTAAAAACAATAGAATTATTATTCAAATTAAAATATGTAGTAGAACTTGAAAAAGGACCCATATTTGAAATAACAATAAATTTAATATTTTTAGTACTATTATTTTCCTTTATTTCTTTTTCTAATTCAGAAAAAGCTTGTTTAAATTCATTAATAAATAATTTATCACTACCATAATATTTAGAATTATTATCATTATAAGGAAAACCACTTGAATATTCATAATCAAAATTATAATTTTTAAAAGGTTTCAAAAAACAATTTTCATTATTATAACTATTAATAAAAGTTGGAATTGAGCCACCCATTCCAAAAACATATAAATCATTTGCTAATTTTAAATATTTTTTATGTAAATTTGTTGATTTCATTGTTAAAACTGGAGAATTTATTCTAAATAATGTAATTGGATCTGTACATCCTCCTATATAATACATATTTAAATTTATATTTTCTAGAAATGTTATTAATCCTGTTATTTCTGCTTCACTTTTTGGTATTATTTCTTCTTTGTTTTGTGTTCCTGGCTTTAAATTTAAAAAATTTCCTACAAAAAATATATAATCGAAATATTCTAAATTTGATAATTGCCATTCTTTTAATTTTTCTACAAACATAAAATTTGATTTTATATTTCCTACTATTAATATTCGAAGTTTTGAAACTTTTAATCTTTCTTCTTCGTTTGATGAAAGAAACATTTCTTCAAATGTTTTTGTTTCTGACATTTTATAATAAAAAATTTGAATTTTATATTTTTGTTTTTAATTTAATTATTTAAAAAATAGATAATATAATTTTTATTAATTTTAAATTTATTTTTTATTTATTGTTTTCTTACTTGAAGTTTTATTAATTCCTTTAGAAATTATATTTTGTTTATTATTATTAACAGTAACACTTGGTCCACTAGGAGCAACTAAAGGTTTCTTTTTAAGATTATTATTATTATAATTATTATTATTATTTCCAACATTTACATTTTTCTTAATTGAATTATTAATATTTGAATTAGAAATATTTTTATTATTAACCATAATATTAGTATTAGAAACAGTTGAATAATTTGATATTTTAGAAGGACCATTATTAATATTATTCATATTCATATTAAAAATATTTTGTTGTTGATATGATGGATTCATAAAACCAGAATTATTAAAAGAATCTTCTTCCATCATAGAACCAGGGCTTTGTTTAATTGCACTAAATTCATTTTTAATATTAGCCAAATCTAAAAAAAAATAATTAAAAAATAAAAATTACTTTTTTGCATTTCATCATAATAACTTTGAGAATTATTCTGAGGAAAATGACTAATTGGTAGTATATCTTGAGGAAAATTATTATTTTGAATATAATTTCTTTCAACTGGATTAGTTGGAATTAAATTATAAGGTCTACTATTTAAATCATCACCTAAATCATTATCATTAAATACATCTACATGTTCAGTATCATGAATTTCCATATTATATTCTTCATTATTTGAATTAAGTAATAAATTATTTTTCATATTCATTGGAACAGAACTTGCATTTACCCAATTTGCATCTTTAACAACTGGATTATTAATATTATTAATATTATTATTATTATTATTATTATTAATTAACATTTCATTATTTGGTTGAAAACTTTGATTAACTTGAAATTGATTATTATTTGAATTAATTGTTTTATTATTATTATTAATATTTTTATTTTGATTAACATTTCCAGTTATATTTAAATCATTTACTATATTTGAAGCAGTATTTGATACTAAATCTGTTTTTATTTGATTTGTATCTAAAACATTCATTGCTTCCATATTCATTGCCATTACTCCTCTCATTACTACTTTTTTTAAATTTTCTTGTATTAAATTACGTGATGCTAATAATTGTTCATTTCTTATATTTGCTTCTGATAATTTGTTTCTTAAATCTGATATTTCTTTTCCATAATATTGAGCCATTTCATTTAATTTATCTTGACATTCTTTCTCTTTTGCTGATACTATTTTATATATTTTCATTTCTTTCCAATTTCTTTTTAAATTATCAAATATAAAATGTTTTAAATTATCATTATAACGTTTTTTAATTTTTTTTTCTTTATCTTTTTTTAATTTCTTTTAACAATTTTAATTTAATAATTTAATAATTTATTTATGATAGAAGATAATTCACTTTTAAATAAGAAAGAAAATTTAGATGATTTAAAGAATGATGGAAATGATATTAAAGATGAAATTTATAGATGTTCAAATTGTTATAAAGTATTATTAAGTTCAATTAATATAGATAAAGAAATTGTAATTTTAAATTCATGCACAGCTTGTAATATTTTTGATTTAAATAACTTAAATAATTTTATCCCCGAAAAAAAATTATCTTTAAATACTTCTTTTTGTTCAAAATGTGGAAAATCAAAAAGAAATAATAAAGAAAATAAAGAAGAAGATTATTTTTATTGTTATACCTGTAAATTTATTTTTTGTCATTTTTGTAAAAGATTTTTTCATAAAGAACATAAAAATATAATTAAATTAAAACAATTTGATTCAACTTGTGAAAAACATAATTTTACTTTTACTAATTATTGTCTAAATTGTAATAAAAGTATTTGTCCTGAATGTGAAATAGAACATAATAAAGATCATAAAATTAATGTTTTAAATACTCTTTTAGTTGATTCAAAAATAAAAGACAAATATAAAGAAATAATTAATAAAGAAAAATATGTGTTTGAACAAATTGAAAAGTTAAAAAAAACAATTATTGATAATTTCAATCTTTTAATTTCAAATATTGAAACAGCATATAAAAAATATAAATCTAATATAACAAATTTAATTAATATTCAGAAAACTCTTTTAAATTTTAATGCTTTTGCAGTTAAAAATTTTGATATTTGTTATGAACAAATTAAAACTTGTCATAATTTTTTTAAAGAATCATCAAATCAATTAAATGATTTATTAAAAAAAATAGATAATATTAAAAATATAAATGATATAAATAATCAATACTCAAACTTTATAGAATTATTAAATGATAAAAATATATATGTAATAAAAACTAGTGATGATTTTAATGAAAGACTAAAAGAATTTTCAAGTATTATTAAACCAAAAATTAATGATGATAATAATAAAAATAAAATTACTAAAACACCAATAGAGAATATAAGTTCCCTTATAAATTTAAACAAAGAAACCTCAGGATTAGATTCAAATAAAATAATAGATGAAAAAGTATTTAATCAAATTCCAAATAATATAAAAAAAAGTAATATAAAAAATATAAATTTAAATAATAAATAAATTTTAATTTAAAAAAAAATAATAATAAAATAAATTTAATGTTTTCCAATAAATATATCATAAATAGTTTTTCCAGAAGCGACAAAACCAATAAGAGTTAAAAGCAAAAAAATAAAAATAGTAGCAATATTTTTCCAATGATATCTTTCTCTATTATTAGTTCTAGTAATTAACATAGCAGGAAAAAGGAATCCAACTAAAGTAGAACATACACCTCCTAAAATTTTAATATAATCAGAAATTTTAATATATAAAACAGAAATAGTATAACAGAATAAAATAGTAATAAAAGTAACAATAATATTTTTCCTATTTGATATTTCTGTATTATTCCAAATTTTATCAAAGATAGTAATTCTTAAAGAAGCATAATTTGAAGGTAATTTCATTATTATTGTAAAAGCTAAAGCTAATCTTCCAATACTCATTAAATAATCAGGACCATTAATAATTTTTTTTCTTTGAATTATTAAATCGGGAGTATTAATTGGCCATGTGAAATATCCTGAAATAACTACTGTTATAAATATAAATATATTAGTTATTATTGATCTTCTTATTACTTTATACATTCTTCTTCTTACATTATTTTTTAATGTATTAAATATAGGAACTGCTCCTATTGTTGAACAATAAGCAAAAAATAAACTTGAACAAAATTGAAAAAAGTATAAATCTGAATCAAAACCTTTATTAATTTTATAAATGTTATAATGAGTATTTTCATCATTTGGATTATATATATTTTTTTTATAATAATTAATATATGATTTTGTTTGGATTACTAATAATATTATTAAACTAAATAATGTTATTATTCCAAATAATGATACTATTCTTAATTTTGATACGTCTTTTATTAAACATAATGGATATATTATTAAGAATCCAATTGTAAAAGGTAATAAATATTTAAATTTCCAATTACCCCAAAAGTTAATATCATTATTAAATTCTTCTAAATTATTATATTGTTTAAAATAATATAAATTAAAAATTGCTTCTCCAATTAATTTTAAAATAATAACTTGATTTAAAATTAAAACACCAATAGAATATAATATAACTAAACAATCATAAAAATTACTTAAAAAAGGACCATATAAATTTCTAATTAATCTACTATATACATAATTATTATTTTTTTCACAAACTTTAGAAATTAAAAGCATTGACCACCAAACTAATATTCCAATTCCAATAATCAGAAAAATAGACATTAATAAACTTGTTTTTTGAATATATTTAGGTAAAGATAAAAGCCCACTTCCTAAACTTAATATTATCATATTAAATATACTTCCTCTTATTGATCCTGCTTCTATTGGTCCAAATAATTTTGATATGAAATTTCTATATTCTTCCTTTATTAATTTCTTTTTTTCTTCATCTTCTTCTTCTTTTTCATTTTCTTCTTTTTCTTTTTCTGTTATTAATATTCTTTCTCTCTTTTTGTCATCTGATATTTCTAAATCTTCAATATCTTCATCTTCATTTTGAGATAAATATTCTTTTATTTCATCATCATTTTTTAAAGCAAGATGAATAATATTCATTTAGTTACTTTCTTTTTTTTTGAGTTCAATGATAAAAAATAAAAACAAAATGATAAAGAAATAATAAGTAAAAAACAAAAAAAATAATAAAAAAATAATAAAAAAAATATATAAAATTGTATATGAAAATAAAAAAATAAAAAGAAAACAAAAAAATAAAAAAAAAAATGTGATAAAAATAAAAAAAATCAATTTTTTTATCTGAAAAAAATGTCATTTACTGAATTAGGATTAGACAAATGGTTATTAAAAAACATATCATATTTAAAATATGAATCTCCTACATTAATCCAGGAAAAAATAATCCCAGAAATTTTAAAAAGAAAAAGTGTAATAGGAATATCAAAAACAGGAACAGGAAAAACAGCATCATTTTGTCTTCCCTTAATAAATATATTAAGTAAAGATCCTTTAAGTTTATTTTCAATAATATTAGAGCCAACAAGAGAATTAGCAATTCAAGTTTTAGAAAAATTAAAAATTTATTCACAAGGTTTTAACTTAAGAGTTGAATTAATTATCGGAGGAGAAGATTATACAAATCAAATAATTAAATTAGATAATTATCCTCATATTATTATTGCTACTCCAGGAAGATTAAATTCTTTACTTGAAAATAATTCTATTAAGCTAGTTAATAATTTACAATTTTTAATTTTAGATGAATTTGATCAATTATTAGATAAAAATATTAAAAATGAAATTTTTGATATTTTAAAATATCTTCCTAATAAAAGAAAGACTTTATTATTTTCTGCTACTATGAATAATAATATTAATGAATTAAATTTATTAAAAGGAGAAAATGACAAAGATGATTTTTATATATTTAATTTTAACGATGAAGAAAAAGAAAAAAATATAATTCAAATAAATAAAGAATTAACTCAAAATTACATTTTACTTCCTCAAAAATTAAAAGAAAATTATTTAATGTATTTATTAAGAAACAATTATAAACACAATTCAATAATAATATTTACAAATACATATAAGCAATGTAATTTCTTATATAATTTATGTAAATTATTTGAATTAAAAATAAGTGAATTACACAGTAAAATGCGTCAAAGAGAAAGAATAGAAAATTTAAATAAATTTAAAGCTTCTTTAAATAGAATTTTAATATCAACAGATTTAGCTTCAAGAGGATTAGATATTCCAATAGTAGATTTAATAATAAATTTTGACTTACCAAGAAATCCTAATGATTATATTCATAGAGTAGGAAGAACTGCAAGAATTGGAAAAAAGGGATTTTGCTTAAATTTTGTTTCTCAATATGATATTGATTTAATTTTATCTATTGAAAAAAAGATTAATTCTACTATTCAAGAAATATTTATTGATGATGATGATATTATGAGTGAAATTTCTTTAGTTAGTCAAGCTGTTAAAATTTGCAAAATGAAAATATATGAAAGTGGTTTTGAAGAAAAAAATAAAAAAAAAATTTATCAAAAACATGGAATTATTCATCCTAAAGATAGAAATAATAAAAAAAAGTTAAGGGATGAAGAATAATATATTTGTCAAATGTGAAATTCTATTTATTTAAAATTTTGTATTTTTTTTTTTTCAGAAACTTTTAAATAAAGAAAAAAATTTTAGAAATAAATAAATAAATAATTTTAAATATAATAACCTTCTAATTCACTTGGATCTTGATTCCATCTTTCAAAATTATTTTTTAAAGTTAAATTAAATTTTAATCTTCTTTCTTCATCAGCGGATAAAAATTTTCCATTTTTAATTAATTCTTCTTTTCTTTTTAATTTTCTTTTATTTAATCTATCTCTAATAATTTTACTATAATCTTCAATTTTAGGAAAATCTTCATCAATTTTTTCAGAAATATTCATATTTTTTTGTTGGAATTTGTTTTTAATAAAAAATAAATTATTAGCTTCTCCTTTAACAACACTTCTTGTATTAGCAAAATCTTCGTTTTTTAAATTATATTCTTTAATATTTTTAGGAATTAAAACTTGAGAATTTTTAAAACTTTTAATTTTATTTAATTGTCTTTGAGAAGCTTTATTATAAGATACAAATTTACCTAATTCAATTTTATCTTCATCATTATTTTTAATGTAATTAATAGAAATTGTTTCTGGTTTACTATATTTTAACATTTTTAAAGTATCTAAGTTAATATAAATTTTTTGTTTTCTTTTCTTTATTTCTTCTTGTGTTTCATTTGAAATATATTCTTTAATATTATTCATTTCATTGTAATATTCAGTTAATTGATTATTAAATTGTTCTTCATCATCTTTAATAATATCTTTCATTAAACAAGAATCTTTTTCATATTTATCATTTGTATAATTTGTTATTACTCTTTTTCTCCAATCATTATCAGTTTTTTTTTCTTTTAATAAACCTTTTTTTTCAAGAACCAAATTATTTAAATATTCTCTAAATTTTAATTCAATATTTGAATAAGAATCTTTTATTTGATCTTCTCTAATTTGTTTAATTAATTTTTTATTTTCAATTCCATTTTTACATATTTGTTTTAATTTTTTCTCTTCTTCAATTGTGGATAATTCAGTATAAAATTTATTGTTTAATATTGCAGAACTTAAAGGAGAATAAATTTTAACTGTTTGATTTAAAGCTTCTTCAATTCCATTCCCACATTTTACTATTTTATATCTTCTATTTGAATTTGTTAAAAATTTATTTAAATCTTTTGAAGCTCTTGAATTAAAATTTGAAAGATAATTGCTTAAAGCTATTTTTTTTTTCATATCTTTTATATATGCTTTATTTGAATCTAATAATTTTGGAACGTATTTATTTACTTTATTTTCTGTCATTTTTTTTTTTTTTTTTTTGATATTTTATTATAGTTTTTTTTATTTTTATATTTTTATTTTTTTATTTAAGTTTATAAGTTTATTTAATCATGTTTGATGAAAGTGAAATTAATGAAGCAATTTTTGAAGAATCTGAAATGGATGAAGAAAGGATAAAAAAAGAAGAAGAAAAAAAAGAAAGTTTAGAAGTTAAAGAATATAGAAAAAAAATTTTAGATGATTTAAAATTAATTCATAAGACAATAAACAAATGTAAAAAATTCCAATTTAATCATTATAAAATATATTTACTTTATCAAGAAATTTTTAATCAATTTGAGAAAATGAAAAGAACAATTACTAATAGAACAGAAATGAAATTATTTAATATTTATATGAATAGATTTATGGATTTAAAAGAAGAATATGATAAAATAAGAGGAACAGAATTATAAATAATATATTTTATTAAATTAAAAAAAATTTGTAATATTAAAATATTTATGTATCAAATTTAAATTTTCTATATATTTATACATATATATTTTTTATAAATTAATTAAAGATTATTTTTACAAATAATTTATGAATTATTATCTTCTTGAACGAAATTATTAATTTCCATTATTGGAGAAATATCATTACTGTCTTTTTTTTGTAGTATACAATTATTATTTTGATAATTTATAATATTTTCTTGTTCATTATACTTATTATTTTCATTTTGTATATTATTAATTAATAAATTTCCATAATTATCATTATTGTCAAAAACAATAGTATTCTGATTATTATTACAATTATTATAATTTTCACTTTCATTTGCCATCATAATTTCTTCAAAAGTAGGAAAATCTAAATTAGGAGTAATAACATAATTATTAACATTAAAAAAATCATTAACATCAATATTACAATTATTATTCTCATTATAAGTATTATTAGTATTATTAGTATTATTATTATTGTTTTTATTATCATCTAATTCATCAATAGCTTTTCTACAAAGATATCCTATTCCTTGAATTGTTTTAATCGATAAATATTTAAAAACAGGTTTAGTAGTTTTATATAAAATTTTTCCTCCTTCTTTAACTCCATTTAATAAGTAAACAGTATTATTAAAACTTTTTTTATATATTTCATTTTCATCTAATTTATGATGAATATAATAAGCTCCACTTCCAATTAATCTGAATAAATTAATTAAATTAGAATGATTATTATATTGAACAATATTTTTTCCTTGGAAAATTTTATAATTTTCAAATTCGGGAAAATAATTAATATTAACATCTATATTATCTAATAAGCATTTATTATCAATTTCATTCGGAGGTTCATCAGCTAAAACTTCTGATTTAATTAATAATCTATAATATTCTAAAATTCTTATAAGAAATAATTTTTCAAAAGGAATTTTTTCTAAATTATATTTTTTAATTAATCTTTTAAAACGAGAATTACCTCCTCTTTCTAAAAAAGATAATAAATAAGGATCCCAATCATCTCCTATTGCTCTTACATATGATATATTATATCCTAATGATAAATGCTTTAAATAACATGTTGAACATATTAATATTGAATTATTTATTGATACAAATTTTGGTAAAGAATTAGTACAATGAACACATACTTTATTTTCATAATCTTTTTCATATAAGTAATTCATTATTTTTGATGGTTCATAACAGTTTTTTTCCATTTTTTTTATATTTGTTTTTACTTTTATTTTTTTTATATTATTTTTCAAATTAAATTATAAAATATATATTTTTTATTTATTTAAGTTTTTGTTTTATTTTTTTTATTTTTTTGGTTCTAAAGAAGAATAAATATCATTTTTATCTTCTCTTTTAATTTTTTTTCCCAAAACACATTCTTCTTCAATATCAATATCAGTGAAAATATTTCCAATGTCAAAATTTATTTTTTTTTTATTATGTTTTTTACTCATATCAAAGTAATTAACAGTAGTATTAATTTCATCAATATTTTTTTTATCATTAAAAGAAAGAGTTCTTTTTCTATTATTTTCATCTAAAAATTTTTGAATATCTTTTAATTTAGAATCTTTTTCTTCAAAAGGATTTTTTTCTTCTGGAATATTACTAAAATCTCTAGGAAAAAATCTTAATTGTTTAGGAA
>JAEEGI010031082.1_pt1 | contig 9999 bp, 10 predicted proteins | sample 8958751 | NCBI WGS metagenome assembly JAEEGI01 (sample SAMN16246545, study PRJNA631951) | gut metagenome | biome: gut microbiome; feature: rumen; material: KS-attached | host: Bos | place: Iran: Karaj | collected 2018-10 | reverse complement strand
GATGTAAGAATTACAGAGCTTATGTATAAACGAAATAACGGACATATAATTTATATTTAAACATTTTTATTATGAGGTGAAATAGTTATGGCAAATATACTTGCATTTGGGGATTCAAACACATGGGGACTTATCCCGGGCACCAGGGAGCGTTATCCCTGGGGAATAAGATGGACAAGTCTTGTTCAGGAGGAGCTCTTCGACGACAGAATTATTGAGGATGGCCTTTGTGGAAGGACCACGGTTTTCGAGGATCAGCTAAGACCCTTCAGGAAGGGCTCGGAGATACTTCCTCTTTCTATTGAGAGCAATTACCCTCTTGATGCAGCGATAATCATGCTTGGAACAAATGACTGCAAGAAGATTTTTAATGCAAACTCCCACACCATAGGAAAGGGGCTGGAGCTCTGCCTAGATGAACTGGAGAAATACATATCTCCCGATAAGATTCTGGTGGTATCACCCATTAAGCTTGGCAGCGAAGTATACACTCCTGAAAAGGATCCGGAATTTGATAAGGATTCCATTGAGACCAGTAAAAATCTTAAGCGTGAATATGAGAAAATTGCAAAAAGAAGGGGTAACCAGTTTCTTGCAGCCTCTGATTTTGCAGACCCAAGTGCCGTTGATGATGAGCACATGGACGAGGAGGGACATAAGAATCTTTCAGCCGCCATTTTAAGTAAGCTTCAGGAGATGAAGAGTGCATAAATCCAGTATTTATCCTGCATATTTATGATGGTTGCCACGCTTGTTAGGGGAGCGAAAAATAGATATAATGATATTGTTATATCAATAAGAATGTGGAGAGAATAATTATGCAGGATAAACTCATTGATCTTCAACACATCACAAAATCTTATGGTAGCTCAACAATACTCGATGATCTTAATTTGTACATCAGAGAGAATGAATTTTTAACACTTTTAGGCCCCTCTGGCTGTGGAAAGACAACCACCCTGAGGATAATCGGTGGGTTCGAAACTCCTGACTCGGGATCCGTTATCTTTCAGGGGAAGGACATCACTTCCTTGTCTCCGAATAAGAGAGAAGTCAACACTGTATTCCAGAAGTATGCACTTTTCCCGCACATGACAATTGCGGAGAATATTGCTTTTGGACTAAAAATCCATAAAAAATCCACATCGTATATCAATGACAAAATTAAATATGCGCTAAAGCTTGTTAATATGGAGGGCTTCGGAGACAGAATGCCTGATTCTCTGTCCGGAGGTCAGCAGCAGCGAATTGCCATAGCAAGAGCTATTGTGAATGAGCCCAAGGTTCTTTTGCTTGATGAGCCTCTTGGAGCGCTGGATCTAAAGCTGAGGCAGGACATGCAGTACGAGCTGATAAGGCTTAAGAATGAGCTTGGCATAACCTTTGTATATGTTACCCATGATCAGGAGGAAGCCCTCACTATGTCTGACACCATCGTGGTCATGAATCAGGGCTATATTCAGCAGATCGGAACTCCGACAGATATATACAATGAACCTCAGAATACCTTTGTTGCGGACTTTATAGGCGATTCCAATATCCTTGAAGGCATCATGATAAGGGATAAGCTTGTAGAGATTCTTGGCGCCAAATTCGACTGCGTAGATACGGGCTTTGGAGAGAACAACCCTGTGGACGTAGTTATAAGACCTGAGGACATAGACCTCATAGAGCCTGAAAAGGGAACCATAGAGGGCATCGTTACCGATGTTATCTTTAAAGGCGTCCATTACGAGATGTGCGTAATGGCAAGAGGCTTTGAATTTGTAGTTCACTCCACCGATTCCTTCAGTGTGGATTCAAGAGTTGGAATCCATGTGGATCCCTTTGACATTCAGATCATGCATAAGCCTGAATCTGATGATGAGAAAGCTGTGGAAATATATGAATAATAAATACACCAGATATGTAGCAGCTCCTTATCTTATCTGGAGCGTGGGTTTTATAATCATTCCGCTTTGTCTTGTCCTGTACTATGCCTTTACCAATGCAGATGGGGCATTCACCATTGATAATGTGGCGGATATTATTTCCTATGTAAACATAAAGGCACTGCTTCTTTCCATTGCCTTTTCTTTGACTTCGACTCTTTTGTGCCTGCTTATAGCCTATCCGCTGGCGCTGGTGCTTTCGTCTGTTATCAGCACCAACTCATCTATACTGTCTCTGTTGTTCATTCTTCCCATGTGGATGAATTCACTTCTTAGAACCTATGCGTGGCAGAACATCCTTGAGAGAAAAGGCGTTATAAACGGCTTCCTTACAGCTCTGAATCTGCCGCCTCTTTATATCATCAATAAGCCGCCGGCAATACTTCTCGGTATGGTCTATGACTTTTTGCCCTTTATGATACTTCCTGTCTATAACTCAGTTTCGAGAATAGACAAGGATCTTATTAATGCTGCAAGGGATTTGGGAGCAGGCTATCGGGATATCTTTTTCCGTGTAATCTGGCCTCTCAGCCTTCCGGGAGTAATCTCCGGTATCACGATGGTATTCGTACCCAGTCTTACCACCTTCGTCATTTCGGATATTCTGGGAGGAGGAAAAATCCTTCTCATCGGTAATGTAATAGAGCAGCTCTTTACCCAGGATTCAGACTGGAACGCGGGAGCGGGACTGTCTGCGGTGCTTATGATCTTCATTGTTATCAGTATGGTTATCACCTCTAAGTATGACAAGGAGGACATAAGATGAAGAAAACTCTTGGACATATCTATCTGACACTTGTACTGATCTTCCTGTATGCTCCTATTGCCACACTCATGATCCTTTCCTTTAACTCCAGTAAATCCCGTGCCCGTTTTGGCGGATTTACCCTCGCGTGGTATCAGAGCCTTTTTGAAAATGAAGAAGTAATGAATGCCTTCAGGACAACAATAATACTGGCATTTTTATCTGCATTTATCGCAACAGTCCTGGGAACGGCTGCCTGCACAGGTATGGTAGCGATGAGAAAAAGGAGCAGAAACATAATTATGGGAATAACCAATATCCCCATGCTGAACGCCGACATCGTTACGGGTGTCAGCCTTATGCTTCTGTTTATAGCTGCAAGAGCCACCATGGGATTTACCACAGTCCTCTTTGCACATATCACCTTCAATATTCCCTATGTAATCCTGTCTGTAATGCCAAGGTACAGGGAGCTTAATGCAAGCGTTTACGAGGCTGCGCTGGATCTTGGAGCAAAGCCTTTATATGCTTTTTTCAAGGTTGTGCTTCCTGATCTTATGAGCGCGATCGTATCGGGCTTTGTAATGAGCTTTACCATGTCACTTGATGACTTCATCATTACCCATTTCACACAGGGACCCGGATTTGATACCCTTTCCACCAAGATATATTCCGAGATTAAAAAGGGTATAAATCCTGAAATGTATGCACTTTCAACGCTGATGTTCCTGACGATCCTTATCCTGCTGTTCCTGGTTAATTACAAGCCCTGGAGCAAGCAGTCTGTAGGAGAAATAAAGATCAGGACCAGAAAAGAGATCGTGGTAGGTTCCGGAAGGAGAGGTGCGGTATGAAAAGATTCGTTTCCCTTCTTTGTGTGCTTTCCTGCATGACCTCTCTTTATGGATGTGCGCTGAATAATGATGCAGGTAATTCTGATAATGTCGTATATATCTATAACTGGGGTGAATACATTGATCCGGAGGTCCTTACCATATTCACTGAGGAAACCGGTATCGAGGTGGTCTACGATGAGTTTGAGACCAACGAGATCATGTTTCCCAAGATCAAGGCCGGTGCTGTGAAATACGATCTGGTGTGCCCCTCTGATTATATGATCAAAAAGATGATAGATAATGATCTTCTTCAGGAGATCGATTTTAATAATGTGCCAAACTATGTGAATATCGGAGATGACTACTGGAAGCTGGCAGAGGACTATGATCCAGGGAACCGCTTCTCGATGCCCTATGTATTTGGAACAATCGGCATTCTTTATAACAAGAATATGGTTAAGGAAAAGGTCGACTCCTGGGACATTCTCTGGGATCCAAAATACAAGGACGAGATTTTGATGCAGGATTCCGTCAGGGACGCTTTCATGGTGGCGGAAATGAAGCTTGGATATTCCATAAACACCACAGACGAAGATGAGCTTCAGGAGTCCAAGGAGCTCCTTCAGAAGCAAAAGGAACTGGTTCAGGCCTATGTGGTTGACCAGGTTCGTGACAAGATGATAGGAAACGAGGCGGCCCTTGGGGTAATCTATTCCGGAGAGGCTATTTTTACCCAGCGTGAAAACCCTGACCTTGAGTACGTAATTCCTAAAGAGGGAACGAATTTCTGGATGGATTCATGGGTTATTCCGAAGAATGCAAAGCATAAGGAAAATGCGGAGAAATTCCTGAATTTCCTGGCAAGAGCGGATATCGCATGTATGAATTTTGATTATATCACCTATTCAACACCCAATATGGCTGCGAGAGAACTGGTTGAGGACGAAGATATAAAAAATTCACCGATAGCCTTCCCGGATTTATCTAAATATCACCTGGAGATTTATGTCAGTCTCGGGGAAAAGGCAGATCGCCATTTAAGTGATCTTTGGAGAGAAGTAAAGTCATATTAAAAAGGCTGTAATTGTATATTGTAAACATGATTTATGGTATAATTATCTAAACGAATAGAGACGAAAAATGATTATCTATAAGAAGAGATGTTACTAAAAAAATTCTAATGCAGGAGGTAATTGACATGGCTATTATAGATAAGATTTTCGGGGAGCACACTGGCGTGTACAAATCCCCTTCAGAGGACGAGCTGCAGATGGAACAGACCGGAACCAAGGAGAAGAAGCCGAAGGCTGAGATTTCCGAACAGGATACGGTTAAATTTACAGAGCATGACAGATTTTGGGAGGGAATGAGGTAAGCTCTATAAGTTATCATTAGTGAATAAGTCAGCCTGTCATAGACGGGATTTATGAATGTTATTTTTAACACGTTGACACTGTAGTGTGACAGTGCTATGATTCTTTCAAGATTTATATTAAGATAGAGGTTGCGTATTTTATCAGTACGGATTCTGATGCGACAGGCGCAGGTGAGGAGTTTGGAAAGGACAATACGCCGAAGGATGAGCTTTCCTGTAGGGCTTGTACCTGGGCATACAGTTAAGAGCTGTATGACTGTCATCGTAAGATGGGGAGCTATCGGGCTAATTTGATCAATGATGATTTTTAAAGCTAACTCTCCGTGCGATGAGTTAGCTTTAGTTTTGTGGGGTATAAAACAAAAAAGGAGACAGTTTTATGGCAGTTTTTAAGGGAGCAGGTGTTGCCATTGCGACACCATTTAATGAAGATGGATCAGTTAATTATGAGGAGTTCAAGAGACTGATTGATTTCCAGATCGACAATGGAACAGATGCCATTATTGTATGCGGAACCACCGGTGAGAGTGCTACCATGTCAGAAGAGGAGCACATGGAGGATTCAAGATTCTGTATTGAATATGTAAATAAGAGAGTACCTGTAATTGCAGGTGCAGGTTCTAACTGCACCAAGACAGCAATTGACCTTTCTATCGATGCAGCTAAGGCTGGTGCTGATGGAATTCTTTCAGTTACTCCTTACTATAACAAAGCTACTCAGGACGGACTTGTTCAGCACTTCACAGCTATTGCCAAGGCAGTGGATGTTCCGATCATTCTTTATAATGTTCCCAGCCGCACAGGCTGCAATATCCAGCCTGCTACAGCAGCTAAGCTTTGCAAGGAAGTTGACAATATCGTTGGTATCAAGGATGCTGCAGGTAACCTTGCTCAGACAGCTAAGATGATGCAGCTCGCTGATGGTGCCATCGACCTTTACTCAGGTGAGGACGGACTTGTAGTTCCGATCATGTCACTTGGCGGAATCGGTGTTATCTCAGTTCTTTCAAATGTAGCACCTAAGGAAACTCATGAGATGTGCCAGAAGGCTCTTGACGGAGACTTCGCAGGGGCAGCAGCTATCCAGCTCAAAGCACTTCCTCTTATCGATGCACTTTTCTCAGAGGTCAATCCTATCCCTGTTAAGGCAGCGCTGGAGATGATCGGCTTTAAGGCAGGCCCGCTTCGTCTTCCTCTTACAACAATGACTGAGGCTAACAGAGTGGTACTCGAGAAAGAGCTTAAGAAATTTCTTGGAAAGTAAAACATAAATGATCCTTATTCGGAAGGCTTGGGTAATTTAAGCCTTCTCCCTAAGGGAGAAGGTGTCAGCGAAGCTGACGGATGAGGGGAGAGGACTTGGTATGATTAAAGCTATTATGCACGGCTGCAACGGCCGTATGGGACACGTAATTGTAGACCTTGCATCCGGTGATGACAAGATCGAGATCGTAGCAGGAGTTGATGCTTACGGTGATAACACCTACAGCTTCCCTGTTTTCGATTCTATTGAGAAATGTGACGTAGCTGCTGATGTTGTAATTGATTTTTCCAATGCATCAGCTGTAGATAACCTTCTTGAAGTATGCGCTTCAAAGAATCTCCCGGTAGTTCTTTGCACAACAGGTCTTTCAGATGAGCAGCTTGCTAAGGTTAAGAGCACTTCTGAGAAGGTGGCAGTTCTTAAATCAGCCAACATGTCAGTAGGTATCAACATGCTTATGAAGGTGCTTAAGGAGATATCACCTGTACTCGATGCTGCAGGCTTTGATATTGAGATCGTTGAGAAGCACCACAATCAGAAGCTTGATGCTCCCAGCGGAACAGCGCTTGCTCTTGCTGACAGCGTAAATGATTCTCTTTCAGAAAAGTGTGAGTACGTATACGACAGAAGCACAAGACGTGAAAAGCGTCCCAAGAAGGAGATAGGTATCTCCGCAGTTCGCGGTGGCACAATTGTTGGTGACCACGACGTTATTTTTGCCGGAACAGATGAGGTTATAACTCTTTCACACAGAGCATATTCCAGATCCGTTTTTGCAAAGGGAGCCATCGAAGCAGCTAAGTTCCTTGCAGGGAAAGACGCGGGCCTTTATGATATGAGCAGTGTAATAGAATGATAAAAAACTGCCTTCTCCCTTTGGGAGAAGGTGTCAGCGAAGCTGACGGATGAGGGAATATGAGACTTAGACCCTGTATAGACATTCACAACGGACAGGTTAAACAGATAGTTGGCAGTAGCCTTAGAGACATGGGGGACTCCGCAACGGAGAACTTCGTGTCTACTCAGGACGCTGCTTTTTTTGCACGCATGTATAAGGAAAAGGGCCTTCACGGAGGGCATATCATAGTCCTTAATGCTGCTGACAGCCCTTATTATGAGGCATCGGTTAACCAGGCTCTGTCCGCACTTAGAGAGACTCCGGGATTCCTTCAGGTAGGAGGCGGAATCACAGCTGAAAATGCCTGGAAATTCCTTGACGCCGGTGCATCCCATGTCGTCGTAACAAGCTATGTATTTAAGGATGGCAGGGTGAATTATGACAATCTTCAAAAGCTCCTTAACGAAGTTGGTAAGGATCACCTGGTTCTTGATCTGTCCTGTAGGAAGGGCGTAGTTGTAGCAGGCGAAGGTGCCTTAAGCCATGATGCAGACAAATATTACATCGTTACCGACAGATGGCAGAAGATGACTGATGTGGAGGTGAATACGGATACTCTTGATGAATTATCCTCATACTGCGATGAATTTCTTGTTCACGCAGTGGACGTAGAGGGTAAGCAGTCGGGAATCGAAGCAGAGCTTGCAACCCTTCTTGGCAGCTGGGCAAAGCTTCCTATCACCTATGCCGGCGGAGTTCACAGCTTTGATGATCTAAAGCTCCTTAGAGAATGCGCTGACGGCAGACTTGATGTGACAGTTGGCAGCGCTCTGGAAATATTCGGAGGTACCATGTCAGTTGATGAGATAGCTGAGTACTGCTGCGTTCATGAGTGATTTTTATCTGAGAAATACAGAATAAAAGGGCTATTCTTTTTTTATATTTATTTAATTTATAATGTCGCCTTTTACCTTTATAATTCGTATATAGGTATATAGAGGTAAATAAAAACATCCAGTGTTTTTTATAAAGGAGGCAATTATATGGGTACTAATAAATTAAACGATGATGCTAATCTTGATGAATTAAAAGCAAAAGAGAAACTTGATGGACTTGCTTTAAATGATGATGAGCTTGATGATGTATCAGGTGGACAAATTGTTAATATGGCCAGGGGTGTCAACATGGTCAGCAATAGAAAGCAGCAGATTTTCTCTACAAATGGAAAAAATCTATAATAATCAGAAGGACTGTCACCTATGACGGTCCTTTTTACTGCAGTAAAAAACAGCCAGAGCGATGCTCTGGCTGTTTTGCACATCTGGTTTAAAGTGAGAATCTTGCAACGAAATCCTGAAGCTCCTGAGCGTTCTGTGCAAGTCTGTCGGAGGCCTCTGCAACCTCGTGGGTTGATGCTGTCTGCTGCTCGGATGCAGCGGATACGTTCTGGGTCTCATCAGCTACGCTGACACTCATTTCTTCAATCTTCTGGATGTTGTTAGCAATAGTAGTAGTTCCACCGGAGAGCTGATCTACGATCTCGCTCATGCGGGCACTCTGCTCGGATACGGAATGAACCTTGCTGACGATTTCATTGAAGGTGTTACCGGCTTCATTAACAACCTGGGAGCCTTCAATAACGCTCTGAGCACCTTCACGCATGGACTCAACGGCTTCTTCGGAACTTCTTGTAATGTCTTCAATAAGAACGGTGATATTGTTTGCAGCTTCGTTGGACTGATCTGCCAGCTTACTGATCTCACTTGCAACTACGGCGAAGCCTTTACCCATTTCACCGGCTCTTGCAGCCTCGATTGATGCATTCAGTGAGAGGAGGTTGGTCTGGCTTGCGATTTCTGCGATAGTATCAACGAAGGAATCAATATTCTTAAGCTTGTCGCCAAGACCTTCAACCATTGTAGCTGTATTTTCAACGGAATCCTTGATGGTTTCCATCATTGTGGTTGCGCGTGTCATGTCAGCTGCACCCTTGGTTGCTGCTTCATTTGTTGCGTTGATCATGTCACTGGAAGCAACGATTGCATGCTGGAATTCTTCCATGTTGCTTACAAATGCCTGAGTCTCATCACTTGCTCCTGAAACTGCTGTAATCTGACCACTGCAGGAATTAGCAACGTTTGTACAGGAGTTTGCAACCATTTCGCTTGCCTGTGCTGACTGTGAAGCACTTGCTGAAAGCTCTTCTGATGCGGAAGCAACATAAGCGGTTGTATCTGAAATCTTACCCATAAGTTCACGGATGTTATGGTGAAGGGTATCAAGGGCTTCGGCAATAAGACCAATCTCGTTCTTGCTCTTTGTAAGAGGACGAATCTGGCGCATGGATTCGTTGTCGCTGAAATCGCTGTTGGACATCTTTCCCATTTCTTCTGCGATGAGGATAATGGGCTTTGTGATTCTCTTACCAATGTAGAATGCTACGATAAGACCGATAACGCACATTACAACAAGTACGATAATAGATTTAAGGATACTGTTGTTAAGTGCCTTTGCTGCATGCTCTGAATACTCAGCTTCAAGTGCATCAATATGATCTACCCATACGCCTGTACCCATAACCCAGTCAAAAGGCTGGTAGTAAGCTGTGTAGTTGATCTTAGGAAGAGGCTCGGTTTCATTTGGCTTTGCAAACATAAGCTCTGTATATCCACCGCCGTTCTGCATACCATTTTTGATCATTTCCTGAATGAACTTGGTACCATTGGGGTCTACAGAATCCCATCTGGACTGTCCTTCAGTATCACGACCAAGTAGAACCACGTTTATACCTGAAGAAGTATCTACCCAGAAATAGCCGGATCCATCGTTGTATTTCAATTCTCTTATGATGTCAGCAGCTTCCTTCATGGCTTCTTCTTTTGACATAAGACCTGCTTCGTACCTGGAATTCATGATTTCACATACACTCATGGCTTCCTGAGTCTCATTTTTTAACTCAGTCTTTATATCCTCAAGGAGTCTTTCTCTATACTGTGCGGTCTGTTCTTTT
>JAEEGI010031080.1_pt1 | contig 9999 bp, 8 predicted proteins | sample 8958751 | NCBI WGS metagenome assembly JAEEGI01 (sample SAMN16246545, study PRJNA631951) | gut metagenome | biome: gut microbiome; feature: rumen; material: KS-attached | host: Bos | place: Iran: Karaj | collected 2018-10 | reverse complement strand
CTCCTGCCTGACAAAAGAAAGTAAGCTGCCGCTAATCATGATAATTAGTTGCAGCTTACTTGTCAAGCACTTAGCCTGTTTTGCAATTATTGTTTTGCAATTGTTGTTTTGCAATTATTGTTTTGCAATTATTGTTTTGCAATTGTTGTTTTGCAATTATTGTTTTGCAATTATTGTTTTGCAAATTATTAAATGCGTTTATGCGGGGATCTTGCAACTTTTATCTTGAAAGTGCCGCTCCCAGTTCCTTGCAAGCGATTAAGGCTGCATCATCCGGTGCTTCGTTTGCCATTACCGGATCTGTCACAAGATCCGCTCCGGCATTCTTTGCTCTCTCTTCCCAATCTCTCATCCATTGACCGTCGCCCCATCCGTAAGAACCGAAAAGTGCGATCTTCTTTCCTGAGAGTTCCGATTCAACAGCACTGAACATCGGGTCAAACTCGGAGTCTTCAAGCTCCTCTGCTCCCATTGCGGGGCAGCCGAATGCAAAAGCATCAAAATCCGCAAGCTTTGATGCGTCAAATTCACCGGCAGTAAAAACAGAAACCGAAGCTCCCGCTTCTTTTGCACCTTCCTCTACCGCCTTAGCCATTGCTTCGGTGTTTCCCGTGCCGCTCCAGTATACTACTGCAACATTACTCATATCGATTACCTCTCTAATTGTTTATTTTGAGTTAGCTTACGCTAACTATAATAGTTAGCCTCTGCTAACTTGTCAACAGGTATTTTGCCTTTTAGTTTCAAAAATAAGTTTGTTTTCAATAACTCTATTTATTTGAAAGTGCCTTATCCAACCATCTTTTATAATATTCCGTGGTCATCTTGCCGCTCTCAAGCACCCTTCCGTCACCGATCCTTACGAGTTCATCACAGCACATGGCTATAAGCTCCGGATCGTGAGTGATCACAAAGATCGTTTTCCCTGATTCCTTAAGTCCTTTAATGACGCAAGCAAAAGCGGTCATCCTTCTGTGATCAAGTCCGCTTGTAGGTTCATCAAACACAAGGATGTCTCTCTCTGCAGCGACTGCACACCCTATCGCGACGCGTTGTTTTTCGCCTCCCGACAGCGACTGCGGATGTCTTTTCTCTTTACCCGAGAGCCCGAGTCTTTCAAGTATTTCAGCGATCCTAACCTCGTGATCATCTTCCGGTACTTCGATGCATGAGGAAAGCTCCTCTGCAACCTCATCCGTGAAAAGTTCATGCGCAACGTCCTGCATGACAAGGAAGGTTCTCTTTAACCTTTCTTTCCTTTTCAGCTCCTTTCCCTTATAGCAAAGCACTCCCTTCGCCCGTTTATCAAGCCCGCAAAGAGTCCTTGCAAAAGTGGATTTTCCCGCTCCGTTATCTCCTACAACGCATATGATACTGTTTTCGGGTATAACCAGGTTTGCAATGTAAAGCGCCGGTTCACGGCTCCCTTTATACATATACTCGAAATCTTTTATGATCAGTACGTCTTCTTCGATATCATGAACCATAACACTCGTCTTCGGTATCTCATGATATTTATGATCTTCGGGAGCGATCTGTGAGGAGCTGCTCTTTACCGGAATATCAAGTATGTTGGTGCTTCGAAGTCCCATCATGGCGATACGTTCTTGTCCGAGTCCGATCAATTCCTCAGGTTTACATGAGAGTTCGATCACTCCGTCCTTCATATAAATGACTCTGTCCGCAAGGGGCAACATATAGTAAAGCCTGTGTTCCGCAACTATGACCGTTTTCCCTTCTTCTTTCCATTTTGCTATGATGGCAGCCAGCTCACCTATCGAGTAAATATCCAGATTGGATGACGGCTCATCGAGAACTACTATCGGCGTGCCGGACGTATCTGCGCAGGCACATGCGACCTTCTGCTTTTCGCCTCCGGACATTTCGAAGAGATCCCTTCCGGTCAGGTTTTCCATCCCGAGTTTTTTTATGGTTTCATCAAGACGTTTTTTCATCTCTTCGCGTGAAATACCACGATTTTCAAGTCCAAAGACCATTTCCTCGGTTGATTCGACGTTATAGAACTGAGTCTTAGGGTTCTGAAACACCGAAGCCACCTGTTCCGCGATCTTATAAAGCTCGGTTTCAGCAGTATCCAGGCCGTTCACAAATATCTTACCTTCAAGCGTTCCCGGATAATAATTCGGGATAAGCGCATTTATCATACGGACTATCGTCGATTTGCCGCATCCCGATTCTCCGCACAAAAGAACAACCTCTCCGTCATTAATGGTAAGATTAAGATTTCTGAGGACCTCTCCCCCGTCCTCGTATTTAAATGAAACGTTTTTAAACTCTATCATATGTTTTCGTTTTCGTTTATCGCATCAAACCCGGACGGCACCGCAAAAAGCACCTTCCGGGTCTGATCCGACTCTCTCTGAGTTTTTTTCAGGGTCTATAGTGCAGTTGAGATCAAAGCCACAATTGTTAAAAGCAGAGTGATCGTAAACACGGCAATTATGTCCGTCTTCCCGATCTTAACATCCGTAAATGTGGTGTGTCTTACGGGATTGTCGAGACCTCTCGAAAGTGCCGCCGCCGAAAGGTCGTTGCCGATATTGGCAACGCTGATCATAAGCGGTACCACTCTGTACTCAAACGCCTGCCCCGGATTCTTCCAGAAGCGTTTTCTGCCCACAGTGATCCCCCTCATTGCCGCAGCATCATGGATTGCCGCACGTTCCCGGTTTACTGTCGGAAAGAATCTGAACATGACTGAAAGCGGTATCAGCATTTTGTTCCCGACCTTCATGGCCGAGAATGCCGAGATCGCTTCGCTCACACTCGTAGACTTTAAGAAGTATTCTCCGCACGCAAATGCCGGAAAAAGCTTGAGCACAAAGCCTCCGAGCAGTACGATCACCATATTGAGGACCATGTTGACCTGCAGATCGGATCGCAGGAAATGTGCCGCAACTGCGAGACCGAACACAAAAGCGTACTTTAGCGCGCCGGATATGCGTCCATCCGCAAGATACAGGACAAACGGTATTATTCCGATAGCTATCGTAAACGCTATGCTCACATTGATCATCTCAAGTGTTGCGACAGCGGCAAGGATCAGTATTTTTGTTCTGGGATCGAGATGGAGTCTCCTGTTTTTAACTACTGCTTCATTCATGCTATTCCGGCTTTCACAAAATGTTTTTTAAGCATCTTTCTTCCGAGAAGCGCTCCGAGAGTTGCTCCGATGATCACAAGGATTATTCCGACCCAAAGCATCCACGAAGGCATGTAGCTCGAAAGCTGTTCTGCATACTGTTCTCCCATCGACTCTCTGATCCCGTCCCAGTAGCTTTCACCGGCAAACCAAAGAGGAGCGGGACCGCCAAGCATTCCGAGTGCATAGATCATATAGCTGATCATGATCACTCCAAACTTCTTATATCCGCCCACTTTGAGGATTATATCAGCGATCAGTGCCGTCGGGAAAAGGAAAGCAACACATATCCATGTGTATCCCGAAAGATAGAAGAAGATCGCAAGGATCGCTCCTGTAATGGTGAGCATACCGAATTTCTCAATCTTTGTGTAATAAAGCATCATGGGTATCCCGGCGATGAGCGGGATGATCACCATTGAAATGGGGTACATGATCGGTATGGCGTTTGTCGCTCCGATCACAAACACTACGGCAATATAGATCGCCGTATATATTCCGACATTGATAAGGTCTTTACCTGTAAGTCCTTTTTTCTGCATATTGTTCACTCTTCCTCTCTTATATCAGGCGGTCCCGCCAAGTGAGACCGCCTCTTTATTTTTATCATCTTGCGGTACTTAACGATCAGACCGCATTACACAGTTTCCCCGTACTGTTCCGATGCACCGATCATACATTAAATGCATTGATTCCGGGATATACCGCACTTGCTCCAAGTTCTTCCTCGATCCTTAAGAGCTGGTTGTACTTAGCCACTCTCTCCGATCTTGAAGGTGCGCCGGTCTTGATCTGGCATGTATTGAGCGCCACGGCAAGATCAGCGATCGTCGTATCGGCGGTCTCACCGGAGCGATGTGACGAGATTGCTGCATAACCGGCCTTGTGAGCCATCTTGATAGCCTCAAGAGTTTCCGAAACGGAACCGATCTGGTTGAGCTTGATAAGGATCGCATTTCCTGCGCCCATCTTGATTCCCTTTGCAAGTCTTTCTGTGTTTGTTACAAAGAGATCATCGCCGACAAGCTGAACCTTTCCGCCAAGCTTAGCTGTGAGCTTCTGCCAGCCTTCCCAGTCTTCTTCGTCAAGACCGTCCTCGATCGAGATGATGGGATACTTCTCGCAGAGTGCTGCCCAGTGCTCGATAAGCTCGTCGGTAGTAAAGTCCTTGCCGGACTTGGGCTGATGATAGAAGCCTTTTCCTTTTTCGCTCTTCCATTCCGAAGCTGCTGCATCCATCGCAATCTTAAAGTCGGTACCGGGCTTAAAACCTGCCTTTTCAACTGCCTTAAGTATGAGCTCTATGGCATCCTCATCTCCGCCGAGGCTGTTGGGAGCAAATCCGCCCTCGTCTCCGACTGCCGTGACATCCTTCATTTCCTTGATAAGGCTCTTTAAGTTGTGGAATACTTCAGCACACCATCTGAGTGCTTCCTTAAACGAAGGAGCCCCGACAGGCATTATCATGAATTCCTGAGTGTCAACCGAGCTGTCTGCATGAGCGCCGCCGTTAAGGATGTTCATCATCGGTACAGGGAGTCTGTTGCCGTTCACTCCGCCGAGAAATCTGTAAAGCGGAATATCAAGAGCGATGCTTGCTGCTCTTGCGCACGCGATCGATACTGCAAGGATCGCATTTGCTCCGAGATTCGACTTATCCTTTGTTCCGTCAGCTTCGATCATGGCCTTGTCAACAGCATAGATGTCGGATGCATCCATACCGATAAGGAGCTTAGAGATCTTTTTGTTTATGTTATCAACAGCTTTCGTTACTCCCTTTCCGAGATACCTGCCCTTATCGCCGTCGCGAAGCTCAAGCGCCTCAAACTCACCTGTAGAAGCGCCTGAAGGAGCCGTTCCTCTGCCAACCGTACCGTCAGCCAAAGTTACTTCCGCCTCAACCGTCGGGTTACCTCTTGAGTCAAGTATTTCCCTTCCGACTATTTTTTCGATTTCAAGATAATTCATAATAAAACCGTCCTTTCTTATGCAAGCAGTCCAAACAGACCGCAAAATATACACATCGAAAAAAGCTTTCCACAGAGGTTTTCTCTGTTATACATACCCCTGTGTTCTTAAAATATCTCCCGGAAAACTGCCTATTTTCCGGGAGTTTCAACATGATCACTTGGTCAGTTTATGTGGCCTCTCCGACAAGCATCAAGAGGTTGAGAAGAATTGCCTGCCGAAGAGTTAGCCTCCGCTAACCGTTTGACAGTTTACAACATTATTTTGTTTTGCGCAAGTATTTTTTTTGATCTCATTAATATTTTTTACATTACCGACCGATCGCTTTAGTATAAGTCTTTCCTCTCGATCGTTACATTTCGTTCCGCCACTTGGAAGGCGTCACCCCGAACACTTTTTTAAATGCCGCCGCGAACTTGCTGGCGTTTGAGTAGCCGCAAAGGCCTGCCGCCTCGGTAACAGAAACGGAGTCGTTTAACAGAAGGTTTTTGGCTTCCTGCATTCTGACCTGTGTTCTGTACTCGAAGGTCGTGACTCCGTACATCTGCTTAAACACTCTTTGTAGGGTCGTGCGGTTAAGCCCGACTCTGTCGGAAAGTTCCTCGACGGAAATGTCCGATGCGATGTCCTCTCCGAGTATTTTTCGGGCGGCGTGTACTTTGTTTCCCGTATCGCCACTGAAATAACGGAAGTCGGAATTTTTCCTTTCTCCGATACCCAGTAGGAATAATATAGCCTCTGTTACGAGTATTTTTCTGTGATGATCTCCGTATCTTTCGGGCAACTGCATGAGCTGTGAGAAAATGTTACCAAGCTTTTCGCCTGCGGGGACACAGATGCATGACTTTGCATCCATCGCTTCCCTGAACAGATTACTTCTGTTAAACTCATTTGTCTCAAACATATGATTTAAAAAAGATTCGAGCGCTTCAATCATAAGAACGATACTCAGGCACCTCATACCGCCTTTTCCGACCAGACAGTTTCTCGTTGACACGTTGCTGTTAAAGATACACACATCGCCTTTGTCGGCGGAGGCGACACGCCTGTTTTCCATTTCGAATTCGGCATGCCCCTCCACCATATACATTATCTCCAGATAATCTACCGGCATCCTCTGTTCGGAAACAAATGAATAGTAGGATTCAATCTCCGAATAGATCAGGTTGATCCCTTTCGTAACCACATAGTCACGCATAAGCCCTTCACCGGCATCGCTTTTCAGGCGGTAAGTTCTTTCGGACTCCTTATCGCACAATATGAACAAGTACTTTTCCAAAAGTTCATCGCCGTCTGTCTTGTTGAGACTCAATCCTTCATTCATATCTTGTTTACTCCTTTTAAGATGCGGTCTATATATCTTTTCTTCAGCCCGGTTCGTAATTCACCGGTAATGTGAACTGCTCTGATGCTGCATCAAACTGCCTTAGGTGAGTGCAGATCCGTAAGCTTCATATTTCTCTCTTCCTTCTTCATCTTCCCGAAGGCACCTGCCATAAACACTACAGCGAGTACAAGAACAACGACATCCGTGATGAGCTGTGCGTAGAATATACCCTGGATACTTTCTGTGAAAATAAGGGGAAGCACAAGTACAAGGGGCAGGAATAAAAGCACCTGTCTGAGCAGTGTAAGTACTGCTGCGCTGCTTGCCTTTCCGATCGCCTGGAAGAAGGTTATCGCAAGGATGAGTACGCCGTATGCGATATAGCTCGTGAACAGAACTCTGAGCATCGGAGCGCCCTCAGCTACTATTGCCTGATCGGTGATAAACATCGAAAGCATGGATTCCGGAGCAATCATGATCGGGATATAGAATACCAGTGCAAGGATAGTTGCTCCGATCATAAATGCCTTATTGAACGAACGGACTCTGCCGAACAGTTTTGCTCCGTAGTTTGTTCCGATAGCCGGCTGATATCCCTGCGCGATTCCCCAGAGCGGGATAAACGAAAATGCCTGAAGACTTAAAGCCGCACCAAGGATCGTCTGCCACTCACCTCCGCCGTAGCGCTGTGCGGTATTATACATAACAGTCTGCTGGAGCATTGTCATAACCTGCATCATCATTGCCGAAACACCGACCGAAAGGACGGGCTTTGTGATCGCTCCGATAACGCCAATCTTATGGATCCGCACATTATCACTCTTCTTTACAAAGTAGACAAGCGCAAGGATTGCCTGGAAGAGCTGCGCTGTTACCGTTGCGAGAGCTGCGCCGAGGATTCCGTTCTCCTTTCCGAATGCAAGGATAAGAAGCGGATCGAGTGCTATGTTGAGGATAGCACCGGAACCCATGATAAGCATTGCGCTTTTGAGTTTTCCTTCTCCTCTCATGACCATGTTTGATGCCTGGGCAAAGTTTACAAAGATCGATCCGATAAATACGATCCTTAAATATCTGCTCGCTTCACCAAGGATTTCTCCTTCCGCTCCCGAAAGAGCAAGAAGCGGCTCGGTAGCTATAAGACCGACAGCCATGATCACGATTGAAAAGATAAGTACAAGTGCAACAAGATTACCCATGATCTTGTCTACCGTTGCCTGATCCTTTTTACCGATCGCTCTCGAAAGGATCGATGCCGAACCTGTTCCTATCAGAGTCGAAACTCCGCTGTTAAGCAGAGTAAAGGGATATGCCACCTTTACTGCCGTCATAGCTTCGGGGCCTACCATCCTGCCAACAAAAACGGCATCCATAAAATTGTAAAGACCGATCACTACCATTCCGAGTATTGCCGGAATAGAGAGAGAAAGCATTGTTTTTACTATGCTTCCGCTTACGAGTTTTTCTCTCGCATTGTTACTGCTCATTGTATTATACACCTTTCTTCGAAAATGTGTTAGCCTGTGCTAACCATCGACAGAGTATAATTTGCATGTTCCTGTTCGACAACTCCGTTCTGCAACAATTGCTCCGTTCTGCATTTTTCTTTTGTTTGATATTTGCATTTTGGGCTCTTTCATCCCTTGACACTGCAAAACACTTGGTGTAATCTCTCTTATCGGTTAGCACGCGCTAACCATACGTAGTTAATTTTTTAGGAGGCGATCATCATGGATCAAAAACATGATAAGTCCCGTGTAAAAAAGCGCGGAACTTTAAGCTGGGTATTTGAATTTGCCGGGAAGCGCAGGGGCAGTTACATCACGAGCGTTATCCTCGCGATATTCAGCGTAGTTTGCGGTTTTGTTCCTTATATCTTTATGGCAAAGATAGTCAGGGGACTGTTTGAGGGAACCGCAGATTTTGATTATTGTTTAAAGCAATGTTTATTTATGGCTTTGTTCTATTTCCTAAACAAGCTCTTTCACTCCTGTTCTACAGGTCTGTCACACAAGGCAACTTTCGAAGTGCTCGCCAACATCAGGCGCCGCCTTACCGCAAAGCTTGCGCGCATGCCTCTCGGTGACGTGCTTGACGAATCGACCGGTACATATAAGAACATCATAGTCGAGCGAGTCGAATCGGTAGAAACCACACTCGCACACATCATTCCCGAGGTAACATCAAACTTTATCATCCCGTTCGTTATCTTCGGATACATGGTAACCATCGACTGGAGACTTGCTCTGCTGTCTCTCGTTACGGTTCCCGCAGGCGGACTCTTCTTTGCTCTGATGCTTGCAAAGAGCGCACGCGGAAAGAGCTATCAAAATACTATAGAAAAGACCAAGAAGCTTAACGATACCGCTGTCGAATACATAAACGGTATCGAGGTCATCAAAGCTTTCGGAAAAGCCAAGACAAGCTACGATAAATTCGTTGTTGCTGCAAAAGAAGGCTCCGACTGCTTCGTAGACTGGATGAGGGAATGCGTTCTTTTACAGAATCTTTCCCTGACGATCATGCCTGCGACGCTTATCGCTCTGCTCCCGTTCGGTGTTTCGTTCTTTATCGGCGGAACGGTTACAGCTCCGGATTTTCTGATGCTGATCATCCTGTCTCTCGGTCTTGTCTATCCTTTTATCATCGCCACAAATTACATGGACGATATGGCCAAGATGGGCACGATCATCGGTGAGGTAACGAGCATCCTTGAAAAGCCTGAACTTGAGCGCCCTTCGGGACTCGCTTCGAAGCCTTTTGGCAGCTCGATAATCCTCAAAGACGTTCATTTCGGCTACAAAGCGGAAGAGATCCTTCACGGTGTCAACCTGACTATCAAGGAAGGCACGGTGAACGCTCTCGTCGGACCTTCGGGATCGGGTAAATCAACGATCGCAAAGCTCATCGCTTCCTTCTGGGATGTCGATTCGGGCAGCATCACCTACGGCGGTGTCAATATAAAGGATATCCCGCTTGAGTACTATCAGAAAAAGATAGCATTTGTTTCACAGGACAATTATCTGTTTGACATGAGCGTCATGGAGAACATAAGGCTCGGAAATCCCGCCGCAACAGACGAACAGGTTATAAAGGCCGCGCAGGCATGCGGATGTCACGACTTCATCATGGAGCTCGAAAACGGTTATAACACGATCTGTGGCGGAGCCGGAGGACATCTCTCGGGAGGTGAGAGGCAGCGTATCAGTATTGCCCGCGCGATGCTCAAGAACGCTCCGGTAATCATTCTTGACGAGGCTACAGCTTATACCGATCCCGAGAACGAAGCACTTGTTCAGAGAAGTGTGGCGAAGCTCGTCCGCGGAAGAACACTCCTTGTCATCGCTCATCGTCTTTCGACCATTGCTACAGCCGACCAGATCATTCTTGTTAATAACGGAAATATCGAAGCGACAGGAACTCAGAGCGAACTTCTCGCAAAGAGCGATCTGTACCGCAAGATGTGGGATGCACATATCTCTTCCAAAGAATCCTCCGATTCAGTAACAATAAATCCTGGGGAGGTGCAGGCAAATGCTTA
>JAEEGI010031079.1_pt1 | contig 9999 bp, 6 predicted proteins | sample 8958751 | NCBI WGS metagenome assembly JAEEGI01 (sample SAMN16246545, study PRJNA631951) | gut metagenome | biome: gut microbiome; feature: rumen; material: KS-attached | host: Bos | place: Iran: Karaj | collected 2018-10 | reverse complement strand
CGAAGAAAATCGCACCCGCAAGGACCAGTCGTTCTTTGTGCCGGTGGATGAAATTGTCGCGAACGATTACGACCTCAGCATCAACAAGTACAAGGAAGTCGAAAAAGTCAAAGTCGAGTACGAAAATCCTAAGACTGTCTTCAAGCGCATCGCGAAACTCCAGGACGAAATCAACGCAGCGATGGATGAGTTGGGTCGTGTCATCCTGAGCGAAGTCGAAGGATCTGTAAATTAGACGAGAGACGAAAGACGAGAGAGGTGTCATCCTGACCCTGTAAGGGGAAGGATCCAGTGAAGTCTTGCGTTTCATTTAACCTGAAAACCACGCCCCTTGCGTTCAAAATCGAAAGAGTTTATTTTTCAAGTAAGATGAAAAAAGTCCCTCGAAAAAAAATTAGCTTGGAGAAGAACCGAATGAATAAAAAAGGTGTTGTAAAACAAGAATTTAATCAAGTTTATTCAATCATTGATATTCATAGGAAACGGGCTTTTCAGGAGATAAATAATAATTCTTTGCTAATTGCCTGGAATGTGGGCGGCTATGTTTCTTTGAAAATAAAGTCCGAAGAATGGGGTTCCAGCGTTGTAACGGAACTTTCCGAATATTTGCGGACGAAGGATCCTAGTCTAAAGGGATATAGCCGCAGAACGATTTATAAAATGGTTCAGTTTTATGATGCTTATTCTGCACCTGAATTTAACATGCTTGTTGATAAATTGAATTTAAAGGGCAAATTCAATTTGCTTTCCGTTTCGGGGGATTTGTCAAAAAAAACGTCGATTGTGCCAACATTGTCGGCACAATTTCCGCAAATTCTTTTATGTACGAATTGGTCTAATCATATTCAGATTCTTTCATCTTGCAAATATAACGAACAACGTTTGTTTTATATGCTTTATGCTCGGAAAGAAGAATTGCAAGTTCGTCAATTGCAACGTGCTATAAAAACGAACGCCTATGAATCTATCTTGGGAAGCAAGGATTTTAAGTCATCAGCCTTGAAAAAGCTTTATCCGGAATCGAACCTGTTGTTGAAAGATACTGCGTATCTTGATTTTTTGGGACTTCCCCAAAAATATAGGGAAAGGCAACTTAGAAAAGGGATTGTTTCCCACATGAAGGATTTTGTTTTGGAGTTCGGTAAAGACTTCCTTTTTGTAGATGAAGAACATTTGCTTGAAGTTGGCGGTAAGACTTTTAAGGCCGATTTACTTTTCTACCATAGGGCATTGCAGTGCCTTGTTGCCATAGAATTGAAAACGGAGGAATTTGAGCCAAGCTTTATGGGACAACTGGAGTTTTATTTGGAAGCTCTTGACCAAGCGGAAAAACGCAGCAATGAAAATCCGAGCATTGGAATTCTGCTTTGCAAAGAGGCTAACCGTGAAGTTGTTAAATATGCGTTGAATAGAAGTATGAGCCCGACAATGGTTGCGGAATACAAGGAAAAACTGATTCCGCAAGATGTGCTACAGCGAAGTTTGGAAGAATTTGTTTCTGCTATAGAAAAGTGAATAATCAGATTTTGAAAAATGTCATCCGAATGAACGAATTGAACGAGCACCGAGTGAATTTTTGTAGATTTTATTTGATTATGAATTGTTATCCTGGAACCGAAGGCGATAGGATTCACAGCGAGTGTCATCCTGAGCGAAGTCGAAGGATCTGTAAATTAGACGAGAGACGAGAGACGAGAGAGGTGTCATTCTGAGCGAAGCGTAGCGTAGTCGAAGAATCCAGACATGACTTGTCATTGCGAGGAGTGAAACAACGAAGCAATCTCTAACCTGCGTGTCATTCTGAGCGAAGTGTAGCGTAGTCGAAGAATCTAAAGAGAATTTATTATGAAGCGTAATTGGGAATACAAGAAACTTGGCGATGTTGCTAAAATTTCATCTGGCAAGTCTATTGCTGCGGAAAAAATATCGGATTTTTTTTGTGATGGAATGTTTCCTTGCTATGGAGGCAATGGCTTAAGGGGATACACTGATTCCTATCTGTATGAAGGTAAATATCCTATCATAGGAAGAGTTGGAGCTTTGTGCGGTAATGTTCATTTAACTAATGGAAAATTTTATCCAACAGAACATGCTTTAATTGTTTCCTTAAAATCAGATGACGCTCCTGAGTACATTACATATTTGTTGTCTGCGCTTCGTTTAAATCGCTATGCGAAAGGTGTAGCGCAACCAGTGTTATCTGCAGGAACTTTAAGTGAAATTGTTGTTCCCGTCCCGCCGCTTGAAGAACAATCCCGTATTGTTGCGAAACTGGATTTGCTGACGGGTATCATTGACAAGCAGAACGCGCAGCTCAAGGAACTTGATAACCTCGCTCAGTCCATCTTTTACGACATGTTCGGCGACCCCATCGAAAACCCCAAAGGCTGGAAAGTAAAGAAATTGGGTGAAGTGACAAATAAAATTTCTGATGGAGTGCATGCCAAACCTCATTATACTGAATCAGGAATGCCTTTTATTTCTGTAGTAAATATAAACCGCGGAAAATTAAACTTTGAGGGTTGTAAGTTTGTATCACAAACAGATGGTGAACTGTTCAATAAAAGAACAAAACCAGAGAAAGGTGATGTGTTATATACAAAAGTTGGTGCTACTTATGGAATATCAGCTTTAATTGATGTTGATGTAAAATTTTGCTTGTATGTTAGCGTTTGTTTGATAAAGCCTAAAAGAGAAATTTTTGACTCATTATTTTTAACACATATGATGAGATTGCCTTATGTCAAAAATCAAGCTGATGAAAGAATTCGAGGGATTGGAGTGCCCGATTTGCATTTGAATCAAATATCTGCTTTTGATGTTATTCTCCCGCCCCTCGCTCTCCAGCAATCCTTTGCCGAAAAAATCCAGTCCATCGAAAAGCAAAAAGAAACCATCCGCGCTTCCATCGCCGACACGCAAAAGTTGCTCGACTACACAATGGACAAATATTTCGGGTGACAGTAAGGAGTCATTCTGGAACGAAACGCAGTGTAGCGTAGAATCCAAGGGAGCTGTATTGCTATTCGAGGTAAAAGAATTTATCTTTACAAGTGACTATGGAACTGACGAAACTGAAAAATGTCCTTGCTATCGGTGAAACGGTTGCTGTGGAGTTCAAACGTGCGGGTGGTCGCATCGAAGACGATGTTTATGAATCCGTATGCTCCTTCTTGAACCGTTTTGGCGGCGATGTCTATTTGGGCATTCTTGATGACGGAACTGTAGAGGGTGTACCAGAGAAGGCTGCCGTCGATATGGTCAAGAACATTATCAAGGTCGTGAGCAATCCGGTTTTGTTCCAGCCGACAACTTATCTTGATCCTGAAATTATAAAGTATCAGGGCAAGACGATTGTCCGTATCCATGTTCCGCAAAGTTCTGAAGTCCATAGCTTCAAGCACGTTGTGTATGACCGTGCGAACGAATCTGATGTCAAAGTTACGTCAACGTCCGAAATCGCGCAAATGTATATCCGCAAACAAGGGATCTTCACCGAACTGCGTATATTCCCGTACCTCAAGAAACAGGACTTGCGCCTGGACTTGCTCGACAAGATTCGTCTATTGGCGGTAAACAATGCCGGCGGCAATCACCCATGGAAAACGATGGATGACGACTCGCTACTGAAAAGTGCCGGTCTCTATACCATGAACTACGATTCCGACAAGCCGGGATTCAATTTGGCGGCGGCCCTCCTATTGGGGCGCGACGAGGTAATCCATAGCATTTGCCCTGCCTATAGAACTGATGCGTTGTTGCGCCGCGAAAATGTGGACCGCTACGACGACCGCGATATCGTCGATACGAACCTTATCGAAAGCTACGACCGTCTTTTCGCGTTCGCCCAAAAGCATTTGCCCGACAAATTTTTTGTCGAAGATGCATTCCGCAAAAGCCTCCGTAACATCATCGTTCGCGAGATGATTTCGAACACGCTGATGCATCGCGAGTTTACGAGCTCGTTCCAAGCGAAATTTATCATCGAACGCGGTCGCATGCTGGTCGAAAATGCGAACCGGACAGTCGCCCAAAGGGTTATCACGCCCGAAAATCTTGAACCAAAGCCCAAGAATCCGACCATCGCGGGATTTTTCAGGAATATCGGCTATGCGGATCAACTCGGCTCCGGTGTCCGTAAATTGTTCCTTTATTCCAAGCCTTATGGCGGTGCCGACCCGACTTTCGTGGAAGATGACGTGTTCAGGATCACCGTATCGCTGGATCATACTCTAGGGTCAAATTTACATGAGCCTCAAAATGAGGGATTAAATGGGAGTGCGTCGAGCAGCAAGGTTAATGGAAAGGTTAATGAAAAGGTTGATGAAAAGGTTAATGTAAACCAGCGGAGAATACTTGATGCGATACGACAGAATCCTTCAATTACCCAAGCCGCGCTGTCCAAATTAGTGGGCATTTCCGTTGTACACATTAACAAGAATATGAAGATCCTACAAGAAACGGGATTAATTTGTCGTTCGGGATCCGATAAAAAAGGTCACTGGATCATTAACGAAAAGTAAGCCAATGAAGAACTTCGATTACCTACAGCAATGCGGTATGCATCGGTTGTACAGCCTGTGTGCCGCCGCCGAAGATAACCAGGTGAACAACCCGGAGCTTTCGGCGATTAGCGCAAGGCGTGCCTTGGAGTATGTAGTCAAGTCGCTCTATGCCATGAAGGGCGCTCAAGTTCCTGAACGGTCGTCGCTTTTTGAATTGATTGACGGCGAGCCGTTTCGCGATTTTATCGGCGATAACCGCGTGATGATGGCGGTGCATTATGTGCGCAAGGTGGGGAATGCTGCCGCGCACAACGATCATGTGGGCAAGCGGGAATCGTTTTTCTGCTTGTTGAACCTCTACAATGTTGTCGCTGCGGTTCTTCTAAAGCTTAAAGTGGTGGAAAATGTCGCCCCGCTCGATAAAACTTTAATTCCCGATAGCAAGTTTGCACCCGTTGTGACTGACGCGAAAATTGTCGTGGGCGAGTCCAACGAGCTTATCGCTAAGGCCGATGCAAAATCGCTTGAAAGTCCGGCCCCGGTGCATGAAATTCCGAGTCAAATGTCCGAAGCCGAAACGCGCAAGGCATTTATCGACTTGATGCTGCGTGAAGCGGGCTGGACCGTTCTAGAACGCGAAGGCTATATCGAACCGTCGAAGGCCTGCATCGAAATCGAAGTCCAGGGAATGCCGAACGGTCAGGGTGTCGGCTATGCGGACTACGTGCTGTTTGGCGCGAATGGCTTGCCTCTCGCTGTCATCGAAGCAAAAAAGACTTCGGTTTCTCCGCTCAAGGGTAAGCACCAGGCAGAACTCTATGCCGACTGTCTAGAAAAACGCTATGGCCGCCGTCCTGTTATTTACTACACCAATGGCTTCGAGACGAACATCATTGACGGGCTGGGGTATACTCCGCGCAAGTTATACGCGTTTCTTACCCGCGAAGACTTGGAACGCATGATTCAAAAGCGTGGACGCAAGAATATTTCTGACTTTAACGTGAATCCGAACATTACGGATCGTCACTACCAAAAACAGGCCATCCAGAGAGTTTGCGAACATTACAACAAAATGCACCGCAAGGGCCTTTTGGTCATGGCGACTGGCACGGGCAAAACTCGTGTCGCTATATCGCTTGTCGATGTGCTAAAGCGCAATGACTGGGTAAAGAACGTGTTGTTCCTTGCCGATAGAACTTCGCTTGTTTCGCAGGCGCACAAGAACTTTGTAAAGCTGCTGCCAAACGAAACGACAACAGTCTTGAACGAAGATGGCGATGTCGATATGAATGCGCGAATTGTGTTCAGCACCTATCAGACGATGATTGGCTATATCGATACCGAAGAAAAGATTTTCTCGGTCGGCCATTTCGACCTTATTATCATTGACGAGGCGCACCGCAGTATTTTCGGAAAATTCTCCGCCATATTCAACTACTTCGATTCCATGTTGATAGGGCTTACCGCAACGCCCAGGGACGAGGTTGACAAGAGTACTTATGACATCTTTGAAATGGATAATGGCGAACCTAATTACGCCTACGAATTAGACGAGGCTGTTGCTGATGGATATCTTGTCAAATATCGCGGGTTCAAACGCGGTTCGAAAATTTTGAACGAAGGCATTCGTTATAGTGAACTTTCTGAACAGGAACGCGAGCAACTTGAAAAGGTCTGGGATTACGAAGACACTTTGAATTCGCTCAATTCACCGGTGAGTGGGCGAGGGCGCGATATCTTGAGCAATGAAATGTTCAAGTATATCTACAACGAAGATACCGTTGATAAAGTGCTTCAGGACTTGATGGAAAACGGGCTCAAGGTGCAAAGCGGTGAACGCATAGGCAAGACGATTATTTTTGCCTACAACCACAAGCATGCAGAATTAATTGTAAATCGTTTTAATGCACTTTATCCAGAATTCGGTCCGGATTTTTGTGCGCTCATCGATAACTATGTGACATACGCCAAGAGCTTGATTGAAAAATTCGAAGTTCGCGATAAGGACCCGCAAATCGCCGTTTCGGTGGATATGCTTGATACGGGAATCGATGTCCCGGACGTGTTGAACCTGGTGTTCTTTAAGCCGGTCAAGTCTAAAATCAAGTTTATGCAGATGGTGGGGCGCGGCACGCGTCTTTCGAAGGATATCTTTGGCGCGGGCAAGGACAAGGAATGTTTCTACATCTTTGACTGGTGCGGCAATTTTGACTTTTTTGAGCAGAATCCCGATGGTGGCAAGGTAAGCCAGTCGATTTCTCTTACGGAAAGGCTGTTCGGCTTGCGTGCCGAAGTGGCGTTCTATTTGCAGCATCAGCAGTATCAAGAAGATGAAGTCGCAAAGCGCTTGCATGATGACCTGAAGACGATAATGAAGTCGCAAGTGTTGGCGCTTTCGGATAGCCATATTTCTGTTCGCACGAACTGGGAAGCGGTAAGCCATTTTAAGGCCGATGAAGCCTGGGTGTATATTTCGGATGTCGATGTATTGACTTTGAAAAATACGATTGCAAAGCTTTTGCCGGGCAATACCTTGGACGAAAATGCGAAAAAGTTCGATGTGCTGATTTTGGCGATTGAACTTGGAATGGTATGCAAGGAGTTTGATTCTAGCCGCGCCATCGTGAATGTGCAGAATATTGCGGATAAGCTAAAGTCCATGGGCTCGATTCCTCAAGTAGCCGCTAAAACGAAAACCTTGAATGAGGTTCTGAACCCTGCGGCGTGGGAAAACTGCTCGCTGGGATGGCTCGAAAAAGTGCGTGAAGACTTGCGAGACCTTGTCAAGTTCTTGGTTGGCAACAAGGGGAAAACATTTACGATTGACATCGAGGATGTCATGACGGATGGCGGCGAGGCTGCCGGTATCGATATGCAGGTATCGTACCGTAAAAAGGTCATGGATTACTTGCTCGAAAATAAACATTCTCCCGTACTCGAAAAAATCTACCGCTTGGAACAGCTTTCAATTGACGATGTCTTGGAACTCGAACGCATCCTTTGGGAAGAACTGGGCGACAAGTCGGATTATGAAGCTTTTGTGGCTGGCAAGAATTGTGGCGAGAATGTGGCGATATTGATTCGTTCGCTGATTGGAGTAGACCGTGAAATCGCTTTGCAACGGTTCAACCAGTTCCTTGATGGAAACACGCTTAATTCGGACCAGCAGGAATTTTTGAACCAGATTTTGGATTATGTCTGCGAAAACGGCGATATTACGACCATGACGGTGGTGAACGATTATCCGTTTGATGAAAATCTTCAAGTGTTCAATGACAAGATGATTCCGCTGCGGAAATACATCGAAAATGTACACAACGTTGTAAATCCCCCGATGCAGGGGTGAATTGGTCCTTGCGTTGTCGCCCCGGCCTCTGTGCTGGGGTCTTTTTGTATAATCGAAAACCACCGGCTACGCCGGTGGGTTCCTTTTTACACAGTCATCCTAGCCCCATCCATTACGAGAAACCTCGCCAAAAATAATGGACTCTATCAGCACTACGTGCTTCTAGAGTGACAATTGCATAGGATGCAGTGACTACTTTAGTTTCCGCAGGCGGTCACGCTTCCGGGTGTCGGGGCGCTTGTGCACCAAGAAGCCGCTTCATCGCGCTTGTCCCAAAGCCCGATGTTCAACTGCGAACTCTTGGGAACGGTTGCCGAAGACGATGCTGTAGAAATCGGCGACACGTGGAGCGAATCGGCCTTGCCGTAATAGAGCGAGTCGAGAACGGTCCCGTTGCACTGCAACACGAGCGAACCGCTGGTTTTCCCGAAGGCGGGCATGGTTTCGACATACTTGTAGATGCCTGCAGTGTTGACGCCTTCGCGGTTCCCGACGACAAGCGCCTTGTTGGGGGGCAAGTTGAGCGTAGCGATTTCGGCGGAGCCGCTCACGTTCGAGGTCTTTCCGAAGGTGCACTTGTCCAAAATGAGCGTGTCCGTGCTGCCGTTGTAGAACTCCACGAAGCTGTACTGCGTAGAATCCTTGGCGTTAGGCCACACGAAAAATTCGCTTACGACGATGTCGTTTATTGCGGGACTGCGCTTCATGGCCGGCAGCTTGAGCGAAACTTGTACGTTCACGTCTTTTGCAAGTTCGATGGCGAGTGCGATCTTGCTGCGGAGCGATTCGATTTGGAAATTCGGGATGGGCGAGTCCTCGTCGAGCGTAAAGTCGTCTTCCAGGCTGAACAAGGCCTTTCCGCTTGCGTCCTGCATCGATATCGTGATGTGGTAGTCGCGGCCCAGCTGAAGGTCGTCGCTTGTGAACGTCACGTTCTCGGCGTCAAATTCCATGGGGTAGGTGAACGTTTCGCCTTCGCTCGTGAGTTTCATTTCGCCTTTCTTGATTCCTGCGGGGTTCCCGAAGCCTATGGGAATCTTCACGTAGACGAACCCGACAAGCGCATGCAGCGGAATTTTCAGGTTCACGGCGGTTCCTGCTTCGACGGCGGTCGTGACTTCGCCTTGCTGCATCAACGCCCCGTTTGCATAGAGCTTTGCCTTGAACGACCATTCTTCACCCGGGAAAAGGTCTAGGTTGAACGATTTGTTCTCGGCGGAATGCACAAGGTGGAGCGTGTCCGGCCCGTAGCAGTCCAGCACAATGCTGTCGAGCAGCGGTGTGTCGGCAAATTCCAGGTTGAGCGCCACGTTGGCTTGTTCGCCAATCTGGATGGATGCTTCTGGGGAACCCGCCTGTGAATCGCTGGAGCAGTTCCAAAGGCAAAGTGATGCGAGAGCGGTGACTGCGCTGAGGCAGACGTGTTTCTTGATTGTAGGACTCATAATACCTCCTGGTTATAGTTTGGGGTCCTACTTTACTTAAACACGCTTTTTTCAGGCTTTTGTCCGGGACTTTTTTGAAAATTTTTATTTACAGCACTGCTTGTAATGCTCGATTTTTCACTGCTGGGGCTCGAACTTTGCCGCAATGCCTGCATTCCGCGATAACGGTCCGCTTCGTGTCGCCTTGTTAAAGATGCAACTTGCTTTTTCCGTTCTCGATGCGGTTACCTTGGAGCTTGGCGGCGCACGCCTTGTCTTGCCGGAGAATCTTCACGAGCGCGCTTGGGCTCAGTCCGAACGCCGCCGCTGCGGCTTTCGTATCGCCGTTCTTTTGCGCCATGATGTCGAACACGTGGGCGACAAACAGCGGAAACTGCGGATTGCTCGGCTGGATATGCCCGTTGCTGCCCGGGAATCTCATTTCGACATCGGAGGGCGTTTCGCGGACATTCAGCGCCAGTGCCATTTGCATGCGGTGCAATGCGTGAATTTTGTTTTCTTTCGCGCTCCTGCTTTCGGAAGACTTTATTTCTAAATTATATTGTGGTAAGGTCAGATGAACGCCGGTATTGGTCTTGTTCCTGTGCTGACCGCCGGGGCCGCTGCCTTGATACCCTTTCAGGGAACAGGCCCGCAAAAGTTCATCGAGGTTCATTTTCAGGTAGGTGTCGCGATGCATGTTCTGAAAAATAAAATAGTTCTT
>JAEEGI010031076.1_pt1 | contig 10000 bp, 7 predicted proteins | sample 8958751 | NCBI WGS metagenome assembly JAEEGI01 (sample SAMN16246545, study PRJNA631951) | gut metagenome | biome: gut microbiome; feature: rumen; material: KS-attached | host: Bos | place: Iran: Karaj | collected 2018-10 | reverse complement strand
AGATCGTGGAAAAAGGAACTGCAGAGGAGATATTTGCACATCCAGCACACCCATACACGATCGGCCTGATGGCTTCCAAGCCTGTAGTCGGCAAGAAGGTGGACAAGCTTTATTCGATACCCGGCAAGGTCCCGAATCCCGTAAACATGCCGGATTACTGTTATTTCAAAGACCGTTGCGAGCAGTGCGTTGAGGCCTGCAGCGGAGAATACCCCCATGAAATAAAATTGAGCCCGACCCACACTGTTACATGCTACCGCTATTACGGGAAGGAGGATCAATAATGGATATATACAGCTCTCCTGATTACATTCTTCAGGTAAAAGATCTGAAGATGCACTTCCCGATAAAAAGCGGGATCGTCTCCCATACCGTAGGATATGTCAAAGCGGTTGACGGGGTAACCTTCAATCTTCAGCGCGGGATGACCATGGGTCTTGTCGGAGAATCAGGCTGCGGAAAGACCACCACAGGCCGTGCGATCCTTCGCCTTTATGACAATATCACTTCAGGGTCAGTTCACTTCAACGGCCAGGATGTTTACGCTCTGTCCAAAAAAGATCTGCGCGCCATGCGCCCCAAGATGCAGATAATCTTCCAGGATCCCTTTTCTTCCCTCTCTCCCCGTATGCCCGTAGGCGAAATAATCGGGGAAGCGGTAAGAGAGCATAATATCGTTTCAAAAGAGGAATACAACGACTATATAGATACCATCATGGACAACTGCGGTCTTCAGCCTTTCCACAAAGACCGTTATCCCCATGAGTTCTCGGGCGGCCAGAGACAGCGTATATGCATTGCGAGAGCCCTTGCCCTGAACCCTGAATTTATAGTCTGTGACGAGCCTGTTTCCGCTCTCGACGTATCGATCCAGGCCCAGATCATCAATCTTCTGAACGATCTTCAGGAAAAATACAAACTCACGTATCTCTTTATCAGCCACGATCTCTCCGTTGTCGAGCACATTTCCGATGCTGTCGGTGTAATGTATCTCGGCAATCTGGTGGAATACGGGCCGAAAGAAAAGATATTCGGCAATCCCCTTCATCCTTATACAAAAGCTCTGTTCTCAGCCATTCCTGTCCCTGATCCCACAGTCAAGATGAACAGGATCGTGCTCGAGGGCTCCATCCCCTCCCCGGCAAATCCTCCCAAAGGCTGCAAGTTCCATACCCGCTGCGCAAACTGCATGGAATGCTGCAGAGAGATCGAGCCAGTGCAGAAAGAGATCGAACCGGGTCATTTCGTCACCTGCCATCTTTATGACGATCAATGAAAAAGGAAAAGAGCAGACCCGAGTTTGAAGACGACGGCCGTGTGATCGCGGACATGAGCGATATCGAGCGTCCCAATCTGCTGATCCCGAGGCTGCCGAACAAAAGGCCTTCCGGCCTGAAAAAAACAACCACGTCGGGAGATGCCTTCAGCAGGGAGGAAAGAAAGGCCGCCGCTACCGGAGCTCTTGCAGCCGCTCTGCTGATTGCTCTGGTATTCATTGCGGCAGGAGCGATCCTGATCTTTGCTCTCCAGCTCGGCTGGAATCTGTAATAAAAAACACCTCTTCTGTTTGAAGGGGTGTTTTCTATACTTACGCGTTTTTCCTCCCTTGTTTTTCGTCTTACCGGTAAGTATAATATCCGCAGAATAATTTTAAATTTAGGAGCAAAATTATGGCAGTACTTGAAAACATAGAACCGAAACAGGTCTTTTACTGGTTCGAACAGATCTGTTCCGTCCCGCACGGTTCGGGAAACGTAAAAAAGATCAGCGATTTCCTCGTGTCCTTTGCCGGAGAGAGAGGGCTTGAATATGTTCAGGACGACGCTCTGAACGTGATAATATACGCGCCCGCATCCGAGGGCTATGAGAACTCCGCTCCCCTGATCATCCAGGGACACATGGACATGGTCTGCGCGAAGACCGAAGACTGCAAGATTGACTTTCTGAACGATCCGATAACACCCTGTGTCGACGGGGACTGGGTCACTGCCGAAGGCACCTCACTCGGCGGAGATGACGGGATCGCCGTTGCGATCGCTCTCGCTATTCTCGATGACAATAAGATTCCCCATCCCCCGCTTGAATGCGTCTTCACCGTCAACGAAGAGACGGGAATGGACGGGGCTCAGGCCCTGGATTTCAGGAATCTCAAAGGCAGAAGGCTTTTAAATCTCGACTCTGAGGCCGAGGGCATGATAATTGCCGGCTGCGCGGGAGGCGTTGGCGCGGACTGCTCTTTCCCCGTTTCAAGGGAAGGATTCGATGGGATCTCCTGCACGCTGTCGGTCGAAGGCCTCAAAGGCGGGCACTCGGGCGAGGAGATCAACAAGGGCAGGCTCAACGCGAACAAAGCTCTCGGAAGAATACTGTACTCTCTGAACAAAAACGGTCTCATAAGGCTTGTAAGCATAGAAGGCGGTGTTGTTGACAACGCCATACCCGTTAAGGCAAAGGCTGTATTTGCCGCCGCTGAAGACGATCTCGCCATCATAAAATCCCTCGTCCTGGCTATCGGGGATCACATGAAAAACGAATATGCTTCCGTAGACCCCGGTCTCAGCATACTCTTTGAGATCGGAAACCGGGAGACCTGTGAGGTCGTTGATAAAGACAGTGCCGACAGACTTCTCTTCGCGCTTTTCACCCTGCCGAACGGCGTCAGGGCGATGAGTCCGGATATCCAGGGGCTCGTCCGGACCTCTCTGAATCTCGGCGTCATAAAGTCATATGAAAGCCGGATCGTATATACGTTTTCCATAAGAAGCAGCCTCGCCTCCCAGAAGCAGCTGCTCTGCGATGAGCTCGTCTCCATGACTGAATTCGCCGGAGGCTCCGTCACTTTCCGCAGTCCGTACCCCGCCTGGGAATTCAGGCGCGACTCGGTATTTCGCGACACTGTCGCCGGGTGCTGCAAACGCGCGTACGGAAAAGATCCGATCATCACCGCTATCCACGGCGGTCTCGAGTGCGGGCTCTTCTCCGAGAAGGCTCCGGACCTCGACTGTGTATCGCTGGGGCCCTCCATGGAAGGGATCCATACTCCCGATGAGCGTCTCAGCATAAGCTCAGTTCAAAGGATCTGGGCCCTGGTCCTGGACATACTGAAAAGCTGCAAATAATCATTTGACCGAATAAAAATATCAGGCATCCCTCATCGGGGTGCCTGATTTACTCTTTATATCACTCGAAAAGCCTTTCGGGGTGATGTTTTTCAAGAAACAGCATGAAAGGAATCCCTAAAACACAGCAGGAAATGATCTCTCCCGCCCCGACTGTGAGCATAAAATACCACACGCTGCCCGGTATGCCGTAAGCATATTTCAGAACGAGCGGTACTATTATCATATTCGAGATCACCGTCGGGACCGGGGTCAGATATTTGTTGATCTTCGAAAGATATCTGCCCGCGACCGCACCTATCAGCGTTGCTATCGAACCGAAGATCACGTCCATGGCTATGCAGCCCGTAAGAATGTTGCTGAGCAGGCACCCGATAAAAAGGCCGGGTATAGACGTCGCCGTAAAAAACGGCAGAACAGCCAGCGCCTCGGATACCCTCACCTGGACGACTCCGTTTGCCAGTCCGAAAAGATTCGTTATATATGTCAGAACGATATATATCGCGGCTATCGCCGCCGCCTGGGTTAGTTTTCTTGCAGAAAAGCTTTTCATTTTAAATACTCAGCGCCGAAAGTGCCTTCAGCGCAACTCCGTTCGTAATCATATGAAGAAATACCGAGGACCAGATGCTTCCCGTCCTCTCATATATATAGCAGAGCGTGAAGCCCGCGGGAAGATACTGGATAATATAGAGCAGATAAGACGGATCCAGGATCGCTCCCTGCCACACATGGTACAGGGCAAAGAGCAGCATGCTTACGGCATATCCCCAGATCCTTTTGCCTCTCACGGCGAGGTTCGCAAAGATCCCTCCCCTGAACATGAGTTCCTCCGCGAGCGGGGCAAGAAAAACGGCTGCAGCCTTGAGCCAGCCTGCTTCCGCCCTGTAGCTCTGAACGATCGCCTCGTTGTTCAGGTTCTCGAGCTCCCCGGTTATGAGCCCTATGATCGAACCTGCCGCCGCCGTGAGCAGCATCTGCCCTATATAACAGGCTCCGATCATGATGGCGCAGTACCAGAAATTCTCGACGATCGGATCAAAATTCTTTCTGAGGAATCTGAAGCAGCAGCTCACAAGCACCAGCACGCCGACGGCGTAGTACGCAAATTCGATCTGCCCCTCTGTCAGATATTTTGTCAGCTGGGGGTAGAAATAACTCAAGGCAAGGGGGATGCCTATGACGTGCACGAACAGCCACGATAGCATTACGGCGCTCTCCGCTTTTGTCGGAGCTGCAAGCTCCGGCAGTTTTTTTATTCTTTTGCTTTCGGGAGCGGTGTTGTTTTCCATCTCAGACCATCTCCTTGAGCCTGCTCAGGAAATTCAGAGCTTCGATGGGCGTCATCGAATTGATGTCCGCAGCCTCTATCTTCTGTCTTATCTCATCTGCGGCAATATCCTGAAGACTTATCTGCGGAACATCCTCCGCCTTTTTCCCGTCTCCGACCGTAGCCGCCTGCCCGATAAGCTCCTTGAGGTTCTTCTTGGCCCTGATTATCACGGCGTCTGGGATCCCTGCCAGCTTCGCGACCTCGATCCCGTAGCTGTCGTCCGCTGCTCCGGGGACTATCTTTCTCAGAAATACGAGGTTGTCGCCCTGCTTCTTGGCAGTGATGTTGTAGTTGCGCACCCCTTTGATCTCCCCCTCGAGTACCGAGAGCTCGTGGTAATGGGTGGCAAACATCGTCTTCGCTCCGAGCTTTTTTCTGTCCGCGCAGTATTCGAGCACAGCCTTCGCTATCGCCATTCCGTCGTATGTCGAGGTGCCCCTGCCGATCTCGTCGAGCACAATAAACGAGGAGGCTGTGGCGTGCTTTAAGATGTTCGCGGTCTCGCTCATCTCGACCATGAAGGTCGACTGCCCGGAGGCCAGATCGTCCGAGGCTCCGATCCTTGTGAATATCCTGTCCACGATCCCTACCGTTGCCGACCTTGCCGGAACAAAGGAGCCGATCTGTGCCATCAGGATTATCAGGGCAGTCTGCCTCATATATGTGGATTTGCCCGCCATGTTCGGCCCTGTCACGATCGCGACTCTGTTAAGATTGTCGTCCAGAAGCACGTCATTGGGAACGAAGGGGATGTCCTTCAGGGTCTGCTCCACAACGGGGTGTCTCCCGGCCTTTATCTCGAGAAGCCGCGAGGTGTCTATCTCGGGTTTTACATAGCTGTTGCGGACAGCCGTCTCGGCCAGTGAGCAGTACACGTCGAGTTCGGCCACTTTTTCCGCCGTATCCTGTACCCTTGTCACCTGCTGCGCGACAGTACTTCTCAGCTCGCTGAAGAAGCTGTATTCAAGCTCCCCTATCCTGTCCCTTGCGTTTATGAGCGTGTTCTCGAGCTCCTTGAGCTCCTTTGTAAAGTACCGCTCGTTTGAGACCAGCGTCTGCTTTCTTATATAATCCTCGGGTATGTTCACCTCGCCCGCGGATTTGGGAACGTCTATATAATATCCGAAGACCTTGTTGTAGCCGACCTTGAGCTTCTTTATCCCGGTCCTCTCGCGCTCTCTCGCCTCGAGCCGGGCGAGCATGGAGGAGCCGTTGTCCCTCACGTCTCTCAGGTAGTCGAGCTCCTCCGAGAAGCCCTGCCTGAATATGCCGCCTTCCCTGACAGAGAACGGAGGATCGTCGACGACAGCGGTATCGATCATCTCTGCGATATCCGAAAGGATGTCCATCGAAGCGATGTTTTTAAGCGCCGCAGTCTCCGCGGAGGCAAGCCTTTCCGAAAGCGCCGGCAGGCAGCTGCAGCAGTTTGCAAGCGATCTCAAGTCCCTGCCGTTTGCCGTCCCGTATACGATTCGCCCTATAAGGCGCTGCATGTCCGTTATATGCCTTAGGATCTCCATCGTCTCGGATCTCACGACATTGTTTCTGTACAGCTCCTCGACGGCTGCATTCCTGCGCTTTATGGCTATCGCCGAGAGAAGCGGCTTTTCGATCCAGCTTCTGAGCATCCTGCCGCCCATCGGCGTCTTTGTCCTGTCGAGCACCCAGAGAAGAGCGCCTCTCTTCTCGCCCGTTCTCTGGGATTCCGTGAGCTCGAGACTTCTGGCAGTCACCCAGTCGAGCTCCATATATTTCTTCACATACGAGACCTCGGGCGAGCTTATGTGGCTCAGATCGAACTTTTGAGTCTCCTTGAGATAAGCAAGCAGCGCCCCCGCCGCAGAGACTGCCGCCGGGCTCTCGCCGAGCCCGAGCTCGTCTACGCTCTGCGCCCTGAACTGCTCGCAGACCCTGGCGCTCGCCTCAAGATATTCGAAGCCCTCCTGTCCGCATTCGATGAGCGCGCCGAGTTTTTCGGTCAGGAAATTCCTTATCCCGGCGATCTCTGCCGCCCCCTGTGAGAGGACTGCCTCCCTTGGCGCGAATCTTCCGAGCTCATTGAGTATGTGGCTTATCTGATCCTCTTCAAATGATGTGCATGAAAACTCCCCTGTGGAGATGTCGCAGAAGGCTATTCCCGATGAGGCCGGGCCGGTCTCTATCGCGCAGATGTAGTTGTTTTTGCTCTCGTCGAGCATGGAGCTCTCGGTGACGGTGCCGGGCGTAATTATCCTTATGACATCGCGGCTGACCAGGCCGACCGCTTTCGCGGGGTCCTCAGTCTGCTCGCAGATCGCGACTTTGTAGCCCTTGGCAACCAGCTTTGCTATATATGTCTCGGCCGCGTGATACGGAACTCCGCACATCGGAGTCCTCTCCTCGGGATTTTCCACTCCCCTGTCGCGGGTCGTCAGAGTCAGATCCAACTCTTTCGAGCCTGTCACCGCGTCCTCGTCGAACATCTCATAGAAGTCCCCGAGTCTGAAAAAGAGCAGGCAATCCCTGTACTGCGACTTTATTTCCTTGTACTGCCGTTTCATCGGCGTCAGATCAGGCATCTTCTATCTCCCCGTACAGCGCCCATGTGTTTCCGTCCGTTATCTTAACTTCCCTGAAGCTTCCTATAAGCTCAGGGCTTCCCTTCAGGTGAACGAGCCTCCCGCCGTTCGTTCTGGCTGAGAGGTTGTACTCATCTTTGCCGGTCTCGCCGTCTATCAGGACTCTGAGCGTCTTACCTATATAAGCCCTGTGCTTTCTGCCGGATATCTCGTTTGAAAGTGCGGTGAGCTTGTCGAACCTCACTTGCTTTTCCTCTCTCGTGAATGGGTCGGGCATCGTTGCCGCAGGAGTTCCGAGGCGTTTCGAGTAGATGAAAGTGAACATCGCGTCGTACCCGACTTCCCTGCAGAGCTTCAGCGTGTCCTCGAACTGCTCGTCCGTCTCCCCGGGAAATCCGACTATTATGTCTGTAGTAATGACCAGGTCCGGCATATACTCTCTCGCGAGCCTTACCTTGTTGAGATAATCCGCGCTCGTATAGTTTCTGTTCATTTTCTTCAGGACCGTGTCGTTCCCGGATTGGACCGGCAGATGTATATGGTGGGCGCATTTGCCGCACTGTGCCATAGTTCTGAACAGCTTTTCCGTCGCGTCCTTCGGGTGGCTCGTCATGAAGCGCAGTATAAAATCGCCCGGAATGTCGTTTATCATAGCGAGCAGATCCGCGAAATCGACTCCGCAGTCGAGGTCCTTGCCGTAGGAATTCACGTTCTGCCCGAGCACGGTTATGTCCTTATAGCCCTCAGCGACCAGCTGCCTGGCCTCGCTGACTATATCCTCCGGCCTTCTTGATCTCTCGCGCCCCCTCACATAGGGCACTATGCAGTATGTGCAGAAATTGTTGCAGCCGTACATTATGGAGATCCATGCCTTGACCTTCCCGTCGCGTCTTAAGGGTATGCCCTCCGCTATCGCCCCGCTGCTTTTTTCAGTAGCGAAGATCCTTCTTTTCCTTATCAGATGCTCCTCCAGCAGTTCGGGAAATCTCCAGAGCTCGTGAGGCCCGAAGACCATGTCGACCACAGGGTAGGACATCTTTATCTTATTCGCCATGTGCTCCTGCTGGACCATACAGCCGCAGACGGCTATTATCTGGTCCGGCTTGGCCTTCTTGGTGTGGTTCAGCGCCCCGACGTTTCCGAGCACTCTCATCTCAGCGTGCTCTCTGACGGCGCAGGTGTTTATGACTATGATATCGGCCGCATACTCGTCCTGAGTGAAGGCAAAGCCCATCTCGGCCAGATATCCCCTTATCTTCTCCGAGTCGGCCTCATTCTGCTGGCAGCCGTAAGTGTCGACCATTGCGAGGGGACGGTCGAGATATGAAAAATGCTCCTTTAATTCCGAGCAGTATTCAAGCTGTTTTTGTATTTCTTCCTGCGTTATCCGTGCTGTCATCTTTTGTTCATCCTTTTCGTTTCGGGCATGATATAATACCATAAAGAGTATAGAAGTTTCAACTTTTATAATGTATAATAATTCATCATTTTGTCAGGGAGCGCTTATGTCTGTAATCAATATACTGTCCCCGCAGCTTGCCGATATGATCGCCGCCGGCGAGGTCGTTGAACGCCCGGCCTCCGTCATCAAGGAGCTCATGGAAAACTCCATCGACGCAGGCGCCGGCTCGATCACCGTGGAAATAAAAAACGGCGGCTCGACCTTCATAAGGGTGATCGACAACGGCTGCGGCATGTCTCCGGACGACGCGGGCCTTGCCTTTACCCGCCACGCCACATCGAAGCTTTCCTCCGCCAAAGGTCTGGAGAGCATCGCGACGATGGGCTTTCGCGGCGAGGCTCTGGCTGCCATATCCTCCGTCTCGAGAATAGTTCTGACCACCTGCCTCAGAGGCTCCTCGGAGGGCTGTCTCGTCGAGCTCGAGGGCGGAGAGATCACGGACATGAAGCTTGCGGGCTGCCCCGAGGGGACGACCATAACCGTCTCGAACCTCTTCTACAACACCCCTGCCAGGCTCAAATTCCTCAAATCCGACAGAGCCGAGGCCCAGGCCTGCGTCTCCGCGGGCATGAGGTGCGCCCTCGGAAGGCCCGATATACAGGTGCGCTTCATAAAAGACGGCGTCGAGGAATTCTTCTCTCCCGGAGATGGGGACATAAGCTCCTGCATATACAATGTCCTCGGCCGGGATTACCACAACTCCCTGCTTGAGTGCAGCGGCAGCTCGGACGGGATCTCCGTCAACGGCTTTGTCTCCTCCCCGCGCGAGGGCAGAGGCAACAGAAGCGGGCAGTATTTCTACTGCAACGGCAGACACATAAAGTCCCAGCTCCTGCAGGCAGCAGTTGAGCAGGCCTATAAAAACACTCTCCTGACAGGCCGTTTTCCCGCCTGCGTCCTGTATCTGACCCTGGACTGCGGCTCTGTCGATGTCAATGTCCACCCCGCAAAAACGGAGGTCAAATTCTCGGAAGAGAAAAAGGTTTACGACGCTGTCTACTACGCCGTTCTCTCCGCCCTGGGAAGCGAGAGCCGTGTCTTTGAAGACATTCCCGTCGCGAAAGAGAGGAGCACTTCCTACTCCGCTCCGAAATCGCGGGATTTCTACAGGCACATGAGCACTCAGGCCTTCAGAGCCGCAAACGAGCTCTACGCGCCGAAAAAGCCTTCGGTGGAAAGCGCTCAGTATTCAATACAGCCCTCTCCCATGCCGGTATCAAAACCGGACTCTCTTCCGGTTCCCGCTGCCCGTGAGGAGGAAAAGCCCTTTGTTCCCGCCCCCCTGGAGCGCAGCTGGCGCTTTATAGGCGAGGCGATGCGCACTTACATAATCATAGAAAAAGACGAAGATCTTATACTTATAGACAAGCACGCTGCCCACGAGCGCATGAACTTCGACGCTCTGAAAGCCCGGGGCGGCGAGATCATGTCCCAGCTGCTGCTCACCCCAGTCACGCTGAAGCTCAGGGGCGAGGAGGCCGACATCCTCGAGTCGAACGCGGAGCTGATATCTTCCTGCGGCTTCGAG
>JAEEGI010031075.1_pt1 | contig 10000 bp, 8 predicted proteins | sample 8958751 | NCBI WGS metagenome assembly JAEEGI01 (sample SAMN16246545, study PRJNA631951) | gut metagenome | biome: gut microbiome; feature: rumen; material: KS-attached | host: Bos | place: Iran: Karaj | collected 2018-10 | reverse complement strand
CGGGGGAATCGGTGGTGAAATCGAAGGTCGTATCGATGTGCATAGCGAACCGTAATCCATCTCAGCCGATTTAGATTATCAGGAAATCCAATAACAAACATAACAGCCAGCCGTTATTATACTCTCGATGCATTCTTCCCATGCACATGACCAACTACTCCAACTCCAAGCTCTCACAGTTCGAGAACTGCAGGTTCGCCTACGACCTGCATTACAACAAGGGATACGACTCCCCCTACGAATCCATAGAGGCCTTCCTGGGCTCCAGGGTGCATGAGACGCTGGAGAAGCTCTACAGGGACCTGGAGGACGACAGGATAGACTCCTTGGATGAGCTGCTGGACTTCTACAACAGGAATTGGGACGAGAAATGGCATGACGGGATCTTCAACTCCTCCGACAAGGACGACTGGACCCACCATGACGACGGCATCATGTGCATCACAGACTACTACAACAGGTACCATCCCTTCGACCAGTACGCCACCGCCGGGATCGAGACCGACGAGAAGCTCACGCTCCCTGACGGGAACACATGGTCGGTGAGGATGGACAGGTTCGCCTTCAGGGGCGACACCTTCTACGTCATCGATTACAAGACCGGGAACAGGATGAAATCCCAATACGACGCGGACACCGACAGACAGCTCGCCATGTACGCCGCATGGGTCAGGGACAAGTACGGAATGAACAAGAAGGTCAAGCTGGTCTGGCACATGCTGAAATTCGATAGGGAGGTCGTGTCCGAGAGGACCAACATGGAACTGCTCAGGACGGTCGACAAAGTGGTCAGGGAGATAGAGGAGATCGAGCATTGCAAGAAATGGCCGCCACACCCTTCGAGGCTCTGCGACTGGTGCGTCTACAGGCACATGTGCCCCTTGTTCGATAATGAGAAAGGTTGCAAAATGTGTAATTAATTACCCTTGCAAACCCTGCAAAATGTGTAATTAATTATGTAATAAATATATACAAAATGTGTAATTAATTATTACTGGGTGCAGATATGGAAAGAAGATACCTCAAGGACCTAAAAAAATGGAAGGATGATCCTTATCGCAAACCTCTGATTGTATGGGGTGCGAGACAGGTCGGAAAAACATACCTCATCAAAGATATCTTCGCAGAACGCTACTACGGTGATAAGTACATCTATATCGACTGCAACAACGACCCTGAATTCTGCAATTACTGCGAAACACACTCATCCGACGATGTCCTGAATTACATCTCACTGAGATCGGGCAAGAGTATCGATAATTCCACACTGCTGATCTTCGATGAGGTCCAAGAGTGCCCTGTGATCATTATGATGATGAAATACTTCTGTCAGGATCATCGCGAGATCCCCATCATCGCCACAGGTTCCATGGTAAGAATCAGAATCAAAAGGAAGAAGAGAGGGGCGAGTGATAAGGGATTCCTGTTCCCCGTTGGCAAGATCAATGAGATCACCATCACACCCCTGTCCTTCGACGAATACCTGTACAACAGGAACAGGATCATGTACGATACCATAGTGGAACACTATGGGAGCAAGAAACCCATAGACAACGTATTCCACGAGATGGCCATGAAAATATTCTACGAATACCTGCTGATCGGCGGTATGCCCGAGTCCGTATCAACATTCTTGGACACAGAAAGCTTCCAAAAATCCCGGACTGTTCTGAAGGAGCTCTACGACAATTACCTCGGGGACATGGAACTCTACCAAGCCAGCCCCGAGTCGGTGATCAGGGCCAGAGCTATATTCTCCAATATCTACACGCTCCTGAACAGGGAATCCAAGAACTTCAGCCCATCCCTGATAGAGAAAGGGGCCAGGACCCGGGACATGGTATCCCCGCTGGACTGGCTGAACGAAGCCCATGTGGTGAACATCTGCAGAAGGATAGAGGGACATGTTACTCTTCCGCTCACATCCACGGACAATACCTTCAGGCTGTACCTTTGCGATGTAGGGATGTTCTCATATCAGAGCCCGATAGACCCCACATCCTTCATAACCGATAACGGAAGGAACATGCTTGCAGGAATATTCTATGAGACGTTCGCCGCCCAAGAGCTGAGATCCAGAGGTCTGGACCTGTTCTACTGGCAGGGAAAACGGAACTCGGAGTTCGAATTCATACTCGGCAAAAGAGGTACGGCGATACCTGTCGATGTGAAGAAGGGCAAGGGATCGATGAATTCTCTAAAAACATACAGAGAGATGAACAGTATTGACTACGCGGTCAAGGTCTCTAGGAACAACTACGGATTCGATGAGGAACAAAGAATCCTCACCATACCGTTCTATGAACTGTTCCTATTCGCAGATGAAATGGCCAGCGACAGCATACCTGAGGACTTCATTGAGAGGGCCGTTTGATATATCTCAAAACCCAGTGTCTTAACGGAGAGTTGTTCTCGTGTCCGATACCATAGAGCACAAATGCCCGAGCTGCGGGGCGACAGTAACGTTCGATGCCGGTTCGCAGAAGGTGGTATGCGGATACTGCGGATGCAGCTACGATCCCTCCGATTTCATCCCTGCCGACAAGGATATCAAATTGGATGCCGGGAACATCGAGCTCCCTATGAACGGCGGAGAGGAATGGTCCGACCAGGACGATGTCTCCGAATACCATTGCAACTCGTGCGGCGGGGAGGTCTACACGGAATCCACCACATCCGCCACCATTTGCCCCTTCTGCGGCAGCACCGTCATCCTGAAAGGTCGCCTCACGGGCTCCCTCATGCCCGACAGGGTGATCCCATTCAAGATCACGAAGGAAGAAGCGCTCAGTGATCTGGACGCCTTCATAAGGAAGAAGCATTTCGTCCAGAAGGGTTTCATCGACGACAGGGAACTGGAGGAATCCAAGGGACTGTATGTCCCTTTCTGGGTGTACGACCTTGAGCTGGATGCGGACCTCGAATACACTTGCATGAAGGAGAAGGTCCTGGTCCCGGGAAAGAACAGCGATGTGGTCGAACAGAGGTTCTTCAAGGTCACCAGACAGGGTTCGATATCCTTCGATAAGGTCCCGGCGGACGGTTCCTCGAAGATGCCCGACGACCTCATGGAATCACTCGAACCGTTCGATTCGGGAGAATCCGTTGATTTCACAACGGCATACCTTTCAGGTTACATAGCGGACAAGTACGACATAACCCAAGAGGATGTGGTCCCCAGGATCAGACAGCGCGTATGCGAGGAGACCGACGACAGGTTCAGGAAGACCATCGAGGGATACGACAGGATCAGCATGAGCGAGTCCTCCATCAACGCCGAGAAGTCCGAGGTGGACTACGTCCTGTATCCGGTCTGGCTTTTCAACCTCAGATGGAACGAGCAGAAGTTCACCTTCGCCGTGAACGGTCAGACGGGGAAGATCGCAGGGGATCTCCCTCCCAACAAGGGAAGGATCCTCATCACCAGCCTGCTGTTCTTCGCCATCTTGATGGCGGGTGCCTGGCTGCTCTTCAGCCCCGGCGCTCCCATGGACGAGATCATCGACGCGATGACCTTCTCCACCATAATCTGCGGTATATTCGCAGGCACTCTGTACAGCATGCTGCTGGCCTCGCTCAAATCGGTCGAAAAGAAGCACGGTTCGGAGGACTACTACCGCGAAGGGAGCATGAATGTCAGCGGCCGGAGCGAGGAGTTCCTCTACAAGAAGATCACTACCAGATGATTATGTAAAGTGTACTTTACACTTTAAGGAACTGAAGGATAACTACCCTAAGACTCTGATGATACTTCTGGAATGATGGAGCAATCGTTTTTCTTCACTTTTCGTCGACACGGCCGCAAGTTGAGTAATCAACTCTAAATACAAGTCCTCATTAAGGCGGTAAGTGGAAGACCGATGGCCATAGAACAGATTACTTACAAGAACATAAACCCGAAGACGCGTAACATGATCATGCTGGGATTGATCCTGGCCATGCTCACGGCATGTTTCGACGGTACCATAGTCGGTACCTGCGGACCTGTCATCGTTCAGGACCTCCAGGGTTCATCCCTATACTCCTGGATGATCACCATCTATCTCCTCTGCGAGACTGTGATGATCCCGATCGCCGGAAAGCTCTCCGACCTGTACGGAAGGAAGCCGCTGTTCTTGGTAGGTCTCACACTGTTCACACTCGGTTCCATCGCAGCCGGTTTCTCCACCAGCATGGAGATGTTCATCATATGCCGTGCCGTCCAGGGTCTCGGAGGAGGTATCCTCATCCCTGTGGCGACAGCTGCCGTCGCAGATCTCTACGCCCCCCGTGACAGGGGAAGAATGCAGGGACTGCTGGGAGCCGTCTTCGGTGTAGGAAGCGGTGTCGGTCCCCTTATCGGCGGATACATCACCGATTACTTCTCATGGCATTGGGTGTTCTTCATCAACATCCCCCTCGCCATAGCAGCATTCGTTCTCACGCTCAAGAAGTTCCCCACGCCCACACAGGAGGAGAAACCCGTCATCGATTACATCGGAATGATCCTTCTGTCCGCGTTCCTCATCGATGTCCTCCTGCTCTTCCAGTGGGGAGGCAACGACTTCGAGTGGGTCAGCCTCGAGACCGGAGCCATGACCGCTCTGGCCCTGATCCTCATCGGATTGTTCGTCATCGCCGAGAGACGTGCGAAGGAACCCATCCTCGCTCCCTCGCTGATCCACAACAAGGTCGTCGTACTTGCGTCGATTTTCATGTTCATCTTCGGATTGGGAATGATGGGAGCCATGACCTATTCCTCCATGTTCGCCGTAACCATACTCATGGACGGGAACACGCTGAAGGCAGCGGAATACTCCTTGGCGATGGTCGCAGGAATGGCCATCACCGCCATGATCAGCGGACGTTTCCTCAACAGGACCGGATACAGGCCCTGGCTGATCGTCGGGCCCATCGTAACGGCGACATCCATGTACATGATGTCGCAGCTGACCCTTGACTCCACCCTCACATACTATGCGATATGCCTGTTCCTCCTCGGACTAGGTCTCGGATGCATGATGGGTACAGTCATGACGGCTGTCCAGAACAGTTCTACGGTGAAGGAGATGGGAATGACGACATCATCCGTGAACGTCATCCGTTCCATCGGTGCGACCATCGGTACCGCGGTCTTCGCGGTTCTCATCAGCAGCAAGATCACTCAGGAGCTCATGGACAACCTCAGCCCCTTGGTATTTGACAACGTCCCCCACAGCACCGGTGTCCTCGATGCCCTGGGCATGGCAGCGGCCAGGATCGCACAGGGGATCGGTACGGAGATCGATTACGCCATCGTCAGCGAGGCACAGCAGATCATGCTCTCCTTCGCCAACAGCGTGGACTTCTCATTCTTCTGCGGATTGTTCATCATCCTCCTGCAGGTCATCGTCGGTATCTTCTTCACCGTGAAGCCCCCGCAGACTGACAACACCGTCCTCCAGATGTCCGGAGAGGAATACGAGGCGATGAAGGCACAGCTCGCTAAGGAAGAGAACAAGGAGGAATGAGGGGCACAGCCCCCTTCCGGCCTTCAAAACCTTTTCCTCAGATTTATCACACCTGTCCGCTGGGCGCAAGCGGACATCTCCGAAAATCCCATATCCCGGCAGACACTATTGCATGAATCCTTGGGATCCAAGGCCTGGATCACAACTCCTGACACACCTTGGAACTGGGCATAGGATATGACTGCCGACAGGAGCCTCTGGATTGTCCCCTCGGGAGCATCATCGAGAACATAGAGGATGCCGACCTTGTATTCGTCCCCCTTGTCATAGCAGATCATCCCTAAGGGCTCACCGCAATCGGCGGCAATGAGGGCACTGTCGTAATCGAATGCGACATTGACGTCGGGACCGCATTCCTCACGATATCTGGCGAATATGGAATCCATCAATCCCCGCTCGCTCCTGCCGTCGACGATCTCTATCATAACGAGGGGAAAATCGTAGCTGACGATGATAATACATTCTGATGATAACGGCAGATTAAAATGCGATCAATCCCGCGAAACGCTAAAAACCGACAATCGGGTAACATCTCCCGTGACCGCCATGAAGATCAGTGCAGTGAAACTATACGAGAACGGATTCATGAATCAGCCCTTCGCCTTCGGAGGCGAGGAGGGCCCCGACAAGTTCGACCCTTCGGTAAGATACCGCTCCAGCCTTCAGAACTTCGTGATCGATACCGGTTCAGAGGTCATCCTGGTCGATACAGGGATGCCCGACGGTGTGCCGGATGCGGTTCCCGACGACAAGACACCGATCTACATGGGAACGCGCATCGAGAACTACCTGGATGCCCTGAAGAGGGTTGGATACACCCCGTCCGATGTCTCACGCATACTGATCACCCACAAGCATGATGACCACACAGGGATGATTTCCGCATTCCCCAATGCCAAGGTCTACATCGCACCGGAGGACGCGGATGCATTAGAACTGAAAGGGGACAACATCGTCAGGCTCGACTTCTCGGACGGGCCCTACCACGAGTTCCCCGCATCCCAGAAGATCACTGATAACATCTACATGATCAAGGCCAGAGGCCACACGAACGGGAACAGCCTGATCATAGCCGAGGACAGGGACCTGTTCTACATGTTCCATGGAGACATCACATACACCGACGAAGCGCTCTACGCTGACAAGCTCTCTGTGGTCTACGAGGATGTCAAGGCGGCAAGGGAGACGCTCAACAACGTACGTGCATTCATCAGGAAGCACCCCACGATCTACCTGTCCACCCACACCCCTCTCGGATACGAGAACCTGGAGGACCTTAGGGTGGTCGACCTGGACAATCCTCCGGAATCGATCCCGGTGGGAGAGATTGTCTATCGTTCAGCGACAGGGAAATACATCTGCGGAATATGCGGATACGTATACGATCCCGAGAAAGGGGACCCGACACAGGGCATCCCTCCCGGAACACCGTTCTCGGAGCTTCCGGACGATTGGCATTGCCCCAGGTGCAAGAGGGAGAAGTCCAACTTCAACCCGGCTTGAATAAGACATACCATCAAGGGGAGCAGTGCTCCCTAAACTCCTTTTAATCCATTTCTTTGTCCGAATAAATGTCTGAATAAATGTCCGAATAAAATCCATTAGTGATAAACACCAGCAATATCTTAAAACCTATATCGACATATCAGGACAAGTGATATAGTGTGCGGCTATCAACCTAAATTCACCGTCTCTTCAAAGAGCATCAATCTGATATCAGAGATATCCGCGCTAGTCACGAAAATGGACTATCACTCCCTGAATCGCAATCTTAAACTCAGAAAAAAGAACAGAGTGAGATCGATACAGTCCTCTCTCCAGATCGAAGCGAATTCCATGACCGTGGAGCAAGTCACGGACATCATGAACGGAAAGAAGGTATTGGGGCCTCCCAGGGATATCAAGGAAGTCAAGAATGCCATCGAAGCGTACAAATTGCTCCCAGAACTCGACCCCTATTCAATCAAAGACCTGCTCAGAACCCACGGCATAATGATGGCTGATCTCACAGATCAATCGGGAATGTTCAGAACCGTAGGAGTCAACGTGGTCAACAGCAGCACAGGCGAGGTGATCCACTATGCACCCCATCCGGACTACGTCCCCAGGTTCATAGAGGAATTGATGCAGTGGGCATCAACATCCGAGGACCATCCACTGATCGTCAGCTGTGTCTTCCACCATGAATTCGAATACATCCATCCCTTCACGGATGGCAACGGAAGAACCGGCAGGCTATGGCAGAATCTGATCCTATCCAAATGGAACCCTGTCTTCGAATGGATACCTGTAGAATCAGCCATCAGGGACCGTCAGTCAGAGTATTACAGGTGCATCAGGGAAGCGACCGACCTCAATGATACCTCGGTATTCATTGATTTCATGCTCGAATCGATCAAGGAATCATTGCAGAAAACAATGAAAGATTCAGCAGACAGCCTTCGCTCAAAGATCCTCTCCATGATAAAGGGAGGAAAGTATACGACAGCGGCAGAAGCGGCGGAAAAACTCGGAGTCTCTGAGAAAACCATCGAACGTGAGATAGCAATGCTGAGGGATGAGGGCGTCATCGTGAGAGAGGGTTCTAACAAAACAGGCTCTTGGAAGGTTGTCCGCCGTCGTTGACCGATTATAACCGTCCACTCCTGCTGCGACGGTTCTTCTAAATCATAATTAGGTAAGTTTTTATAGAAGTTCTGTTCTATCAACAACTAGTGAACCAACGGTTAACAACCGAGTGATCCATATGACGGACATAGACGAACTGCTATCGATAATCGAGAACCCCACTAGAAGGAGGATCCTCGAATACCTCACGAGAGAACCGAGCTATCCGCTCCAGCTCTCCAAGGAACTAGGTATCAGCCAACAGGCCGTCATGAAGAATCTGGCACTGATGGAGCAGACAGGGATGCTCATGAGTCATCCCGAGGAGAGCAGCATGGGCCCGACCAGGACCGTGTACGCCCCTAACAGGCAGTTCACGCTCATGATAGACCTGCATGACAACATGTTCACCACCCGTCTCATATCGACGGGATACACGGACAGCAGGGAATCATCCTCCATCGACGCCGATGCGGCGATCGCTAGGCTGAAGGAGCTTGATTCGAAGATAGATGAATTGGACAGGGAACGCGCATCGCTCCTGGACGAGAGGAATTCCGTGATGAATTCGCTCAACAGCGCCATAAGGAACGAGCAGGACCCCGCCCGCAGGAAGGAGCTGTACTCACAGCTCGACGAGATGATCAAAGATAATCAGAAGGAGGTCTGAAGATGGTAAACGAGAAAGCGATCAAGGTCGCAGAACTGAAGCCCGGTGAGTCCGGGAGGGGAATCGCAAGATTGGATTCCGAGCTCATGGGGGTCCTCGGCATCAAGAACGGGGACATCATACAGATAGACGGTTCCAAGAAGACCGCCGTAAAGGTCCTCGACGGATATCCGGAGGATGCCAACAGGGGTATCATCAGACTTGACAACATCACAAGGAAGAACGCAGGCGTGACCTCGGACGACCGTGTATCGGTCAAGAAGATCACCGTTAACGGTGCGGAGAAGATCACGTTCGCACCCTCGGGAGAACTGAGGCTGCAGGGCGGAGAGGAGCATCTCAAGCAGATCTTCCAGGGCCTCGTCCTGTCCAAAGGGGATGTCCTCCCGGTCAACGTGATGGGCAACAAGATGGCCTTCGTGGTGAAATCCTTCACCCCCACTGGCACAGCCACCATGATCACCGCCGACACCAAGGTCAAGATCACCAACAAACCTGCCGACGACGGCGGTATCCCCAACGTGTCCTACGACGACCTCGGAGGTCTCGGCGACGCGGTGAGGAAGGTCAAGGAGATGGTCGAGCTGCCGCTCAAGCACCCCGAACTCTTCAAGAGGCTGGGCATCGAACCTCCTAAAGGGGTTCTGCTCCACGGACCGCCGGGAACCGGTAAGACCATGCTGGCGAAGGCTGTCGCAGGTGAGACCAGCAGCAACTTCATGTCCATCGGAGGCCCGGAGATCGTCAGCAAGTTCTACGGAGAGTCCGAGGGCAAGCTGAGGGAGATCTTCAAAGAGGCAGAGGAGAACTCGCCCAGCATCATCTTCATCGATGAGATCGATTCCATCGCCCCCAAGAGGGACGAGGTCAGCGGAGAGGAGGAGAGGCGTATCGTCGCCCAGCTGCTCTCGCTGATGGACGGTCTGAACTCCAGGGGAAAGGTCGTGGTCATCGGAGCCACCAACAGGCCCAACGCCATCGACGAGGCGCTCAGGAGGCCCGGAAGGTTCGACAGGGAGATCGAGATCGGAATCCCCGACAGGGACGGAAGGCTGGAGATCCTTCAGATCCATACCAGGGGAATGCCTCTGGACAAGGACGTGGACCTCGAATGGCTCGCAGACAAAACTCACGGTTACGCAGGTGCGGACATATCCGCTCTGACCAAAGAGGCCGCCATGACGGCGCTCAGAAGAGTCCTCAAGGACGATGTCGAAGCTGAGAACACCCCCAT
>JAEEGI010031074.1_pt1 | contig 10000 bp, 7 predicted proteins | sample 8958751 | NCBI WGS metagenome assembly JAEEGI01 (sample SAMN16246545, study PRJNA631951) | gut metagenome | biome: gut microbiome; feature: rumen; material: KS-attached | host: Bos | place: Iran: Karaj | collected 2018-10 | reverse complement strand
AGTTGATGGTGCCGTCAGCCTGCTTGCCATACTGGACACACATGTCATAGATGTTGTTCATGATGGTGTGGAGGTTCTTGTCGACCTCTTCGGCAGTCCAGTTGCGGTGTTCGGCGTTCTGGCAGATTTCCAGACCGGAAGTGGCAACGCCACCGGCGTTGACAGCCTTACCGGGGCCGAAAGGTATCTTGGCACCCTGGATGGCGGCGATAGCGGCAGGCTGGCAACCCATGTTGGAAACCTCGGCCACATATTTCACACCGTTCTTGATCAATTCCTTGGCATCCTCTTCAGCCATCTCGTTCTGGAAAGCGCAGGGGCATGCAATGTCGCACTTCACGCTCCAAGCCTTCTTGCCGGCAGTGAATTTGGCTTTGCCCGGGAATTTGTCGGCCATATCCTGAACCTTGTTGCGGTTCGAGGCACGCATGTCAAGCATGTAGTCGATCATCTCCTTGGTGATGCCGTCGGCGATTTCGCAGACACCGTCCGGACCGGAGATGGCCACAACCTTGGCGCCGAGCTCGGTAGCCTTGATGGCGGCACCCCAGGCAACGTTACCGAAGCCGGAGAGGGCAATCCTCTTGCCTTCCATCTTGTCACCTTTTTCCTTCACCATGCGCTCCACATAGTAGATGGCACCGAAACCGGTGGCTTCGGGACGGATGAGGGAACCACCCCAGCCATAGCTCTTTCCGGTAAGGGCACCAGTGCTGTGCTCGCGGGCCAGTTTCTTGTACATGCCGTACATGTAGCCGATTTCACGTCCGCCAACGCCGACGTCACCGGCAGGGCTGTCCTGGTCCGGTCCGATGTTGCGCCACAGCTCATACATGAAAGCCTGGCAGTAACGCATGATTTCCGCATCGGATTTCCCGACGGGGTCGAAATCGGAGCCGCCCTTGCCGCCACCGAGAGGAAGCATGGTCAGGCTGTTTTTGAAAATCTGCTCGAAGCCCAAGAACTTCAGCATCGAAACGTTAACCTTCGGGTGGAAACGGAGACCGCCTTTGTAAGCGCCGAGAGCGGCGTTGTACTGCACACGGTAACCGAGGTTGGTCTGGACTTCACCTTTATCGTCCACCCAAGTCACACGGAAAGTGAAGATACGGTCGGGCTCGACAAGACGCTCGACGATTTTCGCCTTTTCAAATTCGGGGTGCTGGTTGTAAACCTCCTCGATTGATTCCAACACTTCGCGAACTGCCTGCAGGTATTCGCTCTCGCCCGGATGTTTGGCCTCCAAATTGGCCATTATTTTGTTAACTTCCATAATTTTTGTTTTTTTATGTTATTAATTAATTGTGTTTTACAAAAAATTTATCTTCTTTTGAAACAAATGCAAAGATAGTAAATAAATACATCATTATTGCCAAACTTGTTTTTTTTTCCATTTATTTTTGACGATTGTTTCCATCGGACGGCACAATACCGTAACTGATGCGACGTTATATCATTTTAAAACGTTATGGATATACTTCGCAGACAATTCTTCGCGCATGTGGGGCAGACCTCACCCTCTCCGCTGGCCATTGAGGTGGCACGGGCGGAGGGCAGTTTTTTCTATACGCCTGAAGGCAGACGCTATTACGACCTGGTGGCCGGCGTCTCCGTGAGCAACGTCGGGCACAACAACCCGAAAGTGGTGAAAGCCATACAGGAGCAGGCCGCCGATTACCTGCACATAATGGTATACGGGGAAATGATTGAAAAACCGCAGGTCAGATATGCGGAAAAAATCTGCTCCCTGCTGCCGCCAAAGCTGCAAAGCGTCTATTTCCTGAACTCCGGCAGCGAGGCGGTGGAGGGTGCGCTGAAGCTGGCGCGGCGCTTCACCGGCCGTCACGGAATGGTGTCGATGCGGAGGGCCTACCACGGCTCCACCATCGGGCCGCTCAGCATGATGGGCTCACCGGAGGCGGACGAATGGAAACGTCCCTTCATGCCGCTGGTGCCGGGTGTCACCTCCATCCCGTTCAACGACTTCGGTGCGCTCGACGCCATCACGGAGCGGACGGCGGGCGTGCTGGTCGAACCGGTACAGGGCGAGGCAGGCGTGCGTCCGCCAGCTGATGGATACCTGCAGGCCTTGCGGCGACGCTGCGACGAAACCGGAGCGCTGCTCATCTTCGACGAGATACAGACCGGCATGGGGCGCACCGGCAGCATGTTCGCCCTGCAGAAGTACGGGGTAACGCCCGACATCCTCTGCCTGGCCAAGGCCTTCGGCGGCGGGATGCCCTTGGGAGCATTCATCTCCAGCAGGGAAATCATGAGCTCGCTCAGCCACGACCCTGCCTTGGGGCACATAACCACCTTCGGCGGACATCCCGTATGCTGCGCCGCCGGACTTGCCGCACTGGACTATCTTATGGAAAACAACATTGTGGAACAGGTGGAATCAAAAGGTGCCCTATACGAGGAGCTGTTGGTGAACCATCCGCAGGTGCGGGAAATCCGCCGCAGCGGACTGCTTCTCGCCGTGGAGCTGGGCGATTCCGCCAAGCTGTACCGCATCATGGAGCTGTTCAAGGAGGCGGGCATAATGAGCGACTGGTTCCTCTTTTGCGACACCGCCTTCCGCATCTCCCCTCCCCTGACCATTTCGGAGGAGGAGATCCGCGACAGCAGCCGCATCATCCTCTCCTGCCTGAACCGGCTGTAAGCATGGTACAATCTTGTAAAAAAAAATCAAAAAAATGATTTCCATAGGACTTTTTTATGTAATTTTGCAGTTGAATTGCAAATTTGCATAAAATAGAAAATCTATAATGATACACAGGGAATTAGAGTCGGCCATAAGGGAGAATTTAAACTATTTTCCAGTTGTTACTGTCACCGGTCCGCGCCAGTCCGGCAAAACAACGCTCATCAGAAACATGTTCCCGGACATGCCCTACCACTCACTTGAAACACCTGACACACTATCGATGGCCTTATCCGATCCTGCAGCATTTCTGATGCGGCACAACGAAGGCATGGTGCTTGATGAAGTGCAGAACGCGCCCCAACTGCTGTCCTATCTTCAAGGTATTGTGGACGAACATCGCGAGCGAAAGTACATTCTTTCCGGCAGTTCACAGTTCAGTTTGCAAAACAGCATCTCCCAGTCATTGGCAGGACGAACTGCCGTGTTGGAGCTTCTGCCTGTCTCGTTGTCAGAACTGCATGGCGGGGAATCCTTATGCAACGCCGACAAATTGATGTTTTCAGGATTCTATCCGGCCGTGATGGCGGGCGACAACATTCCTCGTCTGTTCTATCCGGCATACGTCCGCACATACCTTGAACGTGATGTGCGCAATCTGCTTCAGGTTAAGGACCTGTTCCAATTCCAAACATTTCTGCGACTATGTGCCGGACGTGTCGGCAGTCTCTTCAATGCCAGCGAACTCTCCAACGACACTGGCGTTTCGGTAAACACCATACGTGCATGGCTTTCCATACTCCAGGCCTCATATATCATCTTTATGCTGCACCCCTACCATGAAAACAGCCGCAAACGGCTCACCAAGACTCCAAAAATATATTTCTACGATACGGGATTGGCATGCTATCTGTTAGGCATTGGGGACGAACAACAGCTTTCCACAGACAGAATGCGTGGACATTTGTTTGAAAATATGATTATTGCAGATGTGATGAAACGTTTCTGCAACGAAGGGCGAAGCCCCGAACTGATGTTTTACCGCGACTCCAACGGCAACGAGATTGACCTTCTTGTTTCCCAAGGCAGCTCCATCCAAGGATACGAAATCAAGTCCTCAGCAACATATAGCAACACGTTCGAGAAAGGCTTCGGCAGCCTCACGCCGTCCCTTGACGCACGTCTCACACGCCGTGCGGTTATTTATAACGGTTTGCAGGAACGCAAAGAAACCCCTGTCGAAGTGCTGCACTTCACCACATTCCTTGCCGGATAATCCTTCTCCTATCTGGACTGGCTGACATAGCCCTAATGTAATAGAAGATTTCCAACCTACGGGCATTCTCGCCCAAATTGCTAATCCGAAAATTTAGCATGAATTTATGGATTATGATCCGTACCTCCTGCTCTAAAATTTAAGAGAGGCGGTCATCAGCATCGCGCCGGATGACCATGTGAGGTATCCCGTGCAATTGCCGGAAGAGGTGACAAGATCACGCAGGTACGGATAGGTCCAGTAGACCAAAGAGGTGGAAAGCATACCGATGCCCGCACCGGCAAAGACATCCGCCATCCAATGCCGGTTGTTCGACATCCGCAGCATTCCGACAGCCGCCGCGACCGTATAGCCGCCGACCGCCAGCCATGGATGTTCGCGTCCGTACTCCCTGCGGAGGATTTCCGCCCCGACAAAGGCAGTCATGGTGTGTCCGGAGGGGAAGCTGTTGTGCGCACTGCCATCAGGACGCAGAACACGCGTGCTGTACTTGATGCTGGTGTTCACGCCGGTACCCAAAATATATGACAGGGCGGTGAGCGCCGTCAGGTCACCCAAACGGTGCGTGCCCCGTACGCCACAGCCGTTCAGCGCATATACACCTGCCGCCGGAACAAACTGCAGGAAATTGTCAACCGTGGTGACCGTCCTGATCTTTTCCTGCGACCACTCCTTCACAGCCACATTCATCTGCTGGAGATCCGGGAAAAAGGTCACCGCAGTCCCGTACCCGATCAAGGCGGAAGGCAGCAGCACGCCGGAAAAACGGAAATCATGGGTGTAATCCGTGCGGGGCAGCGAGTCGCACTGCTGCCCGTACAGGGAGCCGCAGCACAAAAACGCTAACGTTAACCATATCCACAATTTGTGTGTGCCCATCAACTGTCAGATTATTTCGTGATGCAAAGTCCCATATTTAATACTTTTTTGCAAAAATACAAAAGTTATTAATATAAATATAACTTTTATTTTATTTGAATAAATTTTTATTTATACAGAAAACAAAAACGTGGAAATCTGAACCGTGCCCATCACGTTCCCGTAGGTTATCCGGTAAGGACAGAACTTTTTTTCTCTCAGGAAGTAATCTGCATCCGGAAAATGCCTACCTTTGCAAAACTCCTACACAAGAGAGGCACATGAACTCATTAACTTGAAACCATAAAACACAATGACAGACAAGCAGATGACGGCAAAAGAGGTTGCAGAATACATGGAGACGCTGCGAAACGAGGAGCAGCGGGCGGTGCTGATGCGCTTTTTCAAGACAGGACCGGGACAGTACGGCGAAGGGGACGAGTTTCTTGGCCTGAAGGTGCCGCAAACCCGCGAAGTTGTGAAGGCGGTGGCCAAGGAATTCCCGATAGACGAAGTGCCGGAACTGCTGCTGTCGCGCTGGCACGAGGTGCGGCTCTGCGGACTTCTGATTCTTGTGGCTAAGTTTGAGAAATTATCCGCCAGACGGTTGGCGGACAATGCGGAGGCAGCACGGCAGCGGGACATAATCCTCACCATCTACCAGAACTATGCCGAACAGGCCAACAACTGGGATCTGGTGGATTTGTCCGCTCCCAAGATATTGGGGAACTGGCTGTTATTACCCACCTTCCTCGGCGGCAAGACATTGGGCATGCACTACGGCCACAAGGTGCAAGTGATGGACCAGCTGGCCGCCAGCCCTTGCCTCTGGCGGCAGCGCATGAGCATGGTATGCACCTGGAAGACCCTGCAACAGGGCGATTCGTGGTGGTGCCTGCGCTATGCGGAAATCCACCTGCACCATCCGCACGACCTGATGCACAAGGCGGTCGGCTGGATGCTCCGTGAAATGGGCAAACGGGTCAGCATGGACCTGCTTCGCGATTTCCTCAGCCGGTACGCCAACGAGATGCCCCGCACCACCCTGCGTTACGCAATAGAGCAGATGGATGACAGGGAACGTAAAATGTGGATGATGTAAAAAAAAATGGCGGGATTTCCATCCCGCCATTTTTATGAAGAAACTTCCGCTATGCGTTGCGGATGGCTGCCTGTGCGGCGGCCAGACGCGCCACCGGCACGCGGAACGGCGAGCAGGAAACATAGTTAAGTCCCGCACGGAAGAAGAAATCAACCGAAGCGGGATCGCCGCCATGCTCTCCGCAGACACCGCATTTCAGCACCGGACGGGTGCTGCGGCCTCTCTCAACGCCCAACTTCACCAGTTCGCCGACGCACTCCTGGTCGAAGGTGTTGAACGGGTCGGCAGGGATAATCTTCTCGTCGATGTACTTGTGCACAATCGCGTTGACATCGTCACGGGAGAAACCGAAGGTCATCTGTGTCAAATCGTTGGTTCCGAACGAGAAGAACTCGGCAACCTCTGCAATCTGGTTGGCGACCAGGGCGGCACGCGGAATCTCGATCATGGTACCGAACATGTAGTTGAAACGGATGCCATATTTCGCCTGCACCTCTTCATGCACACGGTCGGCTATGGCCTTCTGGTTCTGCAGCTCGCGAACGTTGATGGTCAGCGGGACCATAATCTCCAGATGTGGATCCATGCCCTCCTTCAGCAGCTCTGCTGTGGCGGAGAACAGGGCGCGGAACTGGGTTTCGGTGATTTCCGGATAGATGATGCCCAGACGCACACCGCGGAGACCCATCATCGGGTTGACCTCATGCATCTCCTCGACACGCTTTTTCAGATCCTCATATTTCATGCCGCGCTCCTTGGCAACCTTGCGCTGCTGCTCTTCGCCCTGAGGGACGAACTCATGCAACGGGGGGTCCATCAGACGGAAGGTGAGAGGCTTGCCGTTCATCACCTTCAGTGTGCCCTTGGCGGACTCGCGGATGTAAGGCTCCAGTTCGTCCAGAGCGGCCTTACGGCGCTCCAGCGTGTCTGAAAGGATCATGTTGCGCAGCTTCTCCAGCGGCTTCTCGCTGTTCTTGCCATAGAACATGTGCTCGATACGGAACAGGCCGATGCCCTCCGCACCGAAATCCAAGGCGGTCTGCGCATCCTCAGGGTTGTCGGCATTGGTGCGGACACCCATCGTGCGGTATTTGTCAACAATCTTCATGAACTCCTTGAAGAGCGGGTTCTCGGTGTTCTTCGCCATCGGAATCTCCTCAGCGTAGACCCAGCCCTTGGTGCCGTTCAGACTCAGGATGTCACCCTCATTGAAGCTCTTTCCGCAAATCTCCAGCTTGCCGGCTTCAAAATCGATCTTAACGTCGTCGCAACCGACGATGCAGCACTTGCCCCATCCGCGGGCGACCAGTGCGGCGTGCGAGGTCATGCCTCCACGGGCGGTCAGGATGCCGTTGGCGGCACGCATGCCCTCCACATCCTCCGGATTGGTCTCCTCACGCACAAGGATGTTGGCGATTTTCTGCTTGTGATATTCCATGGCCTTTTCGCTGGTGAAGGCGATTCTGCCGACAGCACCGCCGGGGCCTGCGGGCAGACCCTTGGCCAGAACCTTGAACTTCTTCTCTTCGGCCTGGTTCAGGATCGGATGCAGGAACTCGTCCAGCTGGGACGGGGAGACGCGCAGCACGGCGGTCTTCTCGTCAATCAGCCCCTCCTTCATCATGTCCATAGCCATGGTCAGGGAGGCGACACCGGTGCGCTTGCCGACGCGGCACTGCAGCATGAACAGCTTGCCCTCCTGGATGGTGAACTCGATATCGAGCATGTCGTGATAGTTCTTTTCAAGGATTGAACGGATCTCACACAGCTCCTTATAGGTTTCGGGCATAAGCTCCTGCATAGATTTCAGGTGCTTGTTCTGCTCGTTCTTGGTGTCGTCGTTCAGCGGGTTCGGCGTGCGGATACCGGCCACGACATCCTCACCCTGCGCATTGATCAGCCATTCGCCGTAGAACTTGTTCTCGCCGGTGGCGGGGTCACGGGTGAATGCAACGCCGGTTGCGGAGCTGTCGCCCATGTTGCCGAAGACCATCGACTGCACGTTGACTGCAGTGCCCCAGTCATCGGGAATACCCTCAATGCGGCGATATGCGATAGCCTTCTTGCCGTCCCAGGATTTGAACACGGCCTTGATGCCGCCCTCAAGCTGCGCCTTGGCGTCATCAGGGAACTCGGTGCCCAGAACCTCCTTGATGCGTTTCTTGAACGCCTCAGCAAGTTCCAGCAGCTCCTCGGCCTTCAGCTCGGTGTCGGACTTGTAACCCTTCTTCTCCTTATATTCGTCCAGCATGTCATCCAGCTGCTTGCGGATGCCCTTGCCGTCGGCAGGCTCGATACCCTCGGCCTTCTCCATCACCACGTCGGCATACATCATGATAAGACGACGGTAGGAGTCATAGACGAAACGGGGGTTGCCGGTCTTCTTGATCAGACCGGGGATGGTCTTGAAGCTCAAACCGATGTTCAGCACGGTGTCCATCATGCCCGGCATCGAAGTACGCGCACCGGAACGGCAGGAAACCAGCAGCGGATGGTCGGCGTCGTCATATTTGAGACCCATCAGGTTCTCCATGTTCTTCATGCCCTTCCAAACCTCATCCATCAAGGTTGCAGGCAACTGGCAGTTGTTGGCATAATAAGCGGTGCAGCACTCGGTGGAAATGGTCAGTCCCGCCGGAACCGGCAGTCCAAGCAGACACATTTCAGCCAGATTTGCTCCCTTTCCGCCCAACAAATTCTTCATGTCGGCCTTACCTTCGGCTGTTTTTCCGCCGAACGTGTAAACATACTTCGTATTATTCATCTGTATACGTTTAGGTTATATTGAAAAATAAATTATAATTTCAGAAATGCAAATTTACGCGAAAAAAAAACTCCATTTGACAGACATCGGCTTTTTTTTTTCATAGGCTCAAAACCTCATGCAAACGATGGTTCCGTGCCACATCCACAGGGAGCACCAGCCGTCCCCTGAGCAAAGGATAACTGTGGGCACGCCCTTCTGGCAGATCCACTCCAATGGACTTGAATACAAAAACAACAAACTCCGTGCAGTACATACGGCTGCTGTCAGTGATGTCGTAGGCATGGTCGAACGGGATACGGCGTGCATGCAGCTGCCGACCCTTCCGGCAGACCGCCTCCAAAGCCTCCGCCGTCGTGTCATAGCGCATCACACATAGGGAAACCGCCCTGTCAGGACGCAGAAAAAGAGGAAGCGGGTCGTTTTTTAGAATCTCCTCACCATCAGTATCTTCCGCTTCGCCAGGGACAGCATGAAGCACTCTCCACGCCCCCGCCTCACGCACCAGCAAACCCACATGGGAATACTGCCCGCTGCGGTCAGCCGACACCACCGCCTGGCTCTCCAGCCCCAATCCCAGCCTGAATATCAGATCCCCCTCCTGCAACAGTGCCGTGTCCAAAAGGGGATATAAAGGTTCCAACACCGCCTTTTCCTCCGAAGAGGAACATGCGGCAAACAAAAGGGAAAGCAGAAGCGGAAGAGAGCGAAACAGATCCCTTACTTGGACATGGGGTCGATTTTCCACTCCCCATTCTGCTTGACCACCCGGATATCGCTCTGGCTTTTCTCGCCGTTCCCCCATACAAAGTTGGCATAAACCATCACCACGGAATCACTGCAAACTGAATCCCGGAGAATCTCATAGGATTTGATGCCGTCATAGGTTTCGACACTCTCTTTCAGCTTGCCAGCAATTCCCTTCATCTGCGCTTCCTCATCCCCGCCCAGTTCGCTGACCGTGCAGAAACATTGCGCTGATTTTTCATAATCCTTGTCGATCAAGGCATTATAATAGGTTTTCACAACACCTTTCGGTGTGTTTTTTGAACAGCCGGCCAGCAGGAACAAAGCTGTAACCATCATGAAAAGACCAATTTTCTTCATCGTAAAAAAAATAATGTTCAGATTTGCAAAAGTAGCCATTTTTTGTATACAAAAACGTACCATAATAAAAATAATCGGAAAAAGTCTGTCCATATTGTATTTTTGATTACCTTTGCCGCCTTGAATTTAATGTGATATTTTTTAATTATTTAATTGTTAATCAAATGAAAGCAGTATCTATTAGCGGTTCTGTCAGGCAGAACGTAGGGAAAAAGGATGCAAAAGCTGTGCGCAAACAGGGACTCG
>JAEEGI010031071.1_pt1 | contig 10000 bp, 6 predicted proteins | sample 8958751 | NCBI WGS metagenome assembly JAEEGI01 (sample SAMN16246545, study PRJNA631951) | gut metagenome | biome: gut microbiome; feature: rumen; material: KS-attached | host: Bos | place: Iran: Karaj | collected 2018-10 | reverse complement strand
ACGCAACGATTCACAATTCCGAACGATGCCAAAAGCATTACGATAAACGCTTCTGACACCGAATACGGTCAGTACGAAGGTCTCGTGAAATACTTTATCGAGAATTAAAACGCACTGTCATTCCGCACTCCGTTGCGGGATCGGTTGTGGTTATGAAAAAGCCGACCCCGGCATTCCGCAACCAGTGCGGGACAGGCTCAAACCGGAGTGACAAAGTCATGAGATTCTTCGGCTTCGTTACACTACGCTCAGAATGACACTAGCCCTCACGGCTCATAGCCCATTTTTACCGCTCTTTCACGCAGCGGATAGTCATCAAATCGTCCGTATTTTTCTGATCCTTATAACAAGTCATGTCGTTGAATCCTATATGAAAGATCCAAACGTCATCTGGATTTTGTCGGTTAGAAGCCCAGTAATAAGCATTGCTCTTTCCACTTTTATCACTCGGATTTTTACTCGTTCCAAAAGACAAGAACGATGTTCCGTACGTATTGCATTCAAACCCGGAGCAAATGGAACCGATTTGAGACACTAGCTGTTGGTTATAGCAGTTTTGCAAATATATGGAAAGGCGATCATATCCTTTTTCTAATGAATTGACAACAGTCGAATCAGGCAATATCCAGCCAGCTGGGCAAGCTGTTTTAGCGGCCTCTTTCGAATAAAATCTACCGGCGATTTCACATCCTTCTTGAACTGGGACGCTTTGCGCTCCGGTCGGAACATACCTCAAGTTTTCGGCCATCCAAGTGTAACCATTGACTTCGACGGTCCTGTAAGTTGCACCGTCGCGGTCATCTACCAAAGTTCCATATTCAATTTTCGGATTAAAGTAATATTCCTTCGGGAATACGCAACTCCAATTCCTTGAATAATTCCATTTGCCGTTATAGCAGATGTAATCTTCTTTCAAGCCTTCTTTCCAGTCACGAACTCTCTTGTTGTCGGTATCGCAAGGGGCATCGTAAAAATCGGTCCAAGAGTTCTGATAACAGACATAGGACATATTCGTATCAATGACTCCTTGAACAGTTTTACCCTCCGCATCGCAGGCCCTGTCGCCAACATCCGCTTCCCTTTGCGTTGCGGCATCCCAGCCCGTATCGCGGCAGATATAAAAAATTCTCCCCTTATAGTCCTTGGTTCCGCTATCCACTATTTTCCCGACACGGTCGCAAGGAACATTTGTCGTTGAAATTTCCATTTGATCCGCAATTTTCCACTTTGAATTTTTGCACAAATAATACTTGCTGGTGTCCGTCGGGCTTTTCACGAGCTTGGCCGATTCGCCGCAAGCGAGGTCTTGCACTTCGTAGTCCATTTTCGTAGCGACATTCCAGCCATCGGCCTTGCAGATATAGTAACGTTCGCCTACAGTCGGACTCTCGATGACCTTCCCGACTTTATCGCAAGGGACATCCTTGGTATCTTCTTCAAAACTACTCAAAAACGTCCACCCGTTCACATTGCAAAAATACAATGTATCGCTGATGATGTTTTTTAAGCCGGCCCGCTGGACAGCACCAAACATTTTATCGTCGCAATAAGGCAGCCCTATGCATTTCCTATAGAGATTGCTGAATATGTAGGTAGGAGGCACCTCCTCGTAACCGGTCGCGGCACACCCACGTTGAGCAGCATTACTCGCCCATACACGAGCCCTTATATAAACTAAATCTGTCGTAGCTTGACCCCAACCTGGTGTTAAAGAAACATTCCATATACCGCAATATTCAGAACGGTCTAACGTTCCTTTTTCAGAAAAAGACTTGATAAAACTGGCGACAGCAACAGTGTCAAGAGAGAAAAAATAATTCAAAGCATGTTCTACGTTAGACCTCGTAAATCTGGCATTGCGTTCTTGCAGCGGATTTTCGCGGAACAACGTGTCCAATCCCAAAGCTGCAATAAGTTCTTCCTTTGCCTTTTTTTCGGCATCCGCCGCAGCGACTCCGTTTGAAACAAGTTTTGCAGTTCGTGCTTTGATAATCTGCGTATAAGGGAAAATCGCAAGAGACGAAGAATCCACTGAGAAACCAATTCCCATGCCTGTGACTCCCCCTGCGGCACCTCCCGCAGCACCAGCACCTCCTGCAACGCCCCCGCCACATCCAAAGCTACTGGACATTTCCTCGTCTAAAAAGTCGAGATAATTTGAATTGGAAGGGACTTGTTTTTCGTTGCCGCTGGAAAGCACTAGCGTTCCAGAAGAACTGGACTTGGCGTTTTTTCCTGAGGAAGACGAGTGAACCGCAACACTCGACTTGCCACCTTCCGAAGCAAGCGAACTCGACGTGGGCGTTTTTCCCGTAGCAGAAGACTGCGCCGTAGTTGACAAAGGTACGTCCCCCGTCGAAGACGACAGTTCGTCAACGCTCGAAGAACTTTCTTCCGCGAGAACGTCACTAGAACTACCTAAATCGCCGAAATCATCAAAATCGGCAATATTTTCTGATTCCGAGCAGGCGATTAACGCCACGACAGACAACAGATATGCAAGTTTTTTCATTTTTCCCCCTTCATTTTATTCCTTGATGCAACGGATTGGCAAATAAAGATATGACCCCGGAATGACATAAGATATGTAAGTATGATAGAAATACATATGCTTAATGTCTTTTGTACTGTAATCCCCATAAACCCAGTAATAGGTTTGGTGAATTAGGGACTCCTGCTTTGCAGATATTCTTGTATCATAACCCCCAAGTTCCAAAAAAGACGTTCCATAGACATTGCAGTCATAAAGGTTGCATCGAGAGCCAACCTCGGACATGAACTGAGCCAAGTACGAAGCTTTTTCGGAACCGGAAAGTTTTTGATACTCAGGAGTATAAAATGAATTGACATCTGTAGAATCAGGCAGTCTCCAGCCTGCAGGACACGCTGTTTCCGCAGCGTCCAAAGAATAGTACCGTCCCGCAATTTCGCACCCTTCTTCAACAGGAACGCTTTGCGTAGCATCCGGCGTTGCATACCTCAAATTCTCGGCCATCCATGTCCGACCAAAAACATCGACGGTCTTATACGTCTCGCCATCGCGTTCATCCACGAGCGTTCCGTATTCGATATCCGGATTGAAATAATACTCCTTCGGGAAATCGCAACTCCAATTTCTTGAATTATACCATTTACCGCTGTAACAGAAGTAACGATTTCTGCTCAAGTTAGCCCGCACCCTCATGTTCTCCTCATCACAAGGCGCGTTGTAAAATTCTGTCCATGCTTTATTGTAGCATACATAAGACATAAGCGTATCGCGCTCGCCCTGAATTTTCTTGCCTTCCTCGTCGCAAACACGTTCCCCGATATCGACTTCCCTATAGGTTGCAGCATCCCAACCCGTATCGCGGCAGATATAATATCCAGAAGAAGCCCCCCTCTGTTCGTTTACGTCATAAAGGTAAAGGGCCAACGAATTTTCCTTGAATTTATTTTTTACCATTTTCCCGATATTGTCTCGGTTACAAGGAACGCCAAATGTCGATACTTCCAAGTGGTTTGCAATTTTCCATTTCGAATCTTTGCACAAATAGTACAACGTATCAACAACCGGACTATTCATAAGTTGCGGCGTGGTACCACATGGGTTATTTCTCGTTTCATACGCCATCCTTGAAGCAACACTCCAGCCATCTTCCCTACAAACGTAGAACAAATTGGGATTATGCTCGCTCTTGCGAAAATCTCCTATTTTATCGCAAGGAACACCCTTAAGATCGCGGTCGTATTCATTCAGGACTTTCCATCCTTTTTCGGAGCATACGTAAAGATCCTCGCTAATGATTTTTTCAAAACCGATTCGCTTTACAGTACCAAACATTTCATCCGTGCAATAAGGAAGATCGAGGCATTTTCGGTGGATGTTACTGAATATAAGGTAAGGGTCATCGATATCGCTATCCGCAATCCCACATCCGCGCATGCCGACTCTTACAGCCCACGCATATATTGTTTCGTCGCCACCAGAATTTGCAAACCACGGCACACCTTTCCACGCGCCGCAATAATCCAATTTTTCTAGCGTTCCCGTCTCGGCAAAGTTTTGAAGATAATTGCCCAGTCCACTTGTGTCATTGAGAAAAACATAGTTTATGGCATCAACAATGGAATAATCCCTGATAAACGTTATAGGCTTATCCCTTGTTTTAATAAGCGTATCAAGTCCCAAGGCCTTATAAAGTTCTTCCTTGGCAATTTTTATGGCATCTTCCGTAGAGGCACCATTTGCAACATGCACATACGCACGGTTATTTATAAGAAGTTCATAGGGATTGTATTCTTTCCGGGAAGCGAAGCTCGGAGTGCCGCATGAGAAAGATCCAGTATTCGTCGAATCTTTAAAAATTTCAGGAACCGAGCTGGACGAACGAATCTTTTCGGAGGAACTCGATAACGAAGCGTTTGAACTCGACAGCAACACATCATTGCTACTGCTGACGAAAATTTCGGATGAACTGGAAAAAAGTACGCTTTCCGTAGCCGACGAAAGTTCGGTCGAATTCGACAGTTCGACAACGCTCGACGAACTCTCTACGGCGAGAACGTCGCCAGAGCTACCGAAGTCGCCAAAAGCATCTGAATCGGCAACATTCTCCGATTCCGAGCAGGCGATTAATGCCACGACAGACAACAAAAATGCAAATTTTTTCACAAATTCTCCCCCAAAACCCCGAAACCAACACTTGATAAAAATATATTTAAATAGCTTGTTGGTTTGTAAAAAAGAAACAACTCTTAGAATAAACGTTGAGACAAGCTCATCTTTTTTCGTTATTAGCAACAAAATTGCCGGCCGGGGCTTCCCAGTCACATTACTCTTTTACACAACGAATCGGTAAAAAGTCGCTATCACTTGCTTCCCTATATGATATTAAAGAGTTGTGAAAGTGCATTTGCTTAACATTCTTCGCATTACGATCACCATAAACCCAGTAATGACTCATACCCAATGCATTCATTTTTTCAGACGCCACATCATAAACTCCAAGAGCCAAAATAGTTGTTCCATACGTATTGCAACCATACCCATTACAGTGATTGCCTATTTCACTCACAAATTGCTCTAAATACGCACTCATCATATACCCGCTGAGTTCATTGAAATTAGGCGGAAAGAACGCGTTTAAATCTGTTGTATCAGGCAGTCTCCAACCTGCAGGACAAGCAGTTTGCGCAGCATTAGCCGAATAGAACCGTCCAGCAATTTCACAATGGTCATCAAAAGGCACACTTTGCGAAACATCCGTTACCAGTCTCAAGTTTTCAGCCATCCAAATTTTTCCATTGACATCTACAGTCCTGTACGCTTCACCATCGCGTTCGTCAATCAGCGTTCCATATTCAATATCTGGGTTGAAATAATAATCTTTGGGATATTCACAAGTCCAATCCACCGAATAGTGCCATTTACCATTATAGCAAATGTATTCATTGAATCTTCCGTTTTCAGAAGCCCGCATTCTTTTATTATTGGAATCGCAAGGGGTTTCGTAAAAATCAGTCCAGGCTTTTTTATAGCAGACATAATACATCAGAGAATCAAGATTTCCCTGAATCGTCTTGCCCTCCGCATCGCAAACATTTTCACCAATATCGGCTTCCCTGTGGGTCGCGATATCCCAGCCGGTCTCGCGACAAATGTAAAAAGTACCATTTTTCTCCCATTCATATTCCCTAAATTCTCCTTCAAAAATTTTCCCGATACGATCACAAGGAATTTCATTTGTTTCTATTTCCATTCGATTCGCTATTTTCCATTTGGAATCTTTGCACAGATAGAACAAAGTATCAACGGTTGGACTTTTCACAAGCTTTAGCGGCTTATCACATGGAATGTCCTTCGTCTCGTACGCGAGTTTAGTCGTAATGTTCCAGCCATCTTCTTTGCAAACGTAAAATTGATCTTTTACAGAGTTGCTCTTGAACATTTTGCCGACTTCGTCGCAAAGCGAATCCTTCACATCCAAATCGTAATTCTTCAGGATAGTCCATCCGCGTTCCGTACAAACAAAAGACGTATCATTAATGGCATTTTCTAAACCAGCATGTTTCACAGAGCCAATTAAATTTTTATCGCAATAAGGCAAATCAACGCATTTTCTAAGAATGTTATTAAATATAAGATAAGGCTCTTCAACATCCCGTGTATCATACACGCATCCACGAATACCAACCGCCCTCGCCCATAAATACATCATCTCTTGCTCAGAACCATAAGCCTCGCTTGTCAAGGGATTATTCTTCCATATAGCACAAAAAGCAGATTTATCTAAAGTTCCCGATTCTGCAAAATTACCAATATAATCACTTTCCGCACTAACTCCATTGCGGAAAATAAAGTTCAACGCACCTTCAATGGAATACTTCGAAAATGAAAATTTATCAAACAAAGTATCTAAGCCCAAAGCTTTGTAAAGTTCTTCTTTAGCAGTGAGTTCAGCATCTTCGGAAAAAATTCCGTTCCCTGCCAATTTTGCTGCACGACCGCCAACAAGAAGTGCAAAGGGGGCACTCTCTTTTTTTGAAGATTTGCTAACGCCACATGGAGGTTCCGGCAATGTATCGGAAAATTCAACAAAAAAAGTATCGACTGAAACGACTCTAACAGTATCAAAATTTACAGAAGAACTTGACAAACGAGCTGGTTCAGAAACAGGAAGGAGTTCAACCAGACTCGACGAGCTCTCCCCAGAAACAAAAGCATCTCTTTCATTGACATCCGCAATATTTTGAGATTCTGAACAAGCAGCCCAAAACAAAGCAGAAAACAAAAACGCAATTTTTTTCATTTTTCCTCCTTTTAAAACTGCACTGGCAATCTTGCACATCCCTAAAGCAGAGCTCCCCGAACATAACACAAACTAAATATAATCAAAATATTTTACAAATTTCAGGCAGCACAATAAAAAACTCTATTTCAAAAGCACAGCCATCAAATTCTCTTTCTCGTTCGTCCCGACGCAGCGAAAAAAGCTTACACGAAAGCGTAAAAAATATTGAAAAGTGTATAAAGTCTCAAAATTTCGCAAAAAACGTCATTTTTCGGATCATTGAGCGTTTTCTCCCCCCATTTTCAAGTTTTCTCCCTACATTTTTGCTTTATGGGGGGAGAAAATCAATTTATCTTATGAAATTTCTGAGAGACCTTTTCGCGATGAGCCTTTTTCTGTTCTTCCGTCAATAAAGTACAAGGCAATAATTTTTTACACCACAAATCAATTGTTTCTGCATTGTAAAGCAATTTTTCAGACATCATTTTCTTAACCAAATCCGTTTCCAAATTATAAACTTCATAAATTGACATAAACGAAGTATTTTCAGGAACCGCTTTTAGCTTTGACTTCAAACCAAAAACTATAATACTGAAAACTCGAAACTGAAATTTATCAAGTTGCAGAAAGTCACACAACGCATTTATATGGCCTTCATTCTGCATAATCGGATTAGGAAAGAAATCCTTTTCACTATTTGACTTGAACCGCTGCCACTGAGGGTGGTTTTCATCCCCATAAACGGAACCAGACACATTTTTACTTTCAAAAACATAAACACCCGTTTCGTGCAAAAGCAAAACATCAATTTCAGAATAGCCATCACTCACCGGCACATAAACATTCCGCAAAATTTTGTAATGACGAGCATCAAATTGACAAGCAGCCCAAACCGCTTTGCTTACTTCATCCTCCCCGACTTTACCCGCAATTTCTGCAGCTGTAGGAATTTGACGCACAACACCATCATACGTTGCAGGATAAACATGAAACGGGTCCCTTATCGCAGGTGTTATCTCGGATTGTGAATTATTTTGTCTAAGTATAGAATCCCTTTTAATTTCATTTTTTCATAAGAAGCATTATTATGTGAATTTAAATTTTTTCTTTTATCGAAAGTTTTAATTTCACTAGGATAATCTTCACCTCTGCTTTGTCTGACTATAAATACGATTGCAGCAATTAAAACAACAACTAAACCGGCAACCGTAAAAAAAAGCACTATGAGCTTTGACAAAATCAATAATCACCAAAACCAAGCCAATCAAGAATATTGTTCCACAGCCATACGCCAACATTTCCGGTTTCTTTTGTGCCATGGATAAACCGATAGATATTATCGTTCCAAAAATTAAAAGCGGAATGAAAATAGAAGTAAAGCTGCTAAGAAACGCCGACGACATTTGCGAAACCATAGCGTTATTATCAGCAAATGCACTTGTCAACAACAAGGCTATAAAAAGAACAATATTCTTCATTAATCAACCTCATGCTTTGCATCCCAGGGTCAGGATGACGGGCACGAGGTCCGGATGACATCGTTATTCCGTCATTTCGCGAGATTCTTCGTACGACGGGCGATCGTCTTCGTAGTCCTTGAGAGTCTTGTCGCCGGGGACGATGACAAGGCCAAGCGTCACAGGTTCGCCCTTCAAGTTGATGTAGGCTTCCAGATAAAGTGTCGTCGAGAGGCGGATGAGGCGAAGGTCCATCATGGTGCCGCCCTTGTGAATGCTCATCGGATTGCGATTGAAGAAGAGGAATTTTTTATTGATGTATTCAAAACGGTCATCCTTGTAATTGATGGACCATTCCGTGGTGCCGTCGTTTTCTTGACGATACGTGCAACGGTCGTTGTCGATATCGCATTCAAAGCTTGCACTTTCCTGGTAACGCTTGTTCCATTCGCGGCTAAACGCACAGGACTGCACACGCGAACCGCCATTGCGTTGCTTATTCAACTGGTCATTAATGACAACATAATCCATCTTCAAGTTCTTGACTTGATCATAGACGTTCATGAGAATGATGTACGCTTCGATGTCCTTGGGGCATTTGCCGGTGAGGTTCACGTCTTCGTGAGCCTTCAAGAGCGTTTGTTGCAAATCAATGTCGATAGCATCCGGGATTTCGCTCTTTTTGATTTTGTCAAGCGTTTCCTTGGGCGGCACAAAAACGATTTTGTCTCCTTTCTTGACGGCGTAACCGAGCTGGTCGCGGACGTAATCCAAGCATTGCTGCACATGGACGTGAACCGTATTCGAGCCGCCCGAAACAAAGTCGGCACCGATGCGCACGTTCCATTCGTCCGCCGTATTCTTGGCATTCTTATCGAGTTCGCAGAACTGGTCTTCTCGCGTACCATCCACAAAAACCATATTGACGTGAAGTTTCGTCACAAGGGCTTCTTCCTTATTGAGTGCACTGCCCAAGCTCCAGAATTTCGGGTTCAATCGGAGTACTTCGGCAAAAGCCTTGTCGCCATCGAACGCAGGCAACAGGGAATCGTTACGTGCATTTTTTTCTTGCAACAGTTCAGAATAAGATGTTTTGACATCCATGTTATTGAAAGCGTTTCTAGCCACAGCCGAAAACGCAGAAGTCGCAAGCAACGAGCACGCAAAAATCACTGATAAACGTAACATAGAAAACATTTCCCTCTCCTATTTTTTTACAATCTTTTTCACAATAAAGTTTAGCAAATACAAAACGACTCCGCCAGCAATAATCGTAGGTCCTACGACAAAATTCATCTGACATGCCACCAAAAGACCAAGCACCACAAGCACAAGCGACACCGCAACAGAAATAACCATCATCTGCAACAAGTTTTTCGCATAGCATTCCGCGATGTAAGCAGGAATCGTGAGGAGCGCAATCACGAGAATCATGCCCACGGCCTGCACGGCAATCACGACCGTAAGGGCAAGAAGAGCAATCAAAAGCATGTAGTAGTTCAACACGGGAATACCGCGGACGCGAGCAAATTCCGGGTCATACGAAATCGAAAGAAAGTTGCGGTAGCAAATGGAGACCGAAGCCAAAATGAACACGAGCAGGGCACCCATCCACCAGAGAAGTTCCGTCGGGACGGTCAAAAGGCTACCGAACAAGAAGCTCATCATCTCGCCGCTGTAACCGGGAGTCAAGTCGGTCAAAATCACGCCAAGCGCCATGCCAGCCGCCCAAATAATTCCGATAAACGTATCTGCATGTTTACGGTCGCG
>JAEEGI010031068.1_pt1 | contig 10001 bp, 9 predicted proteins | sample 8958751 | NCBI WGS metagenome assembly JAEEGI01 (sample SAMN16246545, study PRJNA631951) | gut metagenome | biome: gut microbiome; feature: rumen; material: KS-attached | host: Bos | place: Iran: Karaj | collected 2018-10 | reverse complement strand
TTCGTTACACCTGCAAAAAGTATATTGATCAAATTATCTTTCTCACATCTTTGTGAAATAATGACCCAAGATGACCCTCTTGCTCGATTCTTCTATGAAACGGAGTGCATCAAGGGCACTTGGTCTGTCAAAGAACTACGACGTCAAATAGCAACCAACCTCTATTTCCGCAGCGGTATCAGCAAAGATCCCAAGAAACTGTTGAGCACTATTGAGCCGGAAGCGAATACACCAGCCCTCACTATCCGCCAGCCCTTCACATTCGAGTTTTTGGGACTTAACGCGAAAGATGTCGTGACAGAGAGCGACTTGGAGGATGCCCTGATTGACCATCTGCAAGAGTTCCTTTTGGAACTAGGCAAAGGCTTCTGCTTCGAGCACAAGCAGAAGCGCATGATCATCGACGATGAATACTACTTCGCTGACCTTGTCTTCTACCACAGAATTCTTCATTGTAGCATCATCGTTGAGTTGAAGAACGACGAGTTCAAGCACGAATACCTCGGCCAGCTCAATGCCTACGTCTCCTATTACAAGGAGAACGAGATGCACCTTGGCGACAATCCTCCCATCGGCATCTTGCTCTGCACCCGCAAGGGCAAGAAGATGGTGGAGTATGCTATTGCTGGTATGGACAACAATCTCTTCGTCTCTACATATATGCTCGAATTGCCAGATAAGGCAACGTTAGAGAAATTCTTGTTAGACGAACTGAAAAATAAGGAGTAGCATGAACATTGTGGCATCCCAAAACGGTTCCACAAAGAACGGAACCATTCGTGAGGTAAAAATGCTTGCGACAATCGAAAATTGGTTGTACCTTTGCACCGCATTTGAGACACAAGTGCAGGACATAGAGTACTAACCAACAAAACACAAAAGAGTATGCGCACAGCAAACAACAACTTCACAGTAGAGGCACTCGTAGCCAAGTATCGTAACTATGTTAAGGAGCACTGCCCCAAGACATTAGCATGTTATCCTGTGAAGGGGAAATTCGTTGAAGAGGAGGTTCCTAATGAGCATGGTTCTATGGAGTCGCTTCTTTTATCACTATATCTTTCGGCAGCTGGCAACAAAGCAAACAAATTTGTTTTGAAGGCTTTGGGTAATTATTCACATATATTCCAAGAGAACTATAAAGAGGCTTTGTCGGGTGAGGAATATGCTTTTCTCATAGACAACTTGTCCTCGTTCATGGACAATGTTGTTTCAATATATCCGTTCTCGGATATTCTTTCTAAACCTGCAAGAACAGCATTAATACCAAAATATTTGTCACCTAAAGAAGGGGGAACGATATATATTGCCAATACAGGATTTGATATGCCGTGTCTTTTCCCTTATTGTAACTACAAAGGGTATTTTGACAGTGAGGAAAATATTGAAAGGTGGGCCTTTGGGCAGATATTCTTATTTGCAAAAGGAATTCAATCTGAGATAGACACTTGTGTGTTTGACGAGGAAATTGGATATAAAGCCCAATTACCAGAAAAGAACAGCATAGACTATATCGTCTATGGTGCTCATGAAGATACCACCTACAATGATATATTGTCTTTGTATAAGACATTGGTACCCAATGGAAGAATGCTTGTCTTTGTTGATAAGACCGACATGCAAAGTAAAGACGAACGCTATCGTGAACTTCGAAACAGATTAGTAGAAGACAGAGCTATTTCTTCTATTGTGTCTTACAATGATAATGAATCATTGACAAAGACTGATATCGTTCGCCTCCTTCTTGTCATCGACAAAAAGGAGAATGACGCGACAAAGGTTCTTTCTTTGCCGTTAAACAAGGAGATGGAGTTAGAATCGTCTAAGCTCAATCCTACTTGCCTGTGGCCGGGATATTATTTTGCCGTTAGACCTGAGAATGGCATCACTCTTTCTTGTTTGGCTTCATACCCATCACGTAAAGATGACTTTAAGCAATTCAAGGAACTTTTAGGTGAAAAGCCTCAATGGGAAGAAGTTGGAGACGATGTTAGGTTGGTATTGCCAGAATGGATGCTGAATCTTTCTGTTGCGATAGCATCTGATCTTTCTTCAGAATATAAGGATGCAAATCTCTGCAACAAAGATCTTCTTCATGTTTCAGATTCTTCTTTGGACCATTGGAGAAGCAGAATGAGAGTCGTGGAAAATCCATGCGTATTACTTGCTATAACTGGTGATACAACACGGAAACTGTCCTTGGGCTTTTTCGAAAATGTGACAGAACGTAAATTCGCTAGAGTAGTGGGAATGCCGTGCCTTTTCCCAAAGGAGGGCATTGATGTGAAATATTTGGCAGCTATACTACTCCTGCCTGTTGTCAGAGAACAAATCCTTGCTATTAGCGAAAGTTCCTTATATGGAACAGACTTTGGCCAAATGCTTGATTTGGTCATCGTACCCAACTATGACGAAAAAGAACGGCTGAAGTTTTTGGTTGAAACAAGTAGCCAAGCAATTTCTGACTTGCATATTGAAAAAAAGAAAGAAATCGAGGGGAAATTGTCTGTCATGAAGGCAGATTATATAAATGAAGTGCGTATGCGTAAGCACGACATGCGCCCTCATCTACGCCAGCTGGCTTCTTGTGAAAGGCTAATGGGGTACTACATAGAAAATGTAAGCAGCATTGATAATCTGAAGAAGAATCTGAGGAATCAACTTGATCATAGCCATGTTGCGTTAGATAGTTTATCTGCTATTGTCGATTGTTTAAGTGACGAAGAAAAATTCGGAACACCAGAGATGGTCAATATTGACCACTTTCTTACCGAAATAGAAACCAATCACGATGAGAACGAAGGATTCGCAATTGAGTATGATTGTGATCAAGATGCATTTAGAAATGTGGGCTTTGCTTTCCCCGATTATGTAGAGCAATGGGAAAACGCTAAAGAGCAAGGAGTTGATATGGTAAAATTCATTCAAGCCAAATCAAAAGAAAATCTTCCTTTGTTCTTAAACATTGCACCTGTTGATTTCCAACGATTGATAACCAATATCATTGAAAATGCTCGAAAACATGGATTTACGGACATTGCTCGTACCGACTATTTTATCGGTATAGACTTGAAACTTGATCCTGAACGGGAAATGTACCAAATAGATTTCAGCAATAATGGGAATCCATTACCCAAAGGAATGGACAAAGAACATTATGGAATACGTGGCGTAAAAGCAGGAACAACAGGGGAAAGTGGAAATGGCGGTTACATCATAAAATCAATAGTAACACACTATGGAGGTGATTATGATGTATTCACAAAAAACGGGATAACAACAATACGTATCTATTTACCAATAACAAGAATATGAATACTATGTATGAAGTCATCTGGATAGATGATGAATGGGACAAAATGACCCAGTTCAAAGAAGAGTGTGAAGTGATTCATCATATCAACTTGCATCCATTTCGGACTCAAAAGGCCGGAATGGATGCGCTTGATAAAGAATTAGGAAAGTGGGATGCTGTTCTACTTGATGCAAAGATGTTTGACCAATCAGAAGAGAATGAAGAAGCAAGACTTGTAGGGCTAAGAAAAGCAATAGAACACATCAATCAGCTTTCCTTGAGACGAAAAATTCCATACTTCATTTCAACGGGTCAGCCAGATTTAATGGATGATACTACTTTTAAAGATAGTTATGGGAAATACTATATTAAAGAACGAGATGATTTGCAGCTAATTGCCGACATAAAAGAGGTCGTAAGCAAGTCTACTCGATTTCATGTAAAATCATTATATCCAGAAGCAATTGAGCAATTATCTTTGTTGAATGAAGATGCCGCGAGTTTTATGCTTGACATATTAGAAACCATGCACTTCCCTGCATCACATCCAGATTTCAAGCCTGTTTTATATTACAATCAATTACGCCAGATTCTTGAATGGAATTATCGAGAAGCCAACAAATTTGGTATTATTCCTGATGAATGTATCGTTAACGATAATGTAAATCTGAACCAATGTACATGTTATCTTAGTGGAAAAGACGCTTCACATATTGGTATTAGATTTGGTGAAAAACGCGGTGACAACAATTTTGACAGAATTGTTCCTCAATATATCGAGAATATGATGTTCCTGATTTTGAATCTAGGAAACATAAACTCTCACACAGCAATATTAAATGATAAGGAGCAACATGATTTTGATTTGTTCCTTAAAAGGAAGGTAAACAACTCTCGTTATCTCATCTTTAGCTTAGCATTACAGATGTGCGAAATAACATTATGGATGAAAAACTATATTGACAATCACCGCAACATTGAAGAGAATAGGGAAAAATGTAAGAGACTTGACTCACCGCAAGAAACAAAAGAACAAGTGATTAAAACAGATGTAAAAGAAGAAGAGTTAATTGGTATTATTGAATTGCATGATGGCAAATATCACATAGGTGATAAATTCTATATCAACTCCAAAACTGTTGAACAAAGAGGATGGCTTGGTAAAAAAGTTAAAGTTATAGAAAAAGATGTGAACACGAATCCTGCTTCACGTGATAATTATCCATATTTTGCATGTAAAGTCCTGCCTGTAACAGATGAATAAATGGTTCCGACTTGAATGGAACCATTCATGCTGTCATTTATCTTGTAAGCCTTAAAAAATAACCTTACCTTTGCAGCGCAATTACCGATACCACCTCGGGATTGACGCTGCAAAGTATGTTGGTGGCAACAAAAACGCGAAACATGCAAGACAACGCCCTGACAGCAACCGAATTTGAGAACAAGCAGCAAATGCTTGCCAATGAATTGATAACAAAGACCAACTCATGCTTTTTCCTAACTGGTCGTGCAGGCTGTGGTAAAACGACCTTCTTGCAGCGTGTGCAGAAAATGGTTGATAAGCAGTTCCTTACATTAGCCCCTACTGGTATAGCTGCAATATTGGCTGGTGGTGAGACAATTCATTCTTTCTTTGGACTTCCCATGAATGTTTGTACACCAGGTACATATGGAATGATGAATGAAGAGCACATTTTGACCTTAACACATATAGATACAATCGTTATAGACGAGGTTTCTATGGTGCGTTGTGACATTGTAGATGCCATTGACTATACGATGCGGAAAGTTCTACGCTCTACTATGCCTTTTGGCGGTAAGCAGGTCATTTTTATTGGAGATATGTTTCAACTGCCTCCAATCGTTGCAAGAAAAGAAGAATGAGAATTGTTGTACGACCTCTATCACACGGATGACTTCTTCTTTTACAAGGCTGACGTCATCAAGCGGATGCGGCTGGTGAAGATTGAGTTCCAAAAGGTGTATCGCCAGGAAGACAAGGACTTCCTGCGCATACTGGAGAACGTACGCCTGAACAAGACAACTCCAGAGAACCTGATGCACCTGAACGAGCGCGTCGGCCAGCCTACGAAAGAGGATGGGATGGTGATAACCCTAGCCTCCATCAACAAAACGGCTGACAACATCAACCAGCAACGGCTTGCCGAGATTGACGCGGAGGAGTACACCTACGAGGGAACGGTGCAAGGGAAGTTCGAGGAGAAACGCTTCCCCGTTGACCTGACGCTGAAGCTGAAAGTGGGCGCACAGGTGATGTTCACCCGTAACGACCAGCAGAAGCGCTGGGTGAACGGCACCATCGGAACGGTGACGAAACTTACGAAGGACGAGATACAAGTGACGACGGGCGGCGGCGACACCTACACGGTGCCCTGTTGCTCTTGGGAGTCGTACAGCTATGAGTACGACCGCGAGGCCCGCAAAATGAAAAAGGAACAGGTGGGTACGTTCACCCAGTATCCGCTGCGACTAGCATGGGCCATCACCGTGCACAAGAGTCAAGGTATGACCTTTGACAAACTCTACCTTGACCTGAGCCGGGGATTGTTTGCTGCTGGTCAACTCTATGTGGCACTGAGTCGTGTGCGTTCGCTAGGTGGTTTGTATCTCTCTCGTCCTATCATTCCTCAGTATGCTCATACTAGCCGAGAGGTGTTGCAGTATGCCAGCGGCTATAATGACGAACAGGTGATCAGCAGCGAGATTGAGAGCGGCAAGGCCGTTTATCAGTTGCTAGCTCGCCACGACTATGACGAGGCAGCACGGCAGTACCTACTGCTGGTGCAGAAGAAGGCCGAGGATGGTGACATCAAGGAGGCCATGCAGCAGGCCAAACGGTTTCTCGATACCGTGGTCTGTGACGAAGAGCTCTATGGATGCATAGAGGAAGTTCCGGCCTCCTTGATGGAGGCTGAACATTGGGCACCCAAGTTCTTGGTGGCACTGCTGAGCCTTTATGCAGGAAAGTATGAGCAAGCTTTGGCCTACGCAGAGAGTGTGCTGGCTCAACACCAGTGTCAGGAGGCTCTCTATGTGAAGTCACGCTGCCTGGCAAAGCTTGAACGCTATGAGGAGGCTGATGCCGTGAACGTGCTGATGGGCGATGTGTTCGACATGTCAACACCAGATTGCAAAGTGCTCTATATGATCGCCATGCTCAACGAGTTGCATATTGGCGACAATGGTCTGAACCTGATGCAGGAGTTGATTAAGGCAAAGCCGAAGTACGACAAGGGCATTCTGTCGCTGCGCTATCTGATGAAGCGGAAGGGGCTTATGCTTGTGAAGACATCAGACGAGCCACGGGAACTGGTAGATGATTTCAATAGCGACATGTCTGAGGCAGAGTTTGCTCAGAAGTTGAAAACAGCTCGAGAGAAGGCTTCAAAGGCAGTAGAATACCTGCTTCGGCTCATTAAGAAGCAGGTGTTCACTGCAGAGTGAGCAGATTGGCAGAAGGATAAAAAAACGACAAAACTAAAAACTATACAGACTATGGAAGACACGATGAAGATAATGATGATGGAAGAACTGGCTAAGTTTCATTGCTCCATCCTTTTGGACGAGGTGAAAGAGAAGGTGCGCAAGTTGAAGGCGTACGGGGTGGACGATGCTGAGATCGTGGCGGCGATGAACGAAGATGAGCTGTTTCCGCAGTTGGTGGTGACGGAGGATTACAAAGTGGTGCTGGCTGACGGGGCGAATACGGAGGTGAAGATGGAACCGCTAGTGAAGGCAGTATACCTGCTGTTCCTGTCGCATCCAGAGGGCATCGTGCTGAAATGCCTGCCGGACTTCAGGAAAGAGTTGACAGCATTGTATCTGCTGTTGAGGCCATACGGCATGACAGACAGGGTGATGCGGAGCATTGAGGATGTAACGAACCCAACGCTGAACTCCATCAACGAGAAGTGTGCCAGAATTCGCAAACTATTCTCGGAGATTCTGCCCAAGAGTGTCGCAAGGTACTACTCCATTTCGGGCAAGCGTGGAGAGGCGAAAAAGATTGACCTAGTTCGTGCCAACGTGGTTTGGAAGTGCAAATTGCCAAGTTCACAAGGCTTGCGGACGGAAAATGCTAGGACTCGAAGAGAAAAATGATTACCTTTGCACTCGCTAAAAACAATCATTAGAACGTTTAATAGAGATGAGAGAAGGAAAAGAAAATTGGCTGACAAAGACAAGGTGGCATCGGAAAAGATGCGAGAGATGCTATGCCAAGCTGATTCGTGGAAAGCAGAATGTGGATATTGGGGAATATGTGAGGGTTGCCCAGGCGTTGAAGGGACTTGTAAAAAAGAAAGCCTATGGGGAGATTATGAACATATTGAATAAGACATCGTTGCCCGCAACTGCAAGACTAGATGTAGAAGAGTGTCAAAGACAGGGAAGCGGCGCCGTCAGTCGGCTGTTTGTCAGCACTCCTAGCAATGATTGCGACTATGAGGTGTTCAAGCATCTGCGGTTTGAGGATTCGCCGATGGGTGCTTGGCAGGCATACCTGTTGTCACAGCTGTGGCACTATCTTCCTCTATGGTGGCATGCTAACTATAGCAAACGACGCTATGTCTATTCAAAAGAAGACCTGGCCGATATCACTCCCTACCGCAAAGGTGAATTCGATGTGGAGGCTATTTCAGGAATCGATGTGACGCCAGAGATCTACGAAAAGGGCAGGAGATATTACGTTACCTGTTGCTTTTGGACTGAATTTGGCGGGTTGGTACGGGAATATGTTGAGATGAAGTTTAAGGACAATCTGTTGGAAGAATTGTTTGAGTTCAAAAGAAAAGCCATCTACGAGTATGAGTGCGGGTTGTTGTTTTAGAGGCAGTGGCAAGGAGTGTTATGATTGTAACCAAGAGTAAAAATTATGGTATCGGGAATAGGACATCTGATAGGATTGATTATCGGAGTCATAGGAATATACTGGCTTATTGACTACATAAGTGAATCCAAAAACAATCAAGGGGAAGAGGAATCTGAAATGGGTACTATGGAGGAGAATTGTGAGGCGCCTAAAACAATGGGGCTCGTAGTAAGGACACTAGCTGAAATCGGATGTGAAGTGAATGGAACGGAGGATGGTCGCATTCGATTTGATCATCAAGGTGTCACGTTCTTGATGGAAGCTGTGGATGATTGCTTGTTCGTGAACCTGATTTGGCCTTGGTGCTATAGCTTTTCGAAGTTCGATATCGATGAGTTCGCTAGAATGCGTCAGGTGGTAAATGAAATCAACATGAAAGGTTCGGTGTCGGTGTTTTACAGCATCGCTGACACTGACGAGGTGGCCGTTCACATGAAGAAGAACTTTTTGTTCGTGCCACAAGTTCCGCAATTGAAGGACTATCTGAAGCTGATGTTCGACAGTTTCTTCAGGACAGCGCGAACCCTCGATGTAGAAATAGAAAAGATGAGATTAAAGGAGAGTACGAGGTGATTATCTTAACGTAAACATGTGGAAATATGAAAACTGTCAAAATAAGCAATCCCAAATTCTTTGTGGGTGCAGTGTTCTTCCTGCTACTGACCGCATGTGACAATGGAACCAAACAGTCACAAGAACCTGCAAGAGAGAATCTGGCTGCAGAGGCGCAGAAAGACGGGAGCATGGCAGAGTCGATCTCAGAAGATGACGAAGAAATATGCCCCATAGACCCCAAAAGCCCCTATTGGTACGACCCTAACCAGGAAGAGGTGACCTTCTCAGAAGATGGCGACACACTTTTCCGCTTCCCACGAATCAGGAAAGGTGGCGTGTATGTGGTGCCTCAGTCGGTGAGATATATCGATGAAAGGGCTTTCCAAGGGTGCAGGAACCTGACTGCATTAGCAATACCGAATACCGTTAAGTATATTGGAATGGCACCCTTCGAGAACTGCGGGAACCTGGAGATACTGGATATTCGATGCCAGCTCGACACATTGCCGTTCCGATTCGTCGGCGGATGTAGCAAACTGGGTATGATCTATCTGGCAGACAAAGTGCCACCATTCATAGAGGAATGCAGTGACGCAGAGGAAGAGCAGGCTGTATTTGAGCTGAACTTTTATGGTGTAAGCAAAGAGAAATGCTACATCTTCGTACCACACGGCTCTGCAAGTCTCTATCGAAAAGCACCTGTCTGGCGTATGTTCCATCATTTTCTAGACTAAAAAGATCATGAGAAGAATAATTGTATCTATAGCCGCTAGCGCCGCTGGACTTTTGTTCTTAGATGCTTGCGGACAGAAAGAAACAGGCTCAACGCCAAAAAATGAGAATGGAAACGTCGAAGTAGTGACTGAGACCATTGAAAATGATAGTAATGATGCCCTGAGTGAAACCGAGGAGACGGGAAGTACTGGGACTGTAGAGTCCCTAAACGACATACGCTTTGGGGGATTTCAAGAGAAAGACTGGCTGGACAATGAGTATATCCGCACGCTGCGGCGTTACCTGGATGACGTTCATGGCGGGAAGAAAAGAGACGAGGTGCTAGAGCCTTACAAGCAGGAATTGGGCGGAAAGTTCGTCGTGTGGAATGTTGAGCCATTCTTGGCAGGTGGACTACTCATCAACTTCATATTTGTTGATTGGCCAGAAAAAATGCTCACATCATCTGTATACAGCTTTGTAGACGAAGATACGAAAACAGTGACGGGCTATACGGTGCGCAGCGTAATGATAGATGAGGAA
>JAEEGI010031066.1_pt1 | contig 10001 bp, 8 predicted proteins | sample 8958751 | NCBI WGS metagenome assembly JAEEGI01 (sample SAMN16246545, study PRJNA631951) | gut metagenome | biome: gut microbiome; feature: rumen; material: KS-attached | host: Bos | place: Iran: Karaj | collected 2018-10 | reverse complement strand
TCGCCGCTGATGATGGCCTTGATCAGGAACTCTCCATAGATATCCATCGGCAGCATCGCGTCATACTCGCCGGTGCGCACAATGGCGCGCTCACCGCCCTTGATGCGGCTGTCCATGCTCACGGGCGTTTTCAAGCCGCGCAGCCATGTGGTGAACGTGCGGTAGATTGAGAATCGGTTGGGGCTGAGTGCTGCCCATCCCATGAACTCGTCGGGCTTGTTGTTCTCGGGGATGACGGTGATGTGGCGGTACGGGGCACGCAGCCATTGGCTGGCCTCGACCTTCACGCCGGTGAGCACATTACCGCTGATGATGCGGCTCTGGACCACGTTGGTCAGCTCATGCTTGAGCACCGTCTCGAGGTCAGCGCCCATCACGGTTGTCACGTAGCGCGGCTGCTGCACCATCTCGCCGGTGATGGCGGTCACGGTGTCGTGGCTCACCTTGCCGGTGGTGAACAGTTCACCGATGCGGGCCAGCGTCACGATGTCCATCGTCCACACCGTTTCACCCTTGTTCACGGGCTTGGTGTTGGCAGCCTGGACGCCAGCGTTGCTGGCAGGGTGGGGACCAACAAAGGTGGTCACCTCGGCACCCGGGGCGTCAATGCTCTGGCCATCGCGAATGCCGATGTACACTTTGCCTGAGGTCAGTCCGTTGAGCACTTCCACACCCTTGTTGATGTACTGGCGCTTGTCGCCGAGCACTACATCCAGGTCGGGAGCCAGCGGAGCTGAGTCAAAAGCCGTTACAAACACGTCGCGTGGTTTCACGCCAGGCACGGGAACAACGTCATAAGGGCGCTGACGCATCATCACCCACAGGCCTGAGTCGAGCAGCACGTCGAGTGCCGGACGCTTCAAGTCATGGGCAACAGTGTCGGCACCGCCGTCGGGAATGATGACGATGGCGTCGATGTGGCGGCGCTCACCGCGGCGCACCTCCTTGACGGTTCCGCTGACGGGTGCAACAACCTTGATGGCCTCATAATTCTTGTCGTGGTAGAGGGGCTCGCCGGCAATGACGTGCTCGCCTTCCTTCTTCTCCATGCGAGGAATAATCCCATGGAAATCATCGGGAACGACAGCTACACTCTGTGGCTGGCCTGTAGCGGCAAGGGCATTGTCGCTGATGGCGCCCAGCAGGTGGATGTCGAACCCTTTCTTGAGTCTTACAGTTGCCATGTTATGATTGGTTTTGGTGATATTATAAATAATGTGTGGCAAAGGTACGAAAAAAGAATTAAAAAACTCTATAATGATACCCTAAAATGATAACTTTTGTTATCATGGCGCTTGCTCAAGCATCACATCGATGACGTGATTGACTTTGAGATGCCCCTCCCGAGAATAGCAAAACTCCATTGTTAATAAAAAAAACTCGAAAAAAATTGCTTGAAATATGGTGTTTTCAAATATTTGTGATAAATTTGCGTTAATTTTTTGAGCAAAATGGCCTCCAAAAAGAGCCCAAAAGGCCGCCATTTGTTGTGCAGCATGTTGTGTTTCAATGGCTTGCGCCTTAACCTCGCAAGCCCAAGGTCGCACAGAAACCATGAGTAGAGGACAAAACTTTAAGAACTAAATTTATAATTTTATTAATTCATTTTAAAAACTAGTTTTAATTATGGCTGAACAAACAAACATTCAGAAGCCACAGACCGCTGCCAAGAAAGAGGTGAGCAGCAATGTTCGTGGTATCAAGAGCGCATTCCCTGTGATCGTTGTGTGCTTTGTCGTTGCATTAGCAATCTTCTTCTTCCTGCTGGGTAACCCCGGTAACTTCAAGGTTTCTCCGGGTTTCTGGAGCTTGGATAAGGAAGGTCCCCAGAACCTGGCTGGTACCGTATTTAAGGGCGGTGTGGTTGTGCCCGTGCTGATCACCTGCTTCTTGACCGTTATCGTGCTGGTTGTTGAGCGCTGGATTGCTCTGGCTAAGGCTAAGGGTAAAGGCAACACCACCAAGTTTGTCGAGGACGTTAAGGCTGCTCTGCGCAACCATGACCTCGCTAAGGCTGAGGACCTCTGCCGCAAGCAGAGTGGTACTGTAGGTGCCGTGGTTTATGCAACCCTGCAGAAGTACAAAGAGATGGAGAAGGATACCGTCCTGAGCAAGGAGCAGAAGGTAGCTGCCATCCAGGCAACCCTCGAGGAGGCAACTGCTCTCGAGATGCCCGCCCTGCAGCAGAACCTGCCCGTGCTGGCAACCCTGACCACCCTCGGTACCCTGATCGGTCTGTTCGGAACTGTGTTGGGTATGATCAAGTCGTTCCAGGCTCTGTCCAATTCGGGTGCTCCTGACTCGACCGAGCTGTCAACCGGTATTTCTGAGGCACTTGTGAACACCGCTCTCGGTATCGCAACCGCTGCCCTCGCACTGATCGGTTACAACTTCTACACCAACAAGATCGATAACATGACCTATGCTATCGACGAGCTTGGCTTCGCAACTGTTTCTACCTTCTCCGCTACTCACTAATTTCTGGGTTAGCAACTGTTTAAGTAACCTTTTTTAAACAAACAGATTAAGGTAATCTAGAAATATGGGAAAAGTCAAAATCAAAAAGAAAGAGACGCGCATCGACATGACCGCTATGTCCGATGTGACGGTGCTTCTGTTGACTTTCTTCATGTTGACTTCTACATTCCTTCAGAAAGAACCCGTGACAGTGATCACGCCTCCTTCGGTTGCCGAGGAGAAGGTTCCCGATTCTAACCTGTTGTCAGTGCTTGTCAGCCCCGAGGGCAAGGTATTCCTTGAGGTACTCGGTAGCAAGGACTCGACAATGAAGAGCGAGACGGTTCGCGCCGACTTGCTTAAGAATATGGTATCCGAGTACAAGAAGACTCATCCCAGTGCAAACCTCGCGTTTACCAACAAGGAGATTGAGACCTTCTCAAGACTGAATGCTTTCGGTGTACCTATCACAAAGATGAAAGAATGGTTGAACCTGGAGCCCGACCAGAGGGACAAGTTCCTCGAGTCTAAGGAGAACCCCGGTGTTCCAATCAACATGAATGAAGATCCTCTTAACCCCAACGAATTCCAGATGTGGATCAGGGCCGCCTATAACTCGGTGAACCCCGAACTGCAGGAAGCGATGGTGAAAGGACGTGGTATTGCAATCAAGGCCGATCAGACAACGCCTTACAGCGTGGTGAACGTGGTTATGGATAACCTCCAGACCATGAAGATGAACAAGTTCTCACTCATGACGGCCCTTAAAACTTCGGAGGAATAAGATATGGCAATTAAAAGTAAAAGTCGTCAGAAAAAATTCGATACCCGTATCGACTTCACCCCGATGGTTGATATGAACATGCTTCTGATCACATTCTTTATGTTGTGTACCACCATGATCAAGAGCCAGACGCTCCAGATCGCGTTGCCTACCAACGAGCATGTCGAGAAAGAACAGCAGAACAAGGTAAAGCAGTCCGAGGCTGTTACCATCATCATCGATGGTAAGCTCGATGAGAAGGGTCTGTCCGACCCCAACGAGGGAATGCTTTTCTACTACGACGGTATGCCCGAGACCGCTAATCTGGCTCAAGGCGAGAGCAACATGAAGCAGATTGAGTTCGGTGCTAAAACCGGCGGTGCCTATCCCGCTATCCGCGAGATTCTACAAGAGCGCAACAAGGAAGTTGTTCTCAAGATTAACGACCTGAAGAAGGAGTGGAAGGAAATGAAGTTCTCCAAGAACGAGGAACTCAATGACTCCATCTACAACGAGAAGGCTAAGTTGATCCGTAACGACTCCACCCTCAAGCGCCCGGTTGTGATTATTAAGGCTACGCCTAACGCCAGCTATGCCCACGTTGTGAGCGTGCTCGACGAGATGCAGATCAATAACATCAGCCGCTACCAGATCGACCGCATCAATGAGGTTGACTCGGCAATGATGATTATGGTCCAGGCCAAGAACCTTAAGAAGTGATGTTGGATTAATGGATTTGTTTAATCTTTAAAAAAGAAACAATTATGGCAAAAGAAGTTGATCTTTCATCGCGTGAATGGTGTGACCTTGTGTTTGAAGGAAAGAATAAGGACTTCGGTGCTTATGTCATCCGTACAGACTCACCCAAGCGTCACAACAAGGCTGTGATTTACACCATTATTGGTGCTTTCGTATTCGCTCTCCTCGCCTGGGGTCTTGCGCAAGCCAACAAGTACTTCGAGGAAAGAAGGCTCGCCATGGAAGGTGAACAGGAAGAGGTGCTCATCGACATGTCTCAAGATGCTGAAGAGCCCGAGGAGCAGCAAGAACGTCTCGAACAACCCAAGCCCGAGGTTCTTCCCGAGGAAGTCTTGAAGTCAGTGAAAGTTACCGAGCTCCAGATCGTCGAGGACGATAAGGTGAAGAAGGAAGACGAGATCAAGACTCAGGACGAGTTGAAGGAGACCGAGACCGCCTTCGGTCAGAAGGATAACGAGAAAGGTACTGAGGACCGTAACGTTACCCGCACCCTGAAGGAAGAGGTTGTCGTTGAGAAGAAGGTAGAAGCCCCCAAGGAGGTCAAGGAAGAGGTATTCCGCTCGGTAGAGCAGATGCCCCAGTTCCCCGGTGGTGAGGCTGCCCTGATGAAGTACCTCCAGTCACACATCAACTATCCGCCCATGGCCGCCGAGAACAACATCCAGGGCCGTGTCGTTGTACAGTTCGTTGTTGACAAGACTGGTAAGGTAGGTGAGGTGAAGGTTGTCCGCTCGGTGGACAAGGACCTCGACAAGGAGGCCGTTCGTGTCTGCAAGTCGCTGCCCAAGTTCACTCCCGGTCGTCAGAATGGTCAGGCCGTGTCCGTATGGTACACGCTGCCCGTTACCTTCAAACTCCAGGGTACCAACTAATCGATTATTCGGTTAACCCGTATAGCAAAAGAGGGTGTGTCAAAATTTTGACACACCCTCTTTTTCGTCACATGCTGTAAAACGTATAACAAAGCCTCGGCACGGGAAAGCTGAGGCTTTGTTCTGTATCACCCGATGAAAGATGGGGCCAATGTGGTCGAAGAACCACGACAAGGCCTACTGGCTTTGTGCAGAACTACAACCTGCATTTTTCGCATTTTTCCGGACACTAATGGCTCACATTCAATACCCAAAATTCCGAATGACCGCCAAATGACCTTTTTGTTTTATAAAGTACTGATATTCTGTGTGTTGTGTTTTAAAGTATGACCATTGAATGCTCGCTGTTTTTCTTTGATCCATAGTAACTTTGCAAGCGAGAGTTAGCCCGTTTTATTGACCAAAATAATGTTTTGATTTATTATGGTTACAGTTCGTGAAATCGATTTTAAAACAGATTATCTTGAGTATCTGAAAAGGTATCACGATCGTAAAAATACTACTGGTTAATGGACATTTGTTAAACTTTTAAAATCGAAGTATTATGGCAAAATCAGTTAATCTTTCATCGCGCGAATGGTGCGATTTGGTGTTTGAAGGGAAGAATAAGGACTTCGGTGCTTATGTAATCCGTACAGAATCACCCAAGCGTCACAACCAAGCTGTCCTGTGGACCATTATCGGCTCCATCATCTTCGGTCTGCTTGTCTTCGGCTACATGAAGGCCAACCAGTACTTTGAGGAGAGGAGACTTGCCGAAATGGGTGAACAGGTAGAAGTGCTCATCGACATGACACCTGAAGCCGAAGAGCCCGAACCCGTGCAGGAACGTCTCGAGCAGGAGAAGCCTGAGGTTCTCCCCGAGGAGGTCCTGAATACGATTAAGGTTACCGAACTCGCCATCGTCGAGGACGATATGGTGAACAAGGAAGACGAAATCAAGACTCAAGAAGAACAGTTGGAGTCACTGCATTCAACTGGTAGTGTTGATTTCGATCAAGGCACGGATAACAAGTTAGTCACCCGAGAGTTCAAGAACGAGGTGGTGGTCGAAGAAAAGGCTGAACGACCCAAGGAGGTTGTGGAACAAGTCTTCACCGCAGTGGAGCAGATGCCCCAGTTCCCCGGTGGCGAAGCTGCACTGATGAAGTACCTCCAGTCGCACATCAACTATCCGCCCATGGCCGCAGAGATGAATGTTCAAGGTAAGGTCATTGTGCAGTTTGTAGTTGACAAGACCGGTAAGGTGGGTGAAGTAAAGGTTGTCCGCTCGGTGGACAAGGAACTCGACCGTGAGGCCGCACGCGTCTGCAAGTCGCTGCCCAAGTTCACCCCTGGCCGTCAGAATGGTCAAGCTGTATCAGTCTGGTACACGTTGCCCGTTAACTTCAAACTCCAGGGAACCAACTAATCGTTTTACGGTTCAAACCTAACATCAAAAACGGCATCGCCCAGCAGTGCGGTGCCGTTTTTGCGTTTGTCAGTATGGTTCCCTCGTCCCACCCTCGGTCGTGGCCAGTGGTCAACTGGCGGTAGTGCTACGTGCTTGAATGATGCACTGTGCTCTGTACTGGCGTGCTGGACATGCACCGTGATGGCCCGTTCCCGGGAATACTGCAGTCCCTTGCAGTGCCTCATGATGGTTTTCAGTTCGCCCCACTATCCACAACCTACAATTCCTGATAGATGTCGCGTAGCTAGATTAACTCGGTAGAGAAGTTGATGGACTGGATATCAATGTCCAGTTGCCGCAGTTGGCTCGACAACTTGTCGATCTGTTTGCGTATGGCTTTGATGTCGACGGTTGTCACATACTTGATCTCGCTGCGGGAATAGCGCTCGCTCGAGGACGATGATGCCTGCCTGAAAACTTCCTGCATCACGCTCACGCGCTTGGTGAGCACGTCGCGTTCGGCCATCAGTTGGGTGAGTGTCTTCTCGCCGCACATGGTGCGCATGTTGGTCACATTGATGCGGTAGATGTATTCCTCGAGTTGCTTCAGGCAACTGTCCAGCTCCTTGAGCAAGTCCTTGGGATCCTCGGCCGGCTCATCACCTTCCTGTATCTTTACATTGTTCACCAGGCGCGCTGTCAGATCGCTGATGCGCGTCTGTAAATCCTTGCGGATGCTTAATGCTTCGGCTAGTTTCATGTCTTGTTCAATTTAATGGGTTATCTGATGCAAAGATAAGGATTTAATCCGATATCCTCCAAATGACCAAAGAAAAACCTGTGGCCCGGAAAATGGACCACAGGTTTTAATTTCAGCAGTATCTTGGATACTTACTTGTTAACCTGGAAGCGGTTCCAGCCGTCCTTCAGGTGGGCTACCACCTGGTTGGCAGCGGCCAAGCCGGCGTTGATGTTGGCCTCGGCGGTCTGGGCACCCATCTTCTTGGGGGTGAACAGCACGCGCTCGGGATACTTGGCCTCGAGCTCGTCAGCGTTGGCGGGCTTCACGTCAGCTACATAGCGGAAGTCGGGACGGCTCTCCATGGCCTCGGCCAGACCGGCCTCGTCAATGACCTCCTTGCGGGCGGCATTGATGAGCACACCGTTCTTGGGCAGCATCTCGATGAGGCGCTTGCCTACCGAACCGCGGGTCTCGTCGGTAGCGGGGATGTGGAGGCTCACGTACTGGTTCTCGCTGTACAGTTCCTCTACGCTGTGAACGGGGTGGATGCCGTCGGCCTCCATAACCTCGTCCTTCACCCACGGGTCGAGAGCGCTGATCTTCATGCCAAAGCCCTTGGCGATGCGTGCTACGCAGCGGCCAACAGCGCCATAGGCATGGATACCCAGCGTCTTGCCCAGCAGCTCGGTGCCCGAGGTGCCGTTATAGCGGTTGCGGATCAGCGTCACGAGCATACCCATTACCAGCTCGGCAACGGCGTTGCTGTTCTGACCGGGAGTGTTCATCACGCACACGCCGTGGGCGGTAGCCTCGGCCAGGTCGATGTTGTCATAACCTGCACCGGCGCGTACAACCACCTTCAGCTGGGGAGCGGCGTCAAACACTTCCTTGTCCACCTTGTCGCTGCGGACGATCAGACCGGCGCAGTCGGCGATGGCCTTGATCATGTCTTCACGGGTGCCTTTCTCGACGAGTACCAGCTCGTGGCCAGCACCTTCAATCACCTCACGGATGCCCTGAACGGCTACGGGAGCAAAGGGCTTCTCGGTTGCAACTAAAATCTTCATGATTTGTCTCTAGAATTTAGCCTATATTATAATGTGAATGAATTAGCGGTTCTCAAACTCCTTCATAGCGGCAACGAGCACCTTCACGCTCTCCAGGGGAAGTGCGTTGTACAGCGATGCGCGGTAGCCACCCACCGAGCGGTGACCCTTGATGCCGACGATGCCCTTGCTGGTGGCGAAGTCCAGGAAGTCCTTCTCCAGCTCCTTGTACTCGGGCTTCATCACGAAGCATACGTTCATGATCGAGCGGTCCTCAGGCTTAACGGTGCCCACAAACATCTTGCTCGAGTCGATGGCGTCATACAGGTAAGCGGCCTTCTCCTCGTCGATGCGCTGCAGCTCCTTCACGCCACCCAGCTCCTTGTACCACTTCAGGGTCTGCAGGGCTGCGTAGATGGGGAATACGGGAGGAGTGTTGAACATCGAACCCTTGTCAACGTGGGTCTTGTAATTTACCATGGTGGGAAGAACACGGTCAACCTGGCCCAGGACGTCTTCCTTAACGATGACGAAGGTAACACCGGCGGGAGCGATGTTCTTCTGAGCACCACCGTAGATGAGGTCATACTTCGACACGTCAACAGGACGTGAGAAGATATCGGATGACATATCGGCTACCATGCGTACGGGCACGTCATAGTCCTCGCGGATCTCGGTACCGTAGATGGTGTTGTTGGTCGTGATGTGGAAATAGTCAACATCGGTAGGAACGGTGTAGCCCTTGGGGATGTAGGTGTAGTTGTCCTCCTTCGAAGAACCGACAACCTCAACATCACCAATCAGCTTTGCCTCCTTGATGGCCTTGTTTGCCCACGTACCCGTGTCAAGGTAAGCGGCCTTGGTCTTCAGCAGGTTCATCGGAACCATGTAGAACTGGGTGCTGGCACCACCGCCCAGGAACAATACCTTATAGCCCTCGGGGATGTCGAGCAGCTCCTTGAACAGGGCCTCAGCCTCGTCAACGACAGCCTGGAACTCCTTGCTGCGGTGTGAAATCTCAAGAATTGACAGGCCGGTACCTGCAAAGTCACGAATAGCGTCAACACACTTGTCCAGGGTGTACTGGCTCAGGATTGACGGTCCAGCATAAAAATTATGTTTCTTCATAATACTGTTGTTAATTGAAATTAGAAGTTATTATAAAATGTAGTGATTGGTCTTGTGGTTAAATTAACTGTGACAAAGTTACGGCTTTTTTTTCATTGCTACAATACCTGCCAAAAAACATGTTTTCTGGCATTTTGTCAATTTGACGGATTTGGACCACAACAAAGGATGATTTTTCCTCTAGAAATCGTGGTTTCGATGACAAAGTGTTAATAACGCCCGTTTTTTGTGGCAAAAGTTTTTTTGGCCTTTTTTTGCTTTTTTCACAGTCAGTGAAAAAAAACTGAAAAACGGGGGAAAAATTGTTTGTGTTTAGAAAATAAGCCGTATATTTGTGACGCTTTTAGAAGGCGTGTTGCACGTTCAACAGCGTCCGATAATTGAAATGGAGATTAATTAACTTTTATAGTTTATTTCTAATTAACAACTTTTTGTATTATTATCATGAACGTTGAGAAAATTATGGCCGACCTGGAGGCTAAACACCCAGGCGAATCTGAGTATCTGCAGGCTGTACGCGAAGTCCTTGAGTCCATCGAGGAGGTTTATAACCAGCATCCCGAGTTTGAGAAAGCCAAGATCGTTGAGCGCATGGTTGAGCCCGAGCGCATCTTCACTTTCCGTGTAACTTGGATTGATGACAAGGGTGAGGTTCAGACCAACCTTGGTTATCGTGTACAGTTCAACAGCGCCATTGGCCCGTACAAGGGTGGTTTGCGCTTCCACAAGGCCGTTACTCCCTCAATGCTGAAGTTCCTCGGTTTCGAGCAGACCTTCAAGAATGCTCTGACCACGCTCCCCATGGGCGGTGGTAAGGGTGGTTCTGACTTCGACCCCGTTG
>JAEEGI010031062.1_pt1 | contig 10003 bp, 11 predicted proteins | sample 8958751 | NCBI WGS metagenome assembly JAEEGI01 (sample SAMN16246545, study PRJNA631951) | gut metagenome | biome: gut microbiome; feature: rumen; material: KS-attached | host: Bos | place: Iran: Karaj | collected 2018-10 | reverse complement strand
AATCGCAACACAGGGCAGACAGTAATGATATCGCACAGTAATGACAGTGCCCGACGCAATTCTTCTACCGGAACTTTGTTCGCCTGGTTGATGACATAGGAGGCATCTACGATAGTCTGAGTTGTTGATACTATCTTGATGGCTCCCTTCTGTGCAGCTGAAAGCAGCATAATCGCCATTTTATGATTGGCTCTTTTACTGTCAAGTATGTCGATTATTGCGTTTGTATCGAAGAATGTCATTTGGAAAGGATGTATTGGGATTTGGGATCGAGATTATTCATTTCCTCTGTCGCACCTTCCAACAGCAGTCCCAGTTTCAGCAATTCATCTGAAGGCTGGTAGTCTTTGGGGTTTAATTTGGGCACAATGCCAGTTACTGCTTCGTCAAGTATGTTGTTGATATAGTGATTGACGGAGTAATGCTGCTTCTTGGCCGCGGCCTTGACTTTCTGATAAAGACTTTCGTCCATCCTGACAATCGTTTGTCTCATTATTGTCTGCATAAATCATCTTTTCGCAAAGATATGAAATGATATCATAAATAAAAAATTATGATAACATAGAGTAGTTTTCCATTGGTGATGAGGTCACAAATTGTGACCTCAAATTGATGTCATCACGTGATGAGTTCTCTACTTTTTTTAGCTCTATCATTTGTTTTGCTGTAGGATTTTTCCTACACTTGCACTGTGTTATGAAACAGGTAAAAGTATATATTGAACTGGCAGAGTTTGGATACTCTGCTTATATGCAAGAAGCAGGCTTGGACTATGGCTGTACAGGGGAGGGGGCCACAGTTGAAGAAGCAATCGATGACTTCAAAAAGTCTTATGAAGGCATCCGCGAATATTACGCAAGACACGGCAAACAATTCGAAGAGGTTGATTGTTCCTTCTATTATGACACCGCAAGTTTTCTGGAGGAATACAGCAAGGCATTCAGCCTTGCAGGTCTGGAACGGATTACTGGTGTAAGCCAAGCTCAACTGGGACACTTCCTTCACGGCCGTCGCAAGCCATCGGCCCGCACTGTGGCCAAAATACAGGCCGGCGTGGAGCGATTCGCCCGAGATCTGACGGCAATCCGCTTTATATAATGCCTCTGATATCCTATATCACAACGACAACTCCGGCGATCAGCGCTGCGGGAATAGCCAGCAGCATCCCGATCAGTCCGCCCTTGATGTGGAACCAGTAGTCGTGGTAATCGGCCACCATATCCTCCGTGCCCGGAATCACGAAATGCTTGTCGTGGCAGAACCAGATGCAGTCCAGCACGAAAGCATCGAACCAGTTCACCACGCACCAGAGAGCATAAGCCGTCAGCACGCCGCACCAATATGTCGTGCATCCATTGACATAGCGCACCAGCAACCCCAGCAGCACTCCGAACATCACCATCGCAAAGCCCTTCTTGGCATAGAACGCCGCACCGCCAGGCCTGTTGCCAGCATCCACCAGACCAAGTTTCTCGCAACGTGCAATGATGGCCGGAGGATAGTTGAAGACAGTCTTGACCGGATTCCTGGACATCAGGAACACGAACAACGTGAAACCCGCGCAGGCTATGATAGATTCGATTAGGAAAGTCATATTCGTTACTTAACGACACAAAGATAACACAATCCTGCAGCCCTTGCGCCCAGCCAGCGGCTCAGAGGGCACAAAGACGTTCGGGCGGCGTCTAGCGCTGCGTCCGCCTGTCGCGACGAACTCGCCCTTTTAGTCCTGTCCTTCGCCTTCGACAGGCAAAGACTTGCCTGCCTCAAACTCAGTCCAGCCCTAACGTGGCTCATACAGCATCGCTCCCGGGCGGCGGAACTCCGCTCAGCCGCTCTCTCGCCCTCCCGCCAGTGCCCTTAACGCCGCTGACAGGGTGCAGAAATGGGGCAAGATTTAAAGATTGTTAATGAGTAATAATGTGTGAAAAAGCCAGACAGAATGGGTATTAGTATTAACTTATTACTAATTACTCACTTTTAAGAATATTCTTTAGATGCTTTTTTAGTCCTTCATTATGAGCATAGATGTAGCAGCCTTTTATGCCTCTTTCCATCATAACTTTGTAAGCGTTAAGAACATAAGAAAAGATAATTTCGTATTTATCTGACTTTTCTGAATTAGATAATCCTCTGAAATTGTTGCTCACACCTTTATCATTAATCTTTTCGGGAATGATATAAACCCCTCGTTCTGGACAATAATCGATTTCAGGCCCCAAAAGGACACCCACATAATTCAGATCGTAACCCTGTGATGTGTGAATGCAACCTATTTCTTGCGGTTCTCCTTTGAGAATCCAGTCGTAGTCCAAATTACGTACATATCTAACCTCATCGAACACAATCAAACCGTCTTCAATATTTAGATTATCCAGAAAATAAGCCAGTCGTTTTTTTCTTGTGTCTAATTCTCCAGTTGATTGTAGCCACTTCTGGTAACTCTTTTGACAAGAGTCATATTGATTTCTATTCCACTGCCAACCATATCCGGTAGCACATTTACTCAGTCCTGTTTCTGCATTCCTTTTGACTATTTCCTCAATCAAAGAATTCGCGTCATCAAATAAACGAAAATCGTAGTTGTTCGGATATGTTTTCTTTGTTACTTCGTGACGATTCTCAAATAAGCTATTGACAAACTCAATATAATTATTGCCAGCACGACATCGCATTTGTTGATGTAAGTAATAATGCTCTGGATCAACATTAAACGTATGCAATGCATTCTCAAACTGTGTTGGTGTAATATCACTATCCTTTACGGTTTGTGCTGGATCGTAAACAAGAACTCGTGTCCTGCTGCATTTAAATATCCAGTCCAGTGTGGTTATCGAGTTGGGATCTATTCCTTTCCCATATAATTGTTCGCAAGCTTGTTTATAGGCACCCATAGCACTGCCAATATTTTTATACTGCCAAAGCCTATGTGCCTCATCAACGAAAAGAATGTCGAAAGGATCGATAGTCCCTTTATCGTCAATTACAGATTCTTTAACTATATCATTGGGCCCTTTGGAATCTTTTTTATGCATATGGGGTACATTTTTAAAAATGCAACCCATAGTGTTGCGCAGAGAGCTCATTTGTGCGACGTATGCGATTTTTAATTTACCATATTTCTTTACATAGTTATGAATGCGATTGACTAATTTGTTCTCCTCAGAAAGAGTGCCTAATCCTAGCTCAATTTCGTACGCATCATCATTGTCATAATCTATGTTAGTCTGATTGGAGTAGATAGCTTCGATAATCCTGACTAGCATGTTGACTAAGACAATTGTCTTCCCAGTACCTGCATCTCCATTAATAATTGCGGTATAATTACTGGATTTCCCCTCTCTCATCGATTCAAGAGAATCCATAATGTCATTCAGTATTTTCAGGGAGACTTCTTGCTGTTCATCATTTAACGCTGTATAAGGAGAATATTTGAACAACACATCATTGACGATGTCACTATAATTATTAGTGGCGATGCATCGTTTTCGCAAATGTTCCCAAATGTCTTTTACTTCATCTTGATAAAGGGCCCTGTTGTAATAGTTATGGAGTTTTGATTGCCCTCTGTTACTATTCTGAAGGACAGAAAAGTACTTGGATTTTTTTGTTGGGTCTTTTGTAAGACGAATCTCGTATCGGAACAGATTAATCAGTGCATTTTCAATATCAAGTATTGCTGACTTATTAAACCACGAATCGAAGATAATATCAACTTTTTCAAGCTTTTTACGTTTATCTATATGTAAGCCATGGGGGTCTAGATGTTGATTCATTCGTTCATTTGCATTGTTCGTTTCCCCAATATAAATTTCACGGTTGCCGTGTATCAAATAAACAACAGGCCAGTTCGTCCCCTGTGGATGACAATCCAAAGGAGTATGTGGCTCGGCTGATTGCACAACTGGCTTGCGGAAATCGTATGATACAATACTGAATCTACTCATCTTAAAGAAAACAAAGCGTTATAGCTCGGTATATTTTTTTGCACTTCCTTTCGCTTTCTCCACTGGATATTTCGCTGCGTTTTTCTGAATCTTGTCCAACATGATTTGCTTGATGTCGAAATTGTATTTGTCGGCCATCTGGAAGGCATAATTAAGGACATCGGCAAGCTCTTCACGAATCTTATCAAGGTTGGCGTCTTCCGGGTCCTTCCACAGGAAACATTCAAGCAATTCGGATGCTTCAACAGATAATCCAATCGCCAGATCTTTCCCATTGTGGAATTGGTCCCAGTCGCGGTCTATGTTGAACTGTCTCAATTCTTTGAGGATAATGTCAATATCACTCATGATGGTATAAAGGGATTAATAGATATAGAAGTAGTAATATCAAAATTAGCAAATAAATCGTGGATTTAGTGGTGAGTATCTAAAAAAGCATTATCCAAATCCAAAAATAGAAATCGATTGTCCCAAATCGTGATACAGTATGAGGCTTTAACAGGCAATAACCGCTCAGCTCGCCCTAGCAGGAAAGAAGGGTCTGAGTGGGGGCTGGCCGCCCGCGGCTCGCAGAGCGGGAGGGACCCGACGGAGACGAGTTCTGCGAAGCAGGACGAAGTATACGTTGGGAGGGATTGGAGTGAGCTTCAGCTCACGGAACCCCCCGAAGGCCCTTGCTTTCCTGCGCCAAGGCGAGCTGTTGTTGCAAATCCAAAAACGCCAAAATGGTTCGCATTGACAATAGTTGTGCTATTGTCGCTAGTGACTGGGTTTTTCTAGTATTGTTTCCTAGGTTAGTAGCGCAATTAGGCAGATTGACATTTGTGGAATTATGAAATATTGGTAACTTTGCACTAAAGCACACAACTAAGATGAAGACGACATCCGTAGCTCTTGGCCCTCATTTCGAGGGGTTTATTCAGGAAAGCATCCAAAGCGGCCGCTATAACAATGCAAGCGAAGTGGTACGTTCAGGACTCCGTCTTCTAGAAGAGCAAGAAAGAAAAATGGCCTTTCTGCGTGCAGCCATTGAAGAAGGATTTGACAGCGGTATTGTGGAGGATTTTGATGCGAAGGCATACCTTCAGGAAATGAAAGCACGGAAAAATGGCAAACTATGATCTTTCGAAGAAAGCGGCTGAAGACCTTTACGACATTTGGGACTACACATATGAAACCTGGTCGGAACGCCAGGCCGATCGATACTATGCAATTCTAGAACAAGCATTCGAAATTATTGCATCAGATCCTATGTCTGTTGGCAAGGCTTGTGATGCCCTTGTTCAAGGGCTTCGCTCATATCATAGGTTCCCGCCAAAGGCGAGTCAGACAATTGTCAATAACGCCAAAAAACATTTACATTTGCAGCACTAATCGCAAACCGATGAACCGTAGCCAACAAATCATCAAGACCAGCGTGGTTGGAGTCGTGACCAACGTGCTGCTGGCAGCATTCAAAGCCGCAGTCGGTGCACTCGCACACAGCTTCGCAATAGTGATGGACGCCGTCAACAATTTGAGCGACGCCCTGTCGAGCGTAATCACAATCGTCGGCACCAAACTCTCACAGAAACCCGCCGACCGCGACCACCCCTACGGCCACGGAAGAGTCGAATACTTCAGCGCAATCATCATAGCAGTCATCGTACTGTCAGCCGGTATCACGTCACTCGTCGAGTCAGTCAAGAAAATCATACACCCCACCGAACCCAGCTACACCACAGTAACCCTGATCGTAATCATCGTAGCAATCGTAGTCAAACTGCTGCTCGGAAGATACGTCAAGAAACAAGGAGAAAAACTCGAAAGCGACGCACTCGTAGCATCAGGCTCAGACGCACTCTTCGACGCAATCATCACGCTGGCCACATTAGTGTCAGCCGGAATAATGCTACTCTGGGGCGTGTCCCTTGATGGAATATTGGGAGCATTAATCTCACTCTTCATCATCAAAGCCGGAGTCGAGATGATCGCATCACCCGTGAATGAACTCCTCGGAGCAAGAGTCTCGCCCGAACTCATCACAGCCATCAAAAAAGAAATAATGGAGTTCGACGAAGTCCACGGCATATACGACATCATCCTCCACAGCTACGGCCACGACCTGATGATCGGATCGCTCCATATAAGCGTCGACGACACACTCACCGCACAGGAAATCCACGGCCTGACACGAAAGATATCCCAGATGATGTATCTCAAACACAACATCGTGATGACAGTCGGGATATACTCAGTAGCAACCGGTGAGAACAAGAGAAGAGAACTCCAGACACTCGTCACCAGCACCCTCGCCGCACATCCCGAAATCGTACAGATCCACGGATTTTACTACGACGAAAAAGAAAACTATGTGGCAGTGGACGTCGTGCCCGACTATTCAGTCACCGACGAAGCCGCACTTTGCAAGGCGCTGACAGAAGAACTCAGCGCAGCGATACCCGGCAAGACGATACTCGTCACCGTCGACCACAACTTCAGCGACTAGCTAATCCCGATTGATGAGAGCGCGGTAGCCCTCCAGGCTGCCGATGTCAAGGCGCGTGCCAGGCATACGCAGGGCGTGGAGCGTGGCGACACGCGAAATGTAGCCCGCCAGATTGCCCGGAGCGTCCCACTGACAGCCGTTGTCTATGGCGTCCAGGATCAGCGGAATGTCCGCGGAACCGTAGATGTAGAAAGGCGGAGTCACGTGATGGCTCTTCGGATTTTCGGGCTTCTCCTCCATATCGGTGACGCGACCCTTCTCGTCGAGACAGATCACGCCGCAACGGTGCAGCCTGGCCTCGTCAGCCTCGTCATAGTAGAAAATCACAGCCGTCTTCTTCACGTGGAAGAAATCAACCAGCGACCTCAGCGAGAAGTCCAGCAGATTGTCGGCGGCAGCCACGAGAATGTCGTCGTAGATGCCGAACTCCTTGATGGCAGCCACCAGGTCACCAACGGCACCCACGCGGTTGTCATTAGACATAGAGCCGTCGTCAAGCAGACGGATGGGCTTCGAATACCTCTTCACAGCCTCCTCCAGCCACTGCTCGAAAATGCCGATGAAACGGTGGTTCGTCACTATGATGTGCTCGTCAATCTCGTCGATGGAGTCAACGTCCACCAGCATACGGTCGAGGATGGTGCTGTCGCCCACGGGCAGCAGCGGCTTGGGAAAATTCTCAGTGAGCGGATACATCCTCGTGGCATATCCGGCAGCCAGGACAACGTTCTTCATAAGCTAACCCTCAATGAAAGCGGCACCGTCGGCGCTCTTGACGAAATGGACCTCGAAAGTCTCCTTGTACTGCGGGAACTCGGCCAAATAGCGGCTGGCGATGCTCTCGCGGATGGAATCCTTCTTGGCAGGATCCACCAGCGCGATGCAGGCACCCTTGAAGCCAGCGCCTGAGAAGCGTCCGCCATAGATACCGTCAGTTTCGCGCATTGCGCGGTAGATGCTGATCAGTTCGGGACTGCCGCACTCCCAGTTGTTGATGGAACTCTCGCAGCTCTCGAAACTCAGCTGGCCGAGCCACTCGATGTTGCCCGAATCCCAGGCGGTCACGGCCTGGCGCACACGCTTGTACTCGCTGAAATAATGCTCCGCACGGTTCGCGAAACGCTGGGGCAGCTTGTCGCGGTGCTTTTCGTATACGGAGCGGGGCACATCCCGCATAAAAGTCTTGTCGAAAGGCTTGATGGGCTGGCCGTCGTATGCCAGAAGATCCCAGGCCGCCACCTTGCACTCCTGCACCCTGAGGTTGAAGTCGCTGCTCATCAGGTTGCGGGTGAGGCCGCTGAAGAAGATGCCGAACTCGAACTCCTTCATCCTGGGATTGCGGGGTATGAGACGGTACTCGTTGCTGTCGCAGTCCAGCATCAGCATATGGTCCTTCTTGCCGAGGACTATGCAGGACTGGTCGAGAAGACCGTTGTTGAGGCCTATGTACTCCCTCTCGGCCTCCGATGCGATGGTAATCACCTCCATCGGCATCAGAGATATGTCGTTGGCCCTTGCAAAGGCCATCACGTAGCACACCAGGACAGCGGCGCTTGACGAAAGACCGCCCACCGGCAGACTGCCGGACACCTTGCCGCGGATGCCCTTCTTCAGCCCGAAACGCTTGCGCAGGGCATATTTGGCTCCGAGGGCATAGTCGCCCCAGTTTCCTTGCCTGAGGATGGTCTTCTGACGGATGTCGAAGCTCACCTTGCCGTCGAAATTGCTGCTCTCGAGCTCCACCGAGCCGTCCTCCGTGATGTCGAAGAACAGGTCCACACCCCTGTCGAAAGGAAAGCCTGTCACAAGGCCGTGCTGATGGTCGACGTGTGCTCCCACGGGGCAGATGCGGTATGGAGCGAAAATATGATATTGCATAAGCTGATTTTTCAGTTAATAAAGTACAAAGTTAAACTATCTTTGTATAAAACAACAGATATTATGGCATACGAAATCAGGAATCCCGAGCTTTGGCCGGACGGAGAGCTGAAGATAGGGTGGGTGGCAGCGCATATGCCGCTGCTCTCGGCGCTCAAGGAAGAATTCGAGGCTGCGAAGCCGTTCAAGGGACTGCGCATCGCACTTTCGGTGCACTTGGAGGCAAAGACCGCCTTCCTCTGCAAGACCCTTGCAGCAGGCGGGGCAGAGATGTACGTGACTGGCAGCAACCCCCTCTCCACACAGGACGACATCGCTGCAGCCCTGGTACACGACTCGATGAACGTCTTCGCCTGGTATGACGCCACCGCCGAAGAATACGACCGCCACATCACCAAAGTGATAGAGGCCGGCCCGAACATCATCATCGACGACGGCGGGGACCTGGTCAGCAAGATACACGCAAGTTTTCCCCAGTTGCTCAGCGGAGTGAAGGGAGGCTGCGAAGAGACCACCACCGGCATCCTGCGCCTGAACGCGATGAACAAGGCCCGCAAGCTCGCATTCCCGATGATACTTGTGAACGACGCACCCTGCAAACACCTCTTCGACAATCGCTACGGCACCGGACAGTCGGTGTGGAACGGCATCAACCGCACCACCAACCTCATCGTGGCCGGCAAGACCGCAGTTGTGGCCGGATACGGCTGGTGCGGCAAGGGAGTGGCGATGCGAGCCAAGGGGCTCGGAGCCAAAGTCATAGTCACAGAAGTGGACCCCGTCAAGGCCATCGAGGCCGTGATGGACGGCTTCCAGGTGATGCCGATGAGGCAGGCCGCCCCGCTGGGTGACATATTCGTCACAGTGACCGGCTGCAAGGACGTCATCACCAGCGAGGACTTCAGCGTGATGAAGGACGGAGCCATCTGCTGCAACGCCGGCCATTTCGACTGCGAAGTCAACATCGAGCACCTCAAGGCGATGGCCGTCAGCCACCATCCCGCCCGCAAGGACATCGAGGCCTATGTGCTTCCTGACGGACGAACCATATACATCCTCGCCCAGGGCCGTCTGGTGAACCTGGCCGCAGGAGACGGGCATCCCGCCGAGATTATGGATATGTCCTTTGCCATCCAGGCCCTCTGCGCCCGCTACCTGGCCACGGAAAGCCCTCTGAACCGCACTCCCGGAGATATGGTGCTGCAGGTTCCCGACGCCATCGACGACGAGGTGGCCCGCCGCAAGCTCGCCACGCTCGGCTGCAGCATCGACAGCCTCACCGCAGAGCAGCACCGCTACATCTACGGTGAATGACAATCCCGAACACCTGAACTATAAACGATATGAAACGCTTCAGTCTATTTATGATCCTGCTGTCCGTGTCAGTCCTGGCCTGGGCCCAGCATCCGTCAGACTACAATGCCGGCGGCAGGTATCCGCAGATCAATGCGGACAATTCAGTCACATTCAGGGTCAACTCTCCCAATGCCAAGGCCATCACCGTGGACCTCGGTGGGCGCTACCCTATGACCAAGGATGCCGAAGGCTTCTGGACCGCCACCACGGCTCCCCAGGTTCCCGGCTTCCACTACTACTCGCTGGTTGTCGGAGGCCAGTCCTTCGCCGATCCCGCGACCCATACTTTCTACGGAATGAGCCGCTCTGCCAGCGCAGTGGAGGTGAACGAGAC
>JAEEGI010031060.1_pt1 | contig 10003 bp, 11 predicted proteins | sample 8958751 | NCBI WGS metagenome assembly JAEEGI01 (sample SAMN16246545, study PRJNA631951) | gut metagenome | biome: gut microbiome; feature: rumen; material: KS-attached | host: Bos | place: Iran: Karaj | collected 2018-10 | reverse complement strand
GGTAGTGCCGGAGGCGATGACGAGAAACAGGACGATACTGCCGTAGTCACTACCGAGATGAGGGTAAGCCAACAAGCAGAGGAGGGCACTATCTCGAAGGTGTTCCACAGGTTTGCCACCTGGCGCAATCGTCTGCTCAATCATTCCTCCCGCCCTGAAAATCCCAAGGACTACAGCGTGAGAGACAACTTCCAGGTGGCTCACTCCCACTTTGCCATTGCTTCGGCGGGCATAGTTGGTAAGGGACCGGGCAACTCTGTGGAGCGCGACTACCTTCCGCAGGCTTTCTCCGACTTCATCTTCTCTATCATCATCGAGGAGATGGGCTTGATAGGTGCCATAGTCGTGGTGTTCCTCTATATCATCCTGCTCTTCAGGGCGGCACGCATAGCAGGGCGCTGCGAAAACAATTTCCCGGCTTTCCTTGTCATGGGACTTGCCGTGCTCCTTGTGGCTCAGGCTGCCATCAATATGATGGTGGCTGTCGACATCGGCCCTGTCACAGGCCAGCCCCTGCCCCTTGTGTCGAAAGGCGGCACCTCGACGCTGGTCAGTTGTGCCTATATCGGAGCCATTCTTAGCGTCAGCCGGTCGGCAAAGAAGCTGCCGCCTGTCGCTGGTGCCATAAAAATAGAATCCTAACAATTGATGATTATGGAAAAGGAATTAAGAGTCATCATCAGCGGAGGTGGCACCGGAGGCCACATCTTTCCCGCTATATCCATAGCCAATGCCATCCGTGAGCTGCGTCCGGATGCATCTATTGTCTTCGTAGGTGCCTTGGGACGCATGGAGATGCAGCGCGTGCCGCAGGCGGGCTATGACATCATTGGTTTGCCTATTCAGGGCTTCGACCGCAAGAACCTGCTGAAGAATGTGAAGGTGCTGTATATGGTGTGGAAGAGCCAGCGCAAGGCCCGTCAGATTATCAAGGACTTCAAGCCGCATGTGGCTGTGGGAGTGGGTGGCTATGCCAGCGGTCCGCTGCTGAATAAAGCTGCTGCTATGGGCATCCCCTGCCTCATCCAGGAGCAGAATTCCTATGCCGGCGTCACCAATAAGTTGCTGGCCAAGAAGGTGCAGAAGATATGCGTGGCCTATGAGGGTATGGAGCGCTTCTTCCCTCAGGAGAAGATCATGCTTACAGGCAATCCCGTCAGGCAGGCGCTGCTGCAGTCGAAGGTCACGCGTGAGGAGGCATTGCAGGCCTTTGGCCTTGACAGCTCCAGGAAGACCATTCTCCTGGTAGGCGGCAGCCTGGGTGCCCGCACCATCAACGAGAGTGTGATGCAGCACCTTGCCGATATCGAGGCATCAGGCATGCAGTTTATCTGGCAGACGGGCAAGTACTACAGTCAGCAGATAGCCGAGGAGCTGAAGCAAAAGGGTCAGCCCCAGAACCTGAAAGTAATGGACTTCATCACCGATATGGCTGCTGCTTATCGTGCTGCCGACCTGGTCATCAGCCGAGCCGGTGCCAGCAGCATCTCCGAGTTCTGTCTCATCGGCAAGCCCGTGATCCTTGTGCCCAGTCCCAATGTGGCCGAGGATCATCAGACGAAGAACGCTATGGCGCTCGTCAACCGCCAGGCAGCACTCTTCGTGAAGGATAGTGAAGCCCCCGAGAAGCTCATTCAACTGGCTGTGGCAACCGCTGCCGACGATGCCCTGCTCAAGAGCCTCAGCGAGAACGTGCTGAAGATGGCACTGCCTGATTCGGCTGAGATCATAGCAAAAGAAGTGATAAAGTTAGCAGAACAATGATCAATACTAAGAATATCAAAGCCGTCTATTTCGTAGGTGCGGGAGGTATAGGCATGAGTGCCATTGCCCGCTACTTCATCAGCCGCGGACTGGTGGTGGGAGGCTACGACCGTACTCCTACCGAGCTGACACGACGCCTCGAGAAGGAGGGGGTGCTCATGCATTATGAGGAGAACATCGACGAGATTCCGCATGCCTGCATGAACCCCGACAGCTGTCTGGTGGTCTATACGCCCGCCATCCCCGAGAGCCACAAGGAACTGACGTACTTCCGCGAGCATGGATTCGAGGTGCAGAAGCGCGCCCAGGTGCTGGGCACGCTGACCCGCGAGATGAAAGGCCTGTGTGTGGCAGGCACTCATGGCAAGACCACTACCTCGACCATGTGCGCCCACATCCTGCATCAGAGCCATCTGGACTGCAATGCCTTCCTGGGTGGCATCGCCAAGAACTATGGCACGAACTACATCTTCAGCCAGTCGGAGTACGTAGTGATCGAGGCCGACGAATATGACCGCAGCTTCCATTGGCTTCACCCATACATGACGGTGATTACTGCCACCGACCCCGATCACCTCGACATCTATGGCACGAAGGAGGCCTATCTCGAGAGCTTCCGTCATTACACCGAGCTCATCCAGCCCGAGGGCGCGCTCATCATCCATCGCGGACTGGAGATGAAGGAGAGCCTGCAGCCTGGTGTGCGGCGCTATGACTACAGTCTCAGCGAGGGCGACTTCCATGCTGAGAATATCCGCATGGAGAACGGAGGCATCACCTTCGACTTCATCTCGCCCATCGAGAATGTGCGCAACGTGGAGCTCGGACAGCCCGTTCCCATCAACATCGAGAACGGCATTGCAGCGATGGCTATGGCCCAGCTGGCAGGATGCACGCCTCAGGAGCTGCGCGTGGGAATGGTCAACTTCAGTGGCGTCGACCGTCGCTTCGACTTCAAGATCAAGACATCGCAGCTGGTGTTCCTCTCCGACTATGCTCATCATCCGCAGGAGATCTACCAGAGTGCACGCAGCATGCGCGAGCTGTATCGCGACAGACATATCACGGCTATTTTCCAGCCGCATCTCTACTCCCGCACACGTGACTTCTACCCGGAGTTTGCCAGCGCCCTGAGCCAGCTCGACGAGGTCATCATCACCGATATCTATCCCGCTCGCGAGGAGCCCATCGAGGGTGTCACCTCGAAGCTCATCTACGACCGTCTTGCTCCCAATGTCGAGAAGCAGCTCATCACCAAGGACGACGTCATACCCCTCGTCAAGAGCCGCTCGTTCGACGTGCTCATCGTGCTGGGTGCAGGCGACCTCGACGAGATGGTGCCCCAGATAGCCAATATCCTCAAGCGGAAAATGGCAAAAGAGAATCAATAAACCTGTAAAAGACCCCTATGGTGAACTGGAAGAAAATACTGGTCGTCACATTCAATGTCATCATTGGCATCTATCTGCTACTGGCGGTGACAGCCTTCAACCGCCCGGCAGAGAAGGATGTCGTGTGCAATGGCGTGAAGGTCACCATTGAGAAAGGCATGATAGAAGGAGTCCTCACGGCTGCCGACGTCACGCGCATGCTCAACGAAGGACGTGTCAATCCTATGGGGAAGTCGATGGCCGACGTCAACCTCCGCACGATGGAGGAGCTGCTGGAGCGTCAGGAGCTGATAGAGAAGGCCGAGTGCTACAAGGCCCAGAACGGGCGTGTCAATATCCGGGTGACCGAGCGCGTGCCTGTGGTGCGCGTGCTTGCTGCCAATGGCGACGACTACTATGTCGACAAGGACGGACGCACGCTGCAGAACACGGGTTATGTGTGCAACCTGATGGTGGCTACGGGCAGCATCAGCCGTCCCTTTGCCAGCAACGTCCTCGCTCCTCTGGGCCGTATCATCATGGCCGACGACTTCTGGCGCAACCAGATTGAGCAGATCAATGTCCTGCCCGACAATACCGTCGAGATGGTGCCTCGCGTGGGCGAACATATTATCTATATAGGCCAGCCTGTGGGTGTGGTCAAGAAGCTCGAGCGCCTGCGCAAGTTCTATCAGTATGGACTCAGCCAGGCCGGATGGAACAAGTACTCGCGCATCAGCGTGGAATACAGCAATCAGATCGTGTGCAAGAAGAAGTAAATCCCCCGAAATATCGAAATCCCGTAATCCCGAAATATCAAAATCCCGAAATATCGCAAAAAAATAAATAAGTATGGTGGCAGAACAGAAAGATTTCATTGTGGCAATCGAGCTTGGATCATCGAAGGTGACAGCCATTGCCGGACAGAAGAAACCCGACGGCAGCATCTCCGTGCTAGCTATGGTCAGGGAGAACTCGTCATCCTTCATCAAGAAGGGCGTAGTGTACAACATCGACAAGACGGCCCAATGCCTCACGGGCATCGTCAAGAAGCTGGAAGCGCAGCTCCAGACACGCGTCGTACAGGTCTTCGTCGGAGTGGGAGGACAGTCGCTGCGCTCTGTCCGCAATAGCGTGAGTCGTGACCTGCCCCCCGACAGCATCATCACTCAGGAGATGGTCGTTGAGCTGATGGATGCCAACTGGAATCTGGACTATCCCGACCAGAAAATCCTGGATGTGGCAGAGCAGGAGTACCGCGTCGACTCCATGCTGCAGATGGACCCCGTAGGCATACGTGCCTCAAGGCTCGAGGGCAACTTCCTCAACATCCTGGTGCGCAAGGCTTTCTTCCAGAACCTCAACAAATGCTTCGAGATAGCAGGCATCAAGGTGGCTGAGATGTATCTCGCTCCCCTGGCCTTGGCCAATGCCGTGCTTACCGAGGCCGAGAAGCGCTCAGGCTGTGCACTCGTCGACATCGGTGCCGACACCACCACCGTCAGCGTCTTCTGGAAGAATGTGCTGCGCCATCTGGCTGTCATACCCCTGGGCTCCAACAATGTCACCAAGGACATTGCTTCGCTGCAGATGGAGGAGGGAGATGCCGAGCACATGAAGCTCAAGTATGCCTCAGCCTATACCGACAACAGCGAGATCGACGCCACCCTGAAGTACAACATCGACCCCGAGCGACAGGTCGAGAGCCGCCGCTTCATCGAGATTGTCGAGGGACGCATGCAGGAGATCATCGAGAACGTTGGTGCACAGATACCCGCCGAGTTCTCCGACAAGCTCCTCGGAGGCATCATCATCACCGGTGGCGGTTCCAACATGAAGAACATCGAGAAGGCCTTCTCCATCCATACCCACATCGAGAAGGTGCGCGTGGCAAAGTTCGTCACCATCTCCATCAACTCCGGCAACGAGCAGATCAAGGCCCACAACGCGATGTACAACACCCTCCTGGGCCTCGTGGCCAAGGGCGACATCAACTGCGCTGGCAACGGCATCAATCCTGCCGGCGACCTCTTCGAGATGGAGGACCGCACCGAGGCTCCCGTCGTGCCCGACCGCAAGCCGCGCCAGCCTCACGAAGTGGAGACAGGCACCATTCGTACTGCCGCTGAAGAGGATCAGGCTGCTGCCGAGGCGCGCCGTCGCAAGGAAGAGGAGGAGCGTGCCGAACGTGAGCGTGAGGAGCGTGAGCGTGAGGAAGAGCGCCTTCGCAAGAAGGAGAACAGCAGGTGGAACAAGTTCAAGCGCAGCATACGCAAGTTCGCCGACGATATCACTAAGGATGAATGATTCTATTGGACTATTTCACTATTGGACTATTTCACTATTATACAATTATACTATTTCGCATTATACAATAAGACAATAAGATGAACAACAACAACGACATATTAGTAGATTTCGGGGTACCCGAAGAGAGGCACAGCATCATCAAGGTCATCGGAGTAGGTGGCGGAGGAGGCAATGCTGTCAACCACATGTACAAGGAAGGCATCCACGACGTGACCTTCGTCGTCTGCAACACCGACAACCAGGCACTCAACGACTCTCCCGTGCCCGTCAAGCTCCAGCTGGGCAGCGAGGGACTGGGAGCCGGCAACCGTCCCGAGAAGGCTAAGGCTGCTGCCGAGGAGAGCCTGCAGGACATCCACAACATGCTCAACGACGGCACACGCATGGCCTTCATCACGGCAGGTATGGGCGGCGGCACAGGCACAGGCGCAGCACCTGTCATCGCACGCGTGTCGAAGGAGATGGACATCCTCACCGTGGGCATCGTCACCATCCCCTTCCGCTTCGAGGGCAACCGCAAGATCGACCAGGCACTCGACGGCGTGGAAGAGATGTCGAAGCATGTCGACGCACTCCTCGTCATCAACAATGAGCGACTGCGCGAGATCTATCCCGACCTCTCCTTCCTCGATGCCTTCGGCAAGGCCGACGACACCCTCAGCGTAGCTGCCAAGTCCATCGCCGAGATCATCACCCTGCATGGCACCATGAACCTCGACTTCAACGATGTGAAGACCGTGCTCCAGGACGGCGGCGTGGCCATCATGTCGACAGGATACGGCGAGGGCGAGGACCGCGTGAAGAAAGCCATCGACGACGCCCTCTGCTCGCCTCTGCTCAACGACAACGATGTCTTCAACTCGAAGAAAATCCTCCTCAACATATCCTTCTCGCACCAGAAAGACTCGAAGGACAACTTCATGATGGAGGAGATGAACTACGTCCACGAGTTCATGGATAAGTTCGGCTCCGACTTCGTGTTCAAGTGGGGTGTTGCCGTCGACCCCGAACTGGGCAAGCGCGTCAAGGTCACCATCCTCGCCACAGGATTCGGCATGAAGGACGTCGACGGCATGGAGGAGCGCATGCTCAAGCAGCAGACGCGCGAGGAGGCCAACCGCCTGGCTGAGGAGCAGGAGCGTGCCGCCAAGCGTGATGAGCGCCGCATACACTACTACAAGGAGGGCGAGCGTGCCAAGCGCTACAAGCGTCGTCCTAACATCTACATCTTCAGCCCTGAGGACCTCGACAACGACGATGTCATCTCAGCCGTAGAGTCCACGCCCACCTACAAGCGTTCGAAGGAGATCCTGGCCAGCATAGGCAGTCAGAACGTAGCTCCCGAGCCCAAGCGTCCCGACCAGCCCGACAATGCCGTCCAGGGCGTCATCAGCTTCGTCTGAACAGCAAACTCACCCACTCTTCAGAGGATATGCCCGTTACAGGCATATCCTCTGATTCGCATCTCTGACCTATGGTCGAAGATAGGCGGCATCATGTAGAGGTTGATATCCGCTCCAACGGATGCTCCGTTCGCCCTGTCCTGCATGCCGATGATGGTGGGTAACGCCGTCTTTGAGTATTTGTCACTTTGTCCCATTGTCCCATCCGCAATAAATACTGCGGAAACCAGCGATTTTGCGTTACAATTTTGGGACAAAGTTTTCAGCGTCCAGAGGTTCCTCTTGTTTACTGAGGTGCCAGAATCTGAAAGGAATCAAAGAACCGTTCAGGACAATGACCGTCGATGGTGTTGATTATATCTGCATCACAGACATTGCCAGGCAGAAGAATGCTGCAGACCCTAACGGAGTGGTAGGAAATTGGTTGCGCAACCGTAATACCATCGAGTATCTTGGTTTGTGGTAAACCCTTCATAACCCTAGTTTTACCCCCCTCGAATTAAAAGAGGCAGGCTTAAACCGAAGTTGGTCATTAGGCTCGGAAGAACCTTAAATCCTCCATAAATCTGACACAAATATGAGAATGGAAAAGATTTTTGTTAGATGTTGTGTAGATTTAGGGTTCAATGACCTTTTTGGGTTAAATGCTTTTACTTTGTCGCCTACCCGATGGATAGAGGCTACAAATGCCATTGGCCTTTTTACAATTGTGACAGGAACTGTCCCCTGTCACGTCCTAGTTTCAGAGTTCCCCCCCCGGCATCCGATTTTCGGTCATGTCGGGGGCTTTTTCGTGGGACTTTCTGTAACTTTGCAGCAAAAATAACAAATAAACGAAATAGTACATCACTAAGATAATCTAAAATAGATGATTTTGCGGATTATTTGAAAAAAGTTGTTAAAGGGGGTTAGCTATTGCGTCCCTTTTCCTGTCTATTATAGTAGATGAAAACAAAAGAGATAGAATGGCTTTTCCGCCAGCACTATAATCAGATGATACAGTTGGCAAGGATAATGCTCTACGACACCGAGGAATCGCGCGACGTGGTGAGCGAGGTGTTTGCCGCGCTGGTAAAGACGGACATCATGCCGAGGAACATTGAAAAATACCTGATGACAAGTGTCAGAAACAGATGCAGGAATCTGCTGGAGCATAAGGACGTGAGAGCGAAGTTTGAACAGGTTTATGTGGCAGAGATGAAGCATGGGAGTGTAGATGAGGAAGATGATTTCTCGCCAATGACAGTTGAGCGTAAATATGAACAGGTCATTACCTACGCAAAGAAACAATTGACGGGGCAGACGTTGACGGTCTTTCAGATGCGACACTTGCAAGGCATGAAGTATCAGGAAATAGCTGACCAGTTGGGCATTAGCAAGGTGATGGTTTACAAACATCTGACAAAAGCGATGACAATTATTAAAGAGTTTCAAGACAAAATAATATAAGGACTATGGAAAGGAACGAAAAGATTCAGATGTTGCTTGACATGCAGGAACATCCCGAAAAATACTCGGAGCAGGCATTGAAGAAGATGCTCGAAGAACCCGAAGTGTGCGAACTCATGGAGGCCACTGCACTGTTGAAGCAGGCTATGATCTGGGAGGATTCGAGAAAGAACGCTGTGAATGTGGATACCGAGTGGCAGCGGTTTGCCGGGCTGCATATCACCAACAGCAAGCCCCGTCGCGGATGGCTGAAGATTGCCGCCGTATTCCTCGGTGTCCTGTTTGTGTCGGGTATCACCTTTGCGGCTATCCACTTCGTGCGGATGGTCAACAGCCAAAAGCATCAGACCGTTCAGACCGAACAGCCCGCGTCATATAAGCCACCCACAACGATGCCCGCCGACACCGTCAAAACCGATACCATTGCCCCAAAAATAATCCGATACGACGAGGCCACGCTCCAAAAGATACTCACCGACATGGGCGATTACTACCGCTTGCACGTGGAGCTGAGAAACGAAGAAGCCAAGACACTGCGCCTGTTCTTCCTGTGGAATCAGCGACAGGAAGCGTCTATAGTGCTGGAACAGCTGAATATGTTTGAGCGCATTCACTTGGTGTTGAACGACAGCACGATTATTGCAGAATGACCATGAAAAGACTGATTATACTTTCCGTCTTCTGCGTCATTACCATGCTTGGTAGCGCACAGAACATCACCCGACAATATGATAATGTGTCGCTGTCGAAGGCTTTGATGGAACTCAACGACCTGCAACAGACGTATACCATCAACTTCATCTATGACGAACTGGAGGACTTCCGCGTGACCACTAGCATCAAGCACAAGTCTGTCATGGAGGCCATCATGCAGATCATTGGCTTCTATCCCGTCCGGGTCGTGAAGCGTGGCGAAAGCGAAATCTACGTCGAGTGTACCCAAAAGACTGAGCGCCACCTGACGGGCACCATCATCGATGAGAACCACCAGCCTGTGCCATACGCCAATGTTTACCTGCTTCATCCATCAGACTCAACCGTCATCGGTGGAGGCGTGAGCAACGAGGCTGGCGTTTTTGTCATTCCATACGAACAGCCTACCGTCCTTGCCCGTATCTCATACGTGGGCTACAAGAACGTTTACAAACTTTGCGACCAGTCTGAAGTGGGAACAATAAAGATGCAGCCTGATAACTACACGCTGAATGGTGTGGTGGTGCAAGGTGAACGTCCGAAGGTAGTCCTGCAAGGCAATTCGCTGATGATGAATGTGGAGGGCACAGTGATGGAACGGTTAGGTACTGCTGAAGACGTGCTTACACGTGTCCCGATGATTGCCAAACGGGGTGAGGGCTTCGAAATCTTAGGTAAAGGCGCACCGCTCATCTATGTAAACGGTCGAAAACTCCGTGACCTGCAAGAACTGAAAAACATCCAGTCTGACAATATCCGCAACGTAGAAGTCATCCCAAACCCTGGTGCCCGCTATGACGCATCGGTAAATGCAGTCATCATCATCCGCACCAAACGGGCGGCAGGCGAAGGATTGGGTGTGGAATTGTCATCGTGGTCACGCAGTGGACGTGGTTATGCCAATAACGAGCGCATCAACCTGACCTATCGGACGGGTGGTCTGGAACTCTTCGCCAACCTTTTTGGGGCATATAACAGAAGAAAGAGTCAGGGCGAGTTCTAACAGACCATCTT
>JAEEGI010031058.1_pt1 | contig 10004 bp, 8 predicted proteins | sample 8958751 | NCBI WGS metagenome assembly JAEEGI01 (sample SAMN16246545, study PRJNA631951) | gut metagenome | biome: gut microbiome; feature: rumen; material: KS-attached | host: Bos | place: Iran: Karaj | collected 2018-10 | reverse complement strand
ACGGTACGGTGTTCGACACGGTTGAGGGGATCACAAAAAGTGTGCGCTATGCGCTTCAGAAACACGGAATGGATGCGGAACTGAACGATCTGCGCTGTTTTGCCGGGCCTCCGCTGGTTGATATGTTCATGTCATTTTCCTGCGTGGATCAGGAAGAGGCGGAACAGATGGTCCGTGATTTCCGCGAGCGCTATGTTCCCGTCGGCGTATATGAGAGCGAACCTTTTCCCGGCATCCGGGAGCTGCTGATCCGGCTGCGCAGAGCGGGTATGATGCTCGGGATAGCCACCTCAAAACCGCAGCCGATGGCAGAGCTCTTGCTGGAGCGTTCCGGCCTGCGGGAGTGCTTTGACGTGGTGGAAGGGAGCGGCGGAGGTGTGAACAACGACGCAAAGTGGCAGATCCTGACACGTGCCATGGAACGCGCCGGTGCCGGGCCGGAAGAATGCATCCTGGTCGGGGACACGAAATATGACGTCGAAGGCGCGGAACGCTGCGGCATCCCGTGCATCGGAGTGAGCTGGGGTTACGCGGCGCCCGGCGAGCTTGAAAAGGCCGGTGCCGATCGAATCGGTAATAATTGTGAAGAATTGGAGAAAGCCCTGATTTATCCTTGCATTTGGCACGAGGCAAGTGTATAATAGCCCCGGTTTAAAAGTGAATACGGCAAAGCCGAGATTCTCTCAACCAGGGCGCTGCGGCGCTGCACATTGACCCCGAACGGGGCAGTGATGAAAGGAGAAAGAACATGAGAAAACGGATTTTGGCAATGTTGCTTGCGCTGCTGATGGCGGTATCGCTTCTTGCGGGTTGCGGGAAGAAAGCACCCGAACCGACAGCTCTTCCGGATACAGCGGGCACTTCGGAGACCGCACAGCCGAAGGAGACCGATGCCCCAAAGAGAACCGGCAGGGCGGCACGCAACGAAATAGTAGTTGGCATTGCCCAGGATTTTGACAGTCTTGACCCCGATTATATGACGGCGGCAGGAACCAAGGAAGTTTTGTTTAATATGTTCGAAGGGCTTGTAAAGCCTGCTTCGAGCGGAGAAATCGTTCCTGCGGTTGCTTCCGCGGTCGACAAGTCGGAAGACGGACTGACTTATGTGTTCACACTGCGTCAGGGCGTGAAGTTCCACAACGGCGACCCGGTGACGACGCAGGACGTTGTTTATTCCATTGACCGGAGGCGCAATGGGGAAGACCAGGCTGCCCAGCTCGCGGCGCTCGCAGTGATCGCAGATGTGCAGGCGGATGAAGAGACGGTCACGGTTACGCTTACGGAGCCCAGCAATGAGTTCCTCGCATTTCTGATGAACGCATATATTCTCCCTGCCGGATATGACAAACAGGAGACGGCACCTGTTGGAACCGGTCCGTATAAGTTCGTCTCCCGGTCGGTGCAGGACAATATGGTTCTCGAACGCTTTGAGGACTACTGGGGAACACCGGGTAAACTGGACCGTGTGACGTTCAAGGTTCTTGAAAACGCGGAAGGACTGGTCCTCGGACTACAGAGCGGAGCGCTCGACGTGGTGGCGCATATGAGCAGCGACCAGACTGTACAGCTCAAAGACGGAGAATTCAGCATTCTGGAAGGCAGCATGAACCTGGTTCAGGCGCTTTATCTGAACAACGCGGAAAAACCCTTTGACGATGTGCGTGTACGGCAGGCCCTCTGTTATGCCGTCGACAAACAGGCGGTGATCGACCTTGCCTTCAACGGATACGGCATCCCGCTCGGCACTTCGATGTTCCCGTCATTTGAGAAATACTACGACGAGTCCCTGACGGATTACTACAGCTATGACCCCGCAAAGGCGAAGGAACTGCTTGCGGAGGCGGGCTATCCGAATGGCTTTGACATGACGATCACCGTGCCGTCAAACTATACGCCGCACGTCAATACTGCAACCGTACTGGTAGAGCTTCTGCGCGAGGTCGGCGTCAATGTTACGGTACAGCCCGTAGACTGGGGAACCTGGCTGGACGAGGTTTACGGACAGCGCAAGTTCCAGAGCACCATTACGGGCCTTACCAGTGACAATATGACCGCCCGCAAGCTGCTGGAGCGCTTCGGCAGCACGGTCGGCAACAACTTTACCAACTACAGCAACGCAGAATATGATGAAATCCTCGCACAGGCACTCAGCGCGGCGGATGAGGAACAGCAGACAGAGCTTTATCGCGCGCTGGAACGCAACCTGACAGAAAATGCGGCAAACGTCTATCTGCAGGATATGGCGGATCTCGTTGCCGTGCGCAGCGGGCTGGAAGGACTGAACTTCTATCCGATTTATGTTCTTGATGTTTCCACGCTCGGCTGGGCTGATTGATGCGCGACTGACCGCGTGACAGCTTCCCCGCCCCCTCACGGAGGGGACGGGGTTGTTGTCGTGCACGGGAGGAGTAGTATTTCATGCATTACACACTGAAACGGATCGGGATGTTCCTGGTCACCATGCTGCTGGTCTCTTTTCTGACCTTCCTTGCCTTTGAACTGGTCTCCGGGGATCCGGTTCGCACCATGCTGGGCACTGAGGCCACGCAGGAACAGATTACGGCGCTGCAGCATGAGCTGGGGCTTGACCTTCCGTTCCTGACACGGTACTTCCGCTGGCTGGCGGGCTTTTTCTCCGGGAATCTGGGAATTTCATACAGCTACCGGCAGCCGGTCTGGACCCTGATCTCTTCCAAACTGGAAATCACCCTCTGGCTCAGCCTGATGAGTTTTATGCTGATAACGCTGATCTCCATTCCCTTCGGCATTTTCTCCTATCGCTGGGTGGGAGGGCCGATGGATGGACTTCGTACGGCATTCAACCAGCTCTGCATGGCGGTTCCGCCATTCTTTACGGGCATTCTGGTTTCCTGGATCTTCGGGATTATCCTGAGATTTTTTGTACCGGGCGCTTTTCCGGGGCTGCATCAAGACTTTGGCAGTGCGCTGAAGTATCTGTTTTTCGGTGCGATCTGCCTGAGTATTCCCCGGATCGCCATGACGGTGCGCATGATGCGCGCAACGGTCATTGAGGAGATGAACAAGGCATACGTCCGGACTGCCATCAGCAGGGGAAATGACAGAAGAGCGGTCCTGACGGGGCATGTTCTGAAAAACTCCATGGTCTCTGTGGTGACTTTTCTCGGCCAGACTCTGGCGGAGCTTGTCGGTGCGGGGATTGTAGTGGAACAGGTGCTCGGCATACCGGGGCTTGGGCGCTTTCTGGTGACGTCCATCTCGCACCGGGATTACCCCGTTGTTCAGGCTATTGTGGTAATCCTGGCGTTTTGGGTTGTCCTGGCGGGAACCCTCGCGGATCTGATCAACCAGGGAATTGATCCGAGACTGAGACTGGGAGGGAGCAAGAGATGAAAAAGCATATCAATCCCTATCTCCTTGCCGGCCTGATCATCACCGGCATTATGCTGACGGTCACCATTGTCGGTGCATTCTGGACACCGTATGTTCCGACCGCAATGAAATACGGTAAGTTTCAGGCCCCGTCGCTTGCACATCTCTGCGGGACGGATAATTTCGGCCGGGATATTTTCAGCCGAATCCTGAAAGGAAGCGGTACAACACTGGCCATTGCGCTTTCCACCGTCAGCATCGGTGCAATCATCGGAACGCTGGTCGGTGCCGTAACCGGTTATTTTGGCGGAATTGTCGACGACATACTGATGCGTCTGAATGACGCGCTGACAGCATTTCCAAGCTTTCTGCTGGCGCTGCTGATTGTAAGCCTTGTAGGACCCGGGAAAAAGTACAGCGTGGTGATTGCACTCGGGCTGGTTTTTATTCCGAGCTTTGCTCGAGTCATGAGGACGCAGTTTGCGGTGCTGAGAGACCGCAACTATGTGACCGGAGCACGCCTGATGGGTGCGGGGAACGCCCGGATCCTGTTTGTACATCTGCTCCCGAATACCCTGAGAGTTCTGCTTCCTGCCTTTACCATCGGCTTCAACAATGCGGTTCTGGCGGAAGCGAGCATGAGCTTCCTCGGAATTGGCGTTACACCGCCGGATGCATCACTGGGATATATGCTGTCGGAAGCACAGGGGATGCTTTCTGCAGGGCCATGGTATGCGCTGTTTACGGGCCTGACAATTGTTCTGCTGGTTTTCGGGGTCGGGCTCATCGGAGAAGGCATGCAGGCCGAAAACAGGGAGGTGGGCTGAGATGCTGGAAGTACGTGACCTCCATGTGAAGTTTCATAACCGGGACAGGGAAGCAGTTGGCGGGATCAGCTTCACCATCGAGAACGGGGAAATCATGGGACTCGTTGGCGAGAGCGGCAGCGGAAAGAGTGTTACTGCCATGAGTATTGCCGGCCTTCTTCCCCGAAAACAGTGCAGCTATTCCGGGGAAATCCGGCTGAACGGAAAAGATCTTCTGCATGCTGAGCGCAGTGAGCTTCGGAAAGTGCACGGGAAGGATATCGGCGTTGTATTTCAGGAGCCTATGAGCGCGATGGATCCCCTGATGAGGATCGGGGAGCAGGTCGGAGAGGTACTCCGTGTTCATACCGATCTCGGCAAGGCAGAGCGCAGGGAAAAGGTTCTCCAGGCGATGGAAGCGGCAGAACTGCCTAAACCGGAACAGCTGTACGGAAAGTATCCGCACGAGCTCTCCGGCGGTATGCTTCAGCGGGCAATGATCGCAGCAGCCATCGTCATCGAGCCGACAATCCTTCTGCTGGATGAACCGACGACTGCGCTGGATGTGACCATCCAGGCACAGATTCTCGAGCTGCTGAAAAAGCTGAACCGGGAGAGAGGCATTTCCATGCTTTTCATCTCCCACAACCTCAACGTGGTGAGAAAGCTATGCAGACGTGTTGCGGTTATGCAGCGCGGTCTTCTGGTGGAGACAGGGCAGACAGATGACGTTTTCTATCACCCGCAGCATCCGTACACGAAAAAACTGATTGAAGCGATCCCAACACGGGAGAGGAGAGGAACATGACGGAAGGAAAATACCCCGTGCTGGAGGTCCGGCATGTGTCCGGCGGTTACCGGGAAGGCGGACTCTTTTCAAAAAAACAGTATCAGGAAGTCCTGCATGATGTGGACTTTGTGATTTATCACCGCGAGATTATGGGGCTTGTCGGCGAGAGCGGCACCGGAAAAACAACCCTTACACGCATGATTCTCGGACTGCTTGAGCCGCAGAGCGGAGAAATTATCCACCATACAAAGCGGCCTCAGATCGTTTTTCAGGATCCATACAGCTCATTAAACCCCGCTTACAGCGCGGAATGGTCTGTGGAGGAGCCGCTTCGAATCTTCGGTAAATATGATGCGCCGGAAAGAAAACGGCGCGTCCACGAGATGCTGGAGAGGGTGGAACTGCCGAGAGAGTGCTGGGAGGCAAAGCCGGATGAGCTCTCCGGCGGACAGCGCCAGCGTGTGAGCATTGCGGCAGCGCTGATCCAACGCCCTCGCTTTATCATCGCGGATGAGCCGGTCAGTGCGCTGGACGTAACCATTCAGGCGCAGATTCTGAAGCTTCTGCGGCAGCTGCGGGATGAACTGGATCTGAGCTATCTCTTCATTTCACACGATCTGAATGTGGTCTACCAGCTCTGTGACCGTGTTCTTGTCATGAAGAAGGGCAGAATTGTAGAACAGGGGACTGTGGATGAAGTCTATGACAATCCGAGGGAGGAGTATACCAGGCGGCTTCTCGCTGCGGGAATGTGAGGTGGAGACATGGTGATCCGCTATATCGCAGACATGCACTTCGATCACGAAAGTATCATTGCCTATGACAACCGGCCGTTTAACAATGTCGAAGAGATGAATGAAGCGATGATAGAAAACTGGAATCGGGTTGTAAAACCGGGGGATCTGACCTGGATTCTTGGGGATTTCTGCATGGGCAATGCAGAGCGCTGGGGATCAGTCCTGAAGCGACTGAACGGAGAAAAGGCATTGATTCTGGGAAACCATGATGCCCGGGACGCAGTCACAGCGGTCAGGGATTTCTTCACCGAGGTGTCGGAATACCGTGAAATCCTGGATGAGGGACGTCATGTTGTTCTCTGTCATTACCCGATTCTGGGCTTTCGCGACCACTATTTTGGATGGTACCATCTGTACGGCCATGTCCATGGCGCATTTGAGTGGAACATTACAGAGAATGCCAAGCGCCTGGTGAAGAACCTGTATGTAAGGGATGACGTCTGCCGGATGGCCAATGCCGGCGCGATGCTCCCGTATATGGACTATACGCCGCGAACTCTGGACGAACTGCTCCCACAGCTTTGAAATACGAACTCCCCCGCCTTTCGGCGGGGGAGTTCGTGCAATATCGGGATAAGCGTTATGCGGGCCTGTTTTTCCTCGGCGTTTTTCCCCGGCCGCGTTTTCTGGCCTGAGAGAGCTTTGCACGGTAGAAATCCTGCATTTCTCCGTCAGCCTCGTAAATCAGACGGCTGGCAGACCAGAGTTCGTTATCCGGATCTTTTTTCAGACGGACGCGGGAGAGATAGACGCCGTGCTCAGGACAGGTGAAAAGGTTCATGTATCGGCCGTCGCTCTGGCTGATCCATTTGCTTCCTTCAAGCTGGGTACCGCAGATCGGGCAGACCAGGGCAGCGGTTTTCGCATCGGTGAAAGCATCTGCTTTGGTTTCAAAACAGGAAAGAGAGTCGTGGATCAGAGCTTCCTGAGGAGGTGTAACATCAGACGGCGGCTTATAATTCGGCATACGGGAAGCCAGAATTGCTTCCGCCTCGGGATAGAGGCGCATTCCCTCTGCCATGTCCAGGTGAGTGGTGACAAGAGCGGTGTTGTAGGCGTCTCCGAGTGCATCGTGGGCGACACGGGTCTGCTCTATACCAAAATGCTCCATCGCGCTGGCAAGGGACTTCTGGTTCTTGTCGCCGCCTGTCTGAAGATTGTAGATCATCTGCAGATTAACCCAACCGGCGATCCAGTCCCAGTCGAGGTCGTGAATGATAATGTTCTGCTCGAAAATACCCTGATCATCCCAGCCCCAGGTCAGGAAGGTTACGTCATCTCCGCACCAGGCGCGAAACTTCTCTGCAGCCTCCGGAAAGGAGACGCCGCGGGAGAGTCTCTCGCGGTCAAAACCCGTAATTTTCTTGACCTTATAATGCATGCGGCGGAAATATACGGGCTTGACGTCGATGGTGAATTCCTCTCCCAGGGAGAGGTCTGAATTGAGCTTCACGGCACCGATCTCAATGATTTCGCCGCGGAGATGGATAGGAAGATGATTGAAAACGTCGGACTTGGAACTCATGGCCTGATTCCATTCCAGGTCCAAAACAACATAATTCATACATAGCCGCCTTTGGAGTAGATTGCGCGTCCGACGGACGGGCGCATCACAGTATAACACAGGTTGCGCTCCATTGCACGAACTTTTTTCAAAACAGAAAAAACCCCTGCCGTGTTCGAAATACACGGCAGGGGAAATCCTGAAAAGAAACGAGAAATCAGACGATGCCCTGAGCCATCATGGCTTCGGCAACCTTCAGGAAACCGGCGACATTGGCGCCGACCATCAGATCGCCCGGTTTGCCGCATTCAACCGAAGCGTCATAGCAGGCTTTGAAAATGTTCTTCATAATCCCGTGAAGCTTCTCGTCGACTTCTTCAAAGCTCCAGCTCATGCGGATGGAGTTCTGGGTCATCTCAAGACCCGAGGTGGCCACACCGCCGGCATTGGAGGCCTTGCCGGGGCTGTAGAGCAGACCGCTGGACTGAACAAGGGCAATGGCTTCGGGAGTCAGCGGCATGTTTGCGCCTTCAAACACGGCCATGCAGCCATTGTCAATGAGGGCTTTGGCGCCCTTTTCATCCATCTCGTTCTGAGAGGCGCAGGGATGGGCAATGTCGCACTTGACCGTCCAGATATCGCGGCAGCCGGCATGATACTCCGAACCGGGGACTTCGTCGGCATAAACCGAGATGCGGGCGCGGCGGCGCTGCTTAATATCGAAGAGCTTCTTCAGATCGATACCGTTCGGGTCATAGACATAACCCTGGGAGTCAGACATGGCGACGACCTTGCCGCCCAGCTGCGTGACCTTCTCCGCACAGTACTGGGCAACATTGCCGGATCCGGAGACGATAACGGTCTTGCCTTCATAGCTGTCATTTTTCAGATGCTTCAGCGCTTCTGCGGAGAAGTAGCACAGACCGTAACCGGTTGCCTGTGTACGGGCGAGGGAGCCGCCGAAGGTCAGGCCTTTTCCGGTGAGAACGCCGCCTTCGAAGCGGTCGACGATTCTCTTATACTGACCGTACATATAGCCGATCTCACGGGCACCGACACCGATGTCGCCTGCAGGCGTATCCGTGAACTGACCGATGTGCCGATAGAGCTCGGTCATGAAGCTCTGGCAGAACCGCATGACTTCTGCATCGGATTTGCCCTTCGGGTCAAAGTCGGAGCCGCCTTTGCCGCCGCCCATCGGGAGCGTGGTCAGCGAGTTCTTCAAAATCTGCTCGAAGCCCAGGAACTTCATGATGGAGAGATTGACAGAGGGATGGAAACGAATACCGCCCTTGTAGGGACCAATGGCGCTGTTATACTGCACACGGTAACCGCGATTGACACGGACTTCACCGTTGTCGTCCACCCAGGGAACACGGAATTCCAGTACTCTCTCGGGCTCTACAAAACGCTCGATCAGAGCGGCTTTTTCCCATTCAGGATGTTTGTCAATTACCAGCTCAAGAGATTCAAAAACTTCTCTGACTGCCTGAAGAAATTCCGGTTCATGGGAGTCACGCTTCTCAACCTCGGCATAAACCCGCTTCAGATAATCGTTCGTAAGCATACTTGCCTCCTTGTGAAAAATAGATAGATTTTTGTTTTGACCATGCGGTCGCCTTTATTCAAGTATAACATATAATTGAGAAAGGTCAAGAGAAGAACTTGGAATAACCATGAGAATTAATAATGAATGACCCAATGGAAAAGCTCTGCCCGGGGTTCCGGGCAGAGCCTTGTGCGTTATACCTTTTCTGCGGCGAGCTGCTCGAGGTCTTTCAGGAAAAGAGTGTTCTCCGCATCGGACGGAATCAGGAAGCCGTCTCTCGGGGAGACCGAAAATGCCTCGACGGCGGGGCCGTCCATCAGGCAGCTGCGTTTAAACTGCTGGCTGAACAGGCGTTTGCAGTAGCTGGTAAGCCAGCGGATCAGCTCTTCATCGGTGAACTCATTCGCATAGGCAATCTTTGCCAGACGGAAGGTCTTCGAGGGAGTAAAGCCGCAAATCAGCATCTTATGTGTGAAGAAGTCCTGCAGACTGTAGGAGCCGACGGCATCTTCGCTCTTCTGCTCAATCTGGTCATCGTGAATGGGGAGCAGTTCCGGTGTGACAGGGCAGTCAAGAACGTCATAGAGGGCAGCCTTCAAAACACGGTCCTCGGTTGTATCCGCAATGAAGCGGACATTTGCGCGTACCTGTGTCTTTGTAAGGCCCATATTCACGTCATACATGCTGGTATGGTCACCGTTATAGGTGCACCATCCGTCAATGAATTCGCTGAGATCCTCTGTTCCGACATCAAGGCCGTTTACCTTGTTGGCAATGTCCATGAGAACCTGAGTGCGTTCTCTGGCCTGCGCATTCTCAAAGGCGATGGAGTAGTCATCGTGGGCATGCCCGATGTCATCAAAATGCTGATAGACCGCTTTCCCGATGTCAATGACGCGCACTTCCGCACCAAGCTGTTCCGCGACGATGATTGCGTTGGATTTTGTGCGGGATGAGGTGCCGAAACAGGGGAGTGTGCAGGCAACGACGTTTTCGGAAGGAAGTCCCATCCGCTTGACTGCCATGGCGCTCACCATAACTGCCAGGGTGGAATCCACACCGCCGGAAATGCCGACGACACAGTGATCCAGATGCGCGTATTCCATGCGCTTTACCAGAGCGGAGACCTGAATGTCAAGCATTCTGCGGCAGTAATCGGGCAGGTCCTCGGACTTTTCCGGAAGATGCGGATGCATCAGATATTTCC
>JAEEGI010031057.1_pt1 | contig 10004 bp, 9 predicted proteins | sample 8958751 | NCBI WGS metagenome assembly JAEEGI01 (sample SAMN16246545, study PRJNA631951) | gut metagenome | biome: gut microbiome; feature: rumen; material: KS-attached | host: Bos | place: Iran: Karaj | collected 2018-10 | reverse complement strand
AAGGAATCTCAATTATGATTATTGTACTCCAGCCGTCGGTACCCCCCGAGCAGGTTATCGGCTTCACCGCCAAGCTCACCACAGATTACGGAGTAAACGTAAACCGCTGGGACGGCGTTCATTCCACCGTTCTCGGCTTAATCGGCGATACAACTCAGGTCGATATCGAATACATCGAGGCTCAGGACATCGTCGAGAGCGTCCGCCGCGTCCAGGAGCCGTACAAAAAGGCAAACAGAAAGTTCCACCCCGAGAACACGGTCATTAAAATCAACAACGAGGTGTCTATCGGCGACGGCAGCCTGCACATCATGGCAGGACCCTGCTCCGTTGAGAGCGAGGAACAGATCGTTCAGATCGCGAAGGACGTAAAGAAATCGGGCGCAACCCTGCTCAGAGGCGGCGCGTTCAAGCCCCGTACCTCGCCCTACGCGTTCCAAGGACTTAAGTCCGAGGGTCTTGACCTGCTAAAGGCGGCGAGAAAGGCGACTGGACTGCCCATCGTCACCGAAATCATGCGCACCTCGCACATAGATATGTTTGAGAACGTCGACATCATTCAGGTCGGCGCGAGAAATATGCAGAACTTCGAGCTGCTCAAGGAGCTCGGCAAGATTGACAAGCCCATTCTGCTCAAGAGAGGCCTTTCCGCGACGATTGAGGAATGGCTGATGAGCGCGGAATACATCATGGCAGGCGGCAACTCAAAGGTAATGCTCTGCGAGAGAGGTATCCGCACATATGAAACCTACACCCGCAACACCCTCGACGTATCGGCAATCCCGATTATCAAGAAGCTCTCTCATCTGCCCGTAATCGTCGACCCGAGCCACGCCTCGGGCAAGAGCTGGCTGGTTGAGCCGCTCGCTATGGCGGCAGTCGCTGCAGGCGCGGACGGACTGATTATCGAGGTACACAACGATCCGCCTCACGCACTCTCGGACGGCGCGCAGTCGCTCACACCCGAGAAGTTCGACAAGGTGGCAAAGAAGGTATTCGCGCTGAAGGAGGCGCTTTCCAACACATGAATATAGCAGTAATCGGTCTGGGAATCATCGGCGGCAGCTTCTGCAAGGCGATAAAGTCCCACACCGGCCACTATGTTATCGGAATCAACCGCACGTATGAAACGGCACGTCAGGCTCTCGACGAGGGCGCGATTGACGAAATCGGCACGCCCGAAGGTCTTGACAAGGCAGACGTTATCGTTCTCTGTATGTACCCGCAGGCGTGCGTGGACTATATCCGCGAAAACGGAAAATATATACGAAAAGGCGCTATCGTCACCGACTCGTCGGGCATCAAGCGCGCGATCTGTCCGCAGCTCAAGGCTCTGTCCGAAGAATACGGCTTTGTCTTTGTCGGCAGCCACCCGATGGCAGGCAAGGAAAAGAACGGCTACGCGGTGAGCGACGGCACCCTCTACGAGGGCGCGAGCTTCATCATCACACCCTGCGGTGCGGACGACAAGAGCGTCAGAACTCTCTCGGAACTCGCGCTCGAGATTGGCTTCGGCAGAGTGACCCTCTCCGACCCCGACGAGCACGACAGAATGATAGCCTTCACCTCGCAGCTGCCCCACGTACTCGCCTGCGCCTATGTGCTCAGCCCGTGCTGCCCGAACCACAAGGGCTTTTCGGCAGGCAGCTACCGCGACGTGTCGCGCGTGGCGAACATCAACTCAAAGCTCTGGAGCGAGCTGTTTCTGGAGAACCGCGAACCGCTGCTCGAGGAGCTTGAGGAGCTGTACAAGAACCTCGGTGAGCTATATCACGCGATAAAGCGCGGCGACCGCGAAGGCCTCGCAAATCTGCTCGAGGAAGGCCACAGGGTCAAGCAGGAATTAGGAGAATAACCATGAGAACCGTTCACGTCAGTACGGGCAAGCCGTACGATATATTTATAGAAAGAGGACTCCTCGACAAGGCGGGAGAGTACGCCAAAAGCCTTTCCTCCGCCACCCGCGCCGTCCTCATAACCGACACAAACGTCGCGCCGCTCTACAAATGGCGCGTGCTCAACTCGCTCTCTGCCGCGGGCTTTGAGGTCGCGACTCACGTCTTTCAGGCGGGCGAAGAGAGCAAGCACCTCGGCACGATCGCCGAGATGTACAAGACCCTCGCTGACTCAGGCATGACGCGCAAGGACATGATCGTCGCTCTCGGCGGCGGCGTCTGCGGCGACATGGCAGGCTTTGCGGCGGCGACGTATCTTCGCGGCATCGACTTCATGCAGATACCCACCTCTCTGCTCGCGCAGGTAGATTCCTCCGTCGGCGGCAAGACGGGCGTAGATCTGCCCCAGGGCAAGAACCTCGTCGGCGCGTTCCACCAGCCGATAGCCGTTCTGATCGACCCCGACACCCTCAACACCCTGCCCGACCGGTTCATCACCGACGGCATGGGCGAGGTCATCAAGTACGGCTGCATCAAAGACGCGAAGTTCTTTGAGTTTCTGGAAAATGAAAACGCCCTTGAGCACATCGAGGACGTGATAGAAACCTGCGTTTCGATAAAGCGCGACGTCGTCAGCCGCGACGAGCACGAAAAAGGCGAGAGAATGCTCCTGAACTTCGGCCACACCCTCGGCCACGCGATCGAGAAGCTATACGACTTCTCGGGTATCTCGCACGGAATGGCTGTAGCCGTCGGCATGGTCATGCTCGCGAAGGCAGGCGAAAAACAGGGCATTACGACAGAGGGCACCGCGGACAGGATCGCCGCTCTCTGCAAGAAGTACAGCCTGCCCACTAAGGAGAGCTTCGGCTTTGAGGAGCTTGCGAACGCTGCGCGTTCCGACAAGAAATCCGCGGGTGACTCGATAAGCCTTGTCCTGCTCAGAGAAATCGGCGACAGCTTTACCCGGAAGGTAGAGCTCGACGGACTCGAAGATTTCATCGCGACCGAATAACGAGGTAAGAATATGAACGTAACCATGAAGCCGTTTCAGGCGAACGGCACAGTTTTTGCACCGCCGTCAAAGAGCGACGCTCACCGCGCGATAATCTGCGCGGCTCTGTCCGGCGGCGTATGCACCATCGCGCCGATTGCCCTATCGGATGATATCCGCGCGACAATCGGCTGCGTTGAGGCTCTCGGCGCGGCCTCTAAAATCGAAAACAAGACGCTCACCATCGACGGCACGGGCGTTTTTTCCAATAAGGCAGCGACCCTCGACTGCGGCGAAAGCGGCTCTACTCTGCGCTTTATGATTCCCGTCGCGGCGGCAGGCGGCGTTGAGGCGACCTTCCTCGGCCGCGGCAGACTTCCCGAAAGGCCGATCGGCGTTTACACCGAGGCTCTCCCCGGGAAGGGCGTGACGGTAGATACAGAGGGCGGACTTCCGCTGAAAATCAGCGGTCAGCTAAAGAGCGGCGTTTACCGCGTACCGGGCAGCGTCAGCTCGCAGTTTATCACCGGTCTGCTGTTCGCGCTTCCGCTGCTCAAAGGCGACAGCGACATTATCCTCACCTCGCCGATTCAGAGCGCGGGGTACATCAACATGACTATCCGCACGATGGCGAAGTTCGGCGTTGAGGTCGATATCCTCGACAACGGCTGGCATATCCGCGGCAGACAGCACTACGTACCCTCGGACTACACCACCGACGGCGACTGGTCACAGGCGGCGTTTTTCCTCGTTGCGGGCGCGGTTTCGGGCGACGTTGAGGTGCTGAACGCGAACATCGACTCCGCACAGGGAGACAGGCGAATCGCGGCGCTTCTGCGCGAATTCGGCGCTGAGGTTATCCAGGACGGCGACAGGCTGCGCGTCAAAAGGTCACCAATGACAGCTATCGACATAGACGCGTCGCAGATTCCCGACCTCGTACCCGTACTCGCGGTCTGCGCGTGCTTTGCAAACGGAGTGACGAGAATCACGAACGCCGAACGCCTGCGCATCAAGGAAAGCGACAGGCTCAAAACCACGGCGCAGCTTATAAATTCCCTCGGCGGCAAGGTTAAGGAGCTGCCCGACGGACTCGAAATCACGGGCGTCGGCAAGCTCTACGGCGGCTTTGCTGAGGGCTGCGGCGACCACAGAATAGTGATGTCGGCTGCGGTCTGCGCATCTGGCGCAGCTGAGAAAATCAAGTGCACCGACGCTATGAGTATAAACAAGAGCTACCCTGATTTCTTCGAGGATTACGCGAAAATCGGCGGCACTGCTGAACTTTCGGAGGTATAAGATGTCCTCTGCATATGGAGATAAAATAAAAATTTCAGTATTCGGCGAGAGCCACGGCGGCGGAATCGGCGTTGTGATCGACGGATTGCCCGCGGGCGAGAAGATCGACCTCGACGCGGTGCTCGCGCAGATGGCGCGCCGCGCACCCGGCAAGGACAAGACCGCCACTCCGCGCAAGGAGAGCGACCTGCCGAAAATCCCCTCGGGAATCCTCGGCGACACCCTCACGGGCGCGCCGCTGTGCGCGGTTATTGAAAATACAAATACGCGCTCGTCGGACTACGGCAACCTGCTCGCTATGCCGCGTCCTGCCCACAGCGACTACACGGCGTATGTAAAGTACAAAGGCGCGAACGATATCCGCGGCGGCGGCCACTTTTCGGGCAGGATCACAGCTCCGATTGTTTTCGCAGGCGCGGTCTGCCGCCAGCTCTTAGAGAAGCGCGGCGTAAAGATTGCCGCACACATCGCTTCGATCGGCTCTGTCAGCGACAGCCGCTTCTGCCCTACGGAGATTGACGACGAGCTGATGAACCGTCTCAGCCTTTCGTCCTTCGCGCTGATCGACAGGAGCGTCGAAAAAAATATGCGCGATGAGGTTGAAGCGGCAAGACTCGAGCAGGACAGTATCGGCGGCAGCATCGAATGTGCCGTGACGGGTATGCCTGTCGGAGTTGGCGAGCCGATGTTTGACGGCGTTGAAGGTGCGATAGCAAAGGCAGTGTTCGGCGTGCCCGCGGTCAAGGGCATCGAGTTCGGCGCGGGCTTTGAGCTTGCGAAAATGCGCGGCTCACAGGCAAACGACCCCTTCCGCATGAAGGACGGCAAGGTCGTCACCGAAACGAACAACTGCGGCGGAATCCTGGGCGGCATCTCAGACGGAATGCCGATCATCTTCCGCGCGGCGATAAAGCCCACCCCGTCAATCTCGCAGAAGCAGCGCACTGTCAATTTGCAGACGGGCGAAAACGCGGAGCTTGAGATCCGCGGCAGACACGATCCGTGCATCGTGCCGCGAGCCGTATCGGTCATCGAGGCAGCGACGGCGATCGCGCTGATAAATCTATTTTAACGGAGCCGGATATGAGAAACTTAGAAGAGATCCGCGTCGACATTGACGCGATTGACAAGGAGCTGATCGAGCTCTTCAAGCGGCGCATGAACTGCGCCAAGGAGGTCGGGCTTTACAAGCAGGCAAACGGCATTCCCGTCCTCAACCGTCAGCGCGAGGAAGAGATCCTCGACCGCATCCAGCAGATGGGCGGCGAGTACGGAGCCTACGCGCGGCTTTTATACGGAAACATCATGGAGCTTTCGCGCTCACTGCAGCACAACATGGTGCACAGCGGCGAGGCGCTGAGAGCGGAGATACTGAGCGCGTCGGACAAGCTCGAAACAAAGAACGTGACTGTCGCCTATCAGGGCATCAAGGGCGCGAATTCGCACGAGGCGGCTCTCAAGCTCTTCCCCGAGGCACAGCTTAGCAACTACCCCTCCTTTGACGACGTATTCGAGGCGGTCGACAACGGCGAGGTCAGCTACGGCGTGCTTCCCGTCGAGAACTCCACCGCGGGCTCTGTGTCGGCGGTGTACGACCTGATACTGAAGCACCGCTTCTTTATCATCGGCGCGCTCGACATGAAAATCGACTACTGCCTCGGCGGTCTGCGCCAGTCAGAGCTTGAGGACATCGAAATCGTCCGCTCTCACCCGCAGGCGCTCTCACAGTGCGCGTCATACATCGGCAGGCACGGCTTTGAGGCTCAGTCCTGCGCCAATACGGCATTGGCAGCACAGGACGTTGCGCGCGAAAAGCGTCTGAACATGGCGGCGATCTGCCCCTACAAGGCAGCTGAGGAATACGGTCTGAAAATCCTCGACAACCACCTCCAGGACGACAAGCGCAACACCACACGCTTTATCGTTATTTCAAAGACGCTCTGCATTCCCGAAAACGCCAACAAGATCAGCCTTTGCTTCTCGCTTCCGCACGTTGAGGGCTCGCTCTACGGACTGCTGTGCCGCTTCAATTCGCTGGGACTGAACCTGACCAAAATCGAATCCCGTCCGAGCGCAGAGAGAAAGTTCGAGTACATCTTCTACCTCGACTTCACGGGCAGCGTCCGCGACAACAGCGTGATCGACCTGCTATCTCAGCTCAGCGAGGAAATGCCTGATTTCAGCTTTCTCGGCAACTATTGCGAATAAGACTTCCGCTCAAAAAGTGAGGTGAGGCTATGACAAACGAAACAAAGGACGCGATCAAAACAACCTTTATGGAGCTGCTCAACCGCAAGCCGCTCAACAAGATCACCGTCAGGGAGATCGTCAGCGGCTGCGGCATCAACCGCAACACCTTTTACTACCACTACACAGATATACGAACGCTGGTGGAGGAGATTTTTGACGAGCAGTCAAGCTACATTCTCCGCACTGTCGAGGGCAAGAGCGTCTATGAGTGCCTGACAACCGCGATCAGCTTCGCTCTCGAGAACAAGTCAGCGATGCTGCACATCTACAACTCACCCGACCGCGAGGTGCTCGAGCAGTACATTTTCCGTTCCACAGAGCAAACGATTTCGCGTTATATACGAATCGTCACCCTGCCTCACCATCTGCGCCCAGAGGACGAGGAAGCCATCGTGCTCTACTACAAGAGCCTTCTCACGGGGCTTGCGGTCGACTGGTTGAGCGGCGGCATGAAGTACGACCTCAGCGACCAGCTCAAGCGCGTCTGCGAGCTGTTTGACGGCACGCTTGAGAGCGTCATCATAAAGTGCAGAATAATGTGAAACCCGACAGCCTTGTCGGGCTTTTCTTTTGGCTGAAACTTGCAATATCACCGCCGCTGTGATACAATAAGAGTTGTAACAAAAAGGAGATGGACGAAATGAAACAATGTGAATACTGCGGCAAGGAGATATCCTACCACGAGCTGTACTGCTCTGACGACTGCCAGATCAAGGCGAACCGCTTCTACGAGAGAAGTGAGAAGTTCTCAAAGCCCTTTACGGTAGTCAACACCGCGTGCGTATTCGGAATCCCCGTCGGACTATTCCTCATGTCCTTCCTCAAGCTCCTCGGCACAGTCGTCGCCTCGGGAAGCTGCATCGTTCTCGGACTTATGCTGCTGATTTTCCCTTTGCCGACAGAGGGCATGATCAAAAAATATAAAATTATAAAAGCGGTAAAAATCGTCAGAATTCTCGGAATCGCCGTGATCGCGCTCGGACTTTTCATCGCGGGCTTGCTTGCAATTCTCGGCTTCTGATTTTTTGAATAATCGCGTATCCTCCGCGCATAATAATTTTGCGGCATTGTATACTAATTCCTGATAGAAAGCAGACTAGGATTTGCAAGGATTTTTTTGCAAGACGAGGACACAACGAAGTATTGCGAAAAAAGACCGCAAAGACTGTCCGCTTTTTAATTGGTATTAGTATCAGGCCCAAAAGGAGGAAAGAAAATGCTTGACAGAATCGCGCTCGCACTGCTGATCATCGGCGGCCTCAACTGGGGCAGCATCGGCATATTTCAGTTCGACCTCGTCGGCTTCATAGGCGGCGGTCAGAGCGGAGTGGTGAGCAGAATCATCTATATTCTCGTGGCTCTCGCGGCAATCTGGTGCGTCACACTCTTTTTCCGCGACGCAAGGGATACCTTTTTTGACGAGCCGACACACTCGGCAACTTAAATTAACAGACTGCGACAAACTCAATGGTTTGCCGCAGTCTGATTTTTTCTGTAAGAATGCCAAAGACAAAAACGGCGGCCCGAATCCGAGCCGCCGTCGTTATTAAATATCAAATCACATCATTTTGCCGCAGTTTTCAGAGTGAGTTTTATTGTCTACCGCGTAGTACTGGATCGCGGTAACGTCCTTGATGTTAACGCTGCCGTCGTTGTTCGTGTCAGCCGCCTTCAAAGCCTTGCCGCTGAGCTGAACCATCTCAACGATGTGCTTCTGGATCTCAGTTGCGTCAACTACATTGACCTTGCCGTCCTGATTGGCGTCGCCGATAAGCACCTTGTCCGTAACGGGCACGGTGGTGGGAGCCTGAGTAGTAGTCTGAATCGTGGGAGCCTGTGTGGTAGGCTGCTCAGCGTCCTCGTAGACAGTCCATGTGCCGTTGTCATAGATGTAGTTGTTGCCGGGAACAGTGAGGTTGCCTGTCTGACCGTTCTGGTTGAAGATACACATGTCGTATTCCTTCGGGAAGGTCGCCTTGAAGATGTTATCCTTGTACTTGGTCATGGCAACGCCGGGCCACTGTTTGGGGCCGCTGTCGGTTTTGCTGCTCCAGTAGTAGATATTCGGAGAGCTGTAGCCGAGGCTTGCGGCATTCACGTATACAGTGACAGAGTTGTTGGGATCCTCGGTGGGCTTTGGGTCAACGTGCTCGCCGTTGTAGGGAGTCCAGCTGTTGCCCGCCTTGAAGATCATGTTGGTTTCATTGATTTCAAGACCCTTCGCGCCGTTACCGGGGTATCTGCCGTTGTCGCCGCTGAAGATTACAAGACCCTTAGTCAGTTCGTCGGGCACGTCGTAGCTGTACAGACCGGTAGAGCTGTCGTATTCCATAGCCTCGCCCGGCCATGCGGCGTTCTTGATAACGTCGGAGCCGCTCTCGTCGTAGACATATGCCTTGATATTGCCCCAGTTGAGCTGAGAGTCGTCAAAGTAAATCGTAGTAACCTCGTCGGGATCCTTCTTCTTGAAGGAGAAGGACTTGCTGAGTGTTTCTACGGAGTTTGTCGCGGTCATTGTTACCTCAAATACGGTACCCTTTTCAATGCCTGCGCCGATTTCGAAGGTCTGGCCGTTTGTTACGCGGAACTCAGCGCCGCCGTTTACTGAAACCATAGCGTAGTCCGCGCCGCGGATAGCTGCGGTAACGGTTTCGCTGTCATAGAAGCCGTATGCACCCTTGAGGCTCATGCTGATCGTGGACTGCGGGCCGGAGATAAGGATAACGCCCTGCTTGCCCGAATTAAAGGTAGCCTTGCCGTTTGTAACAACAGCGGTAGTGCCGTCGTATTCGTTGGTTACGGTTTTGCCGTTGCCGAATACAGAGGAAACGTCGACCGCGATCTGAGTGTTCGCGGGAGCGCCGATACAGCAGACAACGCTGTCGGTAACATTGTCGTCCATGTAGGAACGGGAGAAGGTGTAGCCTGTTGAAGAATTGTACGCGGAAATCATTGAGTGGCTGCCCGCGCCTACAGCGACGTGGTTTGCACGGAACTTGCCGACCTTCTGCCAGTGAGCGAGGAGGTCTGCGTTCTGACCGAAGTTCATGTCGCTTCTTACAGCGTGGCCGTCGCCGCCTACGGATACGCCCGAAACAAGCGGACGCGAGGTCTCATCGCCGTAGAAAATCTGAATGCCGCCGGGCAGGAGCTGGAACGCCGTACCCTGCCAGTAGAGATTCTGTCTCACAAGACCTGTATCGTGAGAGGAGAGGTATGTAAGCATATTGTAGTTGGGATCGCTGTTGATATCGCCTGCGTACTTGGAGTACATTCCCTCCATTGTCTCGGAGCCGCCGAGACCGCCGGGATTTGAAGATACCGAGCCTGTGATCGAGAAGTTGATCATTGAGTCAAACGCGCCGCTGGTAAAGTAGCCGTCCTTGCCGAGGCCGTGACCCCAGTGCTCGCCTGTCATCCAGAAGTCCTCGTCCCAGTTTGCGCCTTCAGCGGAGGGATTGTTCTGTCTCCATTTGTTGAGCGCCGAAACGCACTTGTTCTTGAGCTTGACCCATGACTCCATTTCAACGTGCTTTGCGGTGTCGCAGCGGAAGACGTCGACGCCG
>JAEEGI010031045.1_pt1 | contig 10008 bp, 10 predicted proteins | sample 8958751 | NCBI WGS metagenome assembly JAEEGI01 (sample SAMN16246545, study PRJNA631951) | gut metagenome | biome: gut microbiome; feature: rumen; material: KS-attached | host: Bos | place: Iran: Karaj | collected 2018-10 | reverse complement strand
GTGCTCTGCCCGAAGATCGGCGAGATCATCGGCGGTTCCGAGCGCGAAGCTGACCTGAAGAAGATCGAGACCCGCATCGACGAACTGGGCATGTCCCGCAAGAACCTCGAATGGTACATCGACACCCGCCGCTATGGCTCCGTGCCGCACAGCGGCTTCGGCCTCGGCTTCGAGCGCCTGCTCCTCTTCGTCACCGGCATGGCCAACATCCGCGACGTCATCCCGTTCCCGCGCACACCGAAAAACGCGGAATTCTGATTCCACGTTTTTCAATAAACCGATCACCCCTCCTCTTTCCTCCCCTGACCGTAGGGGAGGAGGACAATAAGGAAGAGTCCGACGGAATACAGGATAATAACACATAAACGATAATTATGCTCGTCATCGGTATCGCCGGAGGTTCCGGCTCAGGCAAGACCACGGTCGTCAAGGCCATCACCCGCCAGTTGCAGGGCCGGGTGGTCGTCATCCCCCAGGATTCCTATTACAAGGATTCCAGCCACGTTCCCGTGGAGGAACGCAAGAACATCAACTTCGACCATCCCGACGCCATCGACTGGAAGCTGATGTGCCAGCAGATCCGGGAACTCAAGCAGGGCCATACCATCCAGCAGCCGGTGTACTCCTACATCACCTGCTCCCGTTCCACCACGGAAACCGTGACCGTGGAACCTGCCGAGGTGATCATCGTGGAGGGCATCCTCATCTTCACCTGCAAGGAGCTCCGAGACCAGCTGAACATCAAGATCTTCGTGGACGCCGATGACGATGACCGCGTCCTCCGCATCATCGTGCGCGACGTGGCCGAGCGCGGCCGCACCATCGACACCGCCATCGAGCACTACTGCGACACGGTGAAGCCGATGCACCTCCAGTTCATCGAACCTTCCAAGCGCTACGCCGACATCATCGTCCCCCAGGGCGGCCACAACCAGGTGGCGATCGACGTCCTCACCACCACGGTGCAGGAGGCGCTTGAAAAACGAAGCCGCCGCCGCAAATGAAACTGACCCCGGACCAGAAGGCAGGACTGTATATCACCGCGATCGTTCATCTCGCGGTGATTATCATTTTGCTTCTCTGCCAGATCGGGTTTTCCGTCCAGCGGGAGAATTCTTTCGTGCTGGACTTCACCAAACAGGAGGAGAAAGAGGCGCAGGAGCAGCAGGAAGAACTGCACCGCAGCGCTTTGGAGCAGCTGGAGAGCATGCTCTCCGTCGCCCGCAGCCAGCCTGTCCGGAACGTCACCGTGAACCGTTCCTCCCAGCTCAAGGACGACCGCAACACCGACGCGGACCAGCTGTACCGCGACGCCGAGCGCCTGGCGCAGGACCTGCGCGACGGCCAGCACCGGCAGATGGAGGATCCGGAGGATTTCGTCCGGGATCCCGTCGCCAAACCGGAGCCCGTCAAGCAGGAGCGCAAGAAAGAGACCTACAGCGGCCCTTCCGTCCTTTCCTGGTCCCTGGACGGCCGCAAGGCCACGCACCTGCCCATCCCCGCCTACCGCTGTGTTGGCGCGGGCGAAGTGACCGTCATCATCACCGTGAACAACCAGGGCACGGTCGTGGACGCCAAAATCGATGACGGCGCCTCCTCCAAGGACGGCTGCCTCCGCGGCTACGCCACCCGCGCCGCCCGCCTGAGCAAATTCAACGCCTCCACCACCGCCCCCGCCCGTCAGATGGGGACGATCACGTATCTGTTCATTGCGCAGTAAACCCTACTTCAGGGACTCCAGAAGCAGTTTCTCCATCACTTCGTAACCGGCCGCGTTCGGGTGGACGGTGTCGCCGGAGTAGATGGATTGGATCTTCCCGTCCGGGCCGGCGAGGACGCTGCAGTAATCCACATAGGTGATGCCATGACGGTCGCAGTAGGCCTTGAGACGGGCGTTCAAGCTGAGCACTTTCTCAAAGGAATCGGTGATTTCAGTCCTCCAGCGGATATAATAGGAAGGCAGCAGCGAGCAGATGACCGGACGGATGCCGTTCTGCCAGCAAAGGTCGACCATGCTCAGGATGTTGGCATAAGTGACATCCTCCTTGTAGGGGTCTCCGAGATTCTGGGCGATGTCATTGATGCCGCCGAGGAAAACCATCGTGGAAGCGCCGATGTCGATTACGTCAGCCCGGAAACGGAGCAGCATCTGGGCGGTTTCCTCTCCGCTGATGCCGCGGCCGATGAAGCCGGTGGTGGCGAAAAAATCCTTGCGCTGAGAGGCCCAGCCGTCGGTGATGGAATCGCCGTACAAGACCACGCGCGGGCCTTCCGGAGCCGGAAGCGCGGCGTTGGCGTCGGCATATCGGTTCAAATGGACAATCTTCTGCGCACCGGCACCGATGCCGAGGGACAGCAGCATCAAACAAAGAGCAAGCCTTTTCATGGGTTCGGATGGATTAGATCAGTTCGTCGCGCTCCCGCATGTCCTTGAGACGGAGCTGCAGCGTGGAGGAGCCGCGATAGAAGTTCTCGACGATGGAATAGCACACGTCGATGGGATTGCCGGCCTTGATATGGTCATAGAACTCGGCCATGTTGAAGCCGATGGCGGCAATCTGGCGGTACGGCTGAGATTCCTGCATCAGGTCCAGCTTCAGATGAACGCCGCCGGCGCCCACTTTCCGGCCGTTGCCGGCGTCATAGACATCTTCCGTCAGGAAGACCGGGTTCGAGTTGCCGGGACCGAAGGGCTGGAACTGCTTGAGGATGCGGAAGAACTTCGGCGTGATCTGCGAGAAGTCCAGGCGGGCGTCGATGTCCACCACCGGGGTCAGCTCCTGCTTGGTGATATTTCCGGAGACGAAGCGGTTCATGCGCTTGCAGAATTCCTCCAGATGCTCCTCCTTCATCGTCAGGCCGGCGGCGTAGACATGGCCGCCGAAGTTCTCCAGCAGGTCCGCGCAGCTTTCGATGGAGGCGTACAGGTCAAAGCCGGCGACGCTGCGGGCGGAGCCGGTGATGAAGCCGTTGGACTTCGTAAGGACGACCGTGGGCTTGTAATAGGCCTCCACGAGGCGGGAGGCGACGATGCCCACGACACCCTTGTTCCAGGTGGGGTTGTAGACGATGGTCACGTTTTCCGTCTCCAGGGCGGTTCCGCTTGCCACCATCTCCAGGGCCTCCTGGGTGATTTCCCGGTCGATGTTCTTGCGCTCGTTGTTGTTGTCGTTGATCTTCTCGCCGATCTGGAAGGCGGAGCGGTCGTCCATCGCCGTGAGGAGCTCCACCGCCAGGCGGCCGGACTCCATGCGGCCGGCGGCGTTGATGCGCGGGCCGATCTTGAAGACGATGTCGTCGATGGTCACGTGGCCGGGCTCCAGTTTCGCGAGGCTCAGCATTGCAAGGAGGCCCTTGCGGGGGTTCTCGTTCAGCCGCTTGAGGCCGAAGTGCGCAAGGACGCGGTTCTCCCCCACCATCGACACGAGGTCGGAGGCGATGGAAACCACCTGCAGGTCCAGCAGGGGCTCGAGGGTTTCGAAATCGATGTTGTATTTCTGGGAATAGCCCTGGACCAGCTTGAAGCCGACGCCGCAGCCGCACAGGTCGTCAAAAGGATAATGGCAGTCCTCCCGCTTGGGGTCCAGCACCGCCACCGCGCCGGGAAGTTCGTTCTCCGGGAGGTGGTGGTCGCAGATGATCACGTCGATGCCCTTGCTCCGCGCGTACTCCACCTTCTCGATGGCTTTGATGCCGCAGTCCAGGGTGATCAGCAGGTCGACGCCGTTGTCGGAAGCCCAGTCCAGGCCCTTGTACGAGACGCCGTAGCCCTCGTCATACCGGTCGGGGATGTAGTATTCCACCCGCTTGGTGAAACGCTTGACAAAGGAGTAGACCAGGGCGACGGCCGTCGTGCCGTCCACGTCATAGTCGCCATAGACCAGAATCTTCTCCTCTTTCGTGATGGCGTCATGGAGCCGCTCCACGGCCAGGTCCATGTCCTTCATCAGGAACGGATCGTGCAGGTCGTCCAGGCTGGGCCGGAAGAAACGGCGGGCCTGCTCGAAAGTCTCCACGCCGCGCTGGACCAGCAGCTCCGCCAGAACCCGGTCCACCCCGAGCTCCGTCGCCAGCCGGTCCACTTTCTCCGGGTTTCCCGGATCATGGACGGTCCATTTTCGTTCCGTAATGCCCATAGTCGTACAAAATTACGCAAATCTATCGGCAAAAGCAAGAGATAGTTTTGTACAAGGTGGGATTTTATATGTCACATCATGTACACCCATTGGGCCTCAGAATAGCCTAGAATGGCATTTCAACGTACATGATATAAAACACATAATCCCACCTTGCACAAAAAGGGCCGGAAAGCGCTCCGATAAACTACTCGGGATGCAAAATGGACTGGATCGTCTTCCGATCCAAACCAAAAACACGGGCCAGCTGGGGGATGGTCGTCTTTCTCGTCCGATAGAAATAGGGAATCAGCCTGGTTTTCTGGAGAAGGCTCAGTGCTGACAGTTCCGTTTTGAACCAGCGCAAAGCCTCGTCCGTCGCATCTTTCAAGACCTCACCGTCGTTTTGCCAGGTTCTCGGGCCGTCCACCAGACGCTGGCGCATCTCCGCCACGTTCACTTCGCCGATGGTCCGGATATAGAATACCTGGTCGTAGTTGAAAGCCTGTTCCAGATAGTCCGTATCGCAGAAGCTTTCGGGGAGCAGGCAGCCTTCCGCATCAACCAGCCATGGTACGCCGGAAAGGTCGTCGCCGGTATGGAAAAATGCCCGGTGCTCACGCCGGGTCATTTCCCCGACTTTCCGCACCGGGCCCGGGAATCCGGGAGGAGCGCCCTTCCGGAACATGGCACGATATCCGGACCAACGGTACTCATTGACGTTGCAACCATTGTCCAGTGCGTTCCTGGGGACATAGGCAAGGGTGTTGCGGACGTACCAGTCCGTGTCCAGGCAAGGGGCTTTCATATCGGTCCGGCGAAGGATTTTACGCGTGCCATACCGGGCGGAGATCCACATGGACGCCATCCGCTTCACCTCCTCCCCATAAGCGTCGGCATCCTCCTGGCTTCGGGCCAGGACGGTGACATGGCTATGATTGGAGACGACGGCGTAGATGACGACGATGACATTCCTCCGCCGGGCCGCGACGCAGATGATTTTGACGAAAGCGTCATAATCCTTGTCGTCACGGCACAGTACAGCCTTCTCCAGGCCTTCCAGACAGACGTGGTAAGGCTGGACATTCCGGATGCTCCCGTCGGGGAGCACCCGAGAAACGATGCGCCGCATGCGCTAGCTCCTGGATTCGGGCGGTGCGACACCGGGACCGAAGACCATCACCTTGCCGCCGGATTCTTCGAAGGCTTTCCGGGCGGCGCGGAGGGAGTCCGCCAGCACTTCCGACGCTTCGTTGAGGAAGGCGACCATCTGCCGCCGGTTTACGCTGACACCGAGGTCCGAAATGGCGAGGGCGCGGATCATGGCCAGGACGGCCTGCTCGTTGCCTCCCCACAGGCTGGTCATCATGGCCATGGCCAGTTCGGTGACGGTTTGATGGATGATTTCAGGATCCTTGAGGGGATCGATGTCCGTGTTGAAACGGATGTCGTTCTCTCCGTAACGGAGGACTTCAAGAATTTTCTTCATGACTCACAAATCTTACAACTCTCCGGCGAAGATAGAGTTTCCGACCGTGAATTCCAAGGATTTCCGACCCTTTTTGCACTCCTTTTGTACAAGATGTCATTTCGTGTGTGACACCTTGTACATCAATACGTTAACACAGTATACTCCATGTCGGAATCAATGTACAAGATGTGCCGCCTAAAATCACAACTTGCACATACAGGAAAGAGGAATGGGAAACGGGCGTCTAAACCGTCCCGCCGTCAATGTCGATGCCGTCCTGGTTCCACCAGTCGGAGTCAGGTTCGTTGAAAGGGATGAGGAAAGGGTTGGTGGCGGCTTCGCGGGCGATGGAAGTGGGGCGGCCGTGTCCGGGGAGGACGTCGGTTTCGCCGGGGAGGGCCATCACTTTGTCCATGATGGATTTGATGAGGGCGTCGTAGTCGCCGCCTTCCAGGTCGGTGCGGCCGATGCTGCCGGCGAAAAGCGTGTCGCCCGAGACGAGGACGCCCGCCGCTTCGCACCACCAGCAGACGCTTCCCGGCGTATGGCCGGGCGTCGCGATCACTTTCCAATCGACACCGCCGGCGGGAATGACCTGACCGTCCGCGATGTCCTGATAGTCGAACGGATCGACCGACTTGTCCAGCCGGAGACGGTCCAGCATGGCGGCGCAGCCGCGGAGGACGGGTTCGTCCGCCGCCGACAGATAAACCGGGCAGCCGAAGCGCCCGGCCACGGCGGCCGCGGACCAGCAGTGGTCGAAATGACCGTGGGTGAGCAGGACGGCGTCGGGCGTGAGGCCGTTGTCGCGCAGGAAGGAGAAGAACATGTCCTCCTCGTCGGGCCGGTAGAAACCGGGGTCCACGACGGCGCAGACCTTGCCCGCATCCTCCCAGAGGACGAGGCAGTTGGCGGCCAGCGGATTGACCGGGAAAATCTTGATCTGGAGCATGACGGCTTTCGGATTACCTTGCAAAAATACGGAATATTTCCCAACTTTGTAAAGCTAACACCTATCTGTATGCACATCGGAATCGCAGGCAACATCGGCAGCGGAAAGACGACGCTCACCACCCTTCTCGCCCGGCACTACGGCTGGACGCCGAAGTTCGAATCGGTGACCTACAATCCCTACCTGGCGGACTACTACGCCGACATCAAGCGCTGGTCCTTCGCCCTGGAGATGTACTTCCTCACCAAGCGGCTCCACGACGTCATCGAGATCGGCAAGTCCGACGACGTGGTCATCCAGGACCGCACCCTGTTCGAAGGCGTCCACATCTTCGTGGCGAACAACTACGCGCAGGGGAACCTCTCCGAACGGGACTACAACACCTTCATGGACTCCTACAACGTGATGATGGAAGTCGTGAAGCAGCCGGACCTCCTGATCTACCTGAAGAGTTCCATCGAGCACCTCGTCGCCCAGATCGCCAAGCGCGGCCGCGACTACGAGCAAAGCATCTCCATCGAGTATCTCTCCGGCCTGAACGAGCGCTACGACGCATGGATCGGCAGTTACACCGGACGCCTCATCACCATCGACGTGGACGACCTGGATTTCCTGAACCGGCCGGAGGACTTCGCCCTCATCACGGACCGCATCGACGCGGAACTGTATGGTTTGTTCTGAAATAATTGCTACTTTTGCGTAAATATACTGAGTTATGCATATCGCCATCGCCGGAAATATCGGCAGCGGAAAGACCACGCTGACCAAGATGCTCGCCGCCCACTACGGCTGGACCCCGAAGTTCGAGTCCGTCGACTTCAACCCCTACCTCGCCGACTTCTACGAAGACATGGAGCGGTGGTCCTTCAACCTCCAGATCTACTTCCTGAACAAGCGCTTCCAGGACGTGGTGGAGATCTCCAAGCAGAAGGAAATCATCATCCAGGACCGCACCATCTACGAAGACGCCCGCATCTTCGCCCCGAACCTCCATGCGATGGGCCTGATGTCCACCCGCGACTTCGAGAACTACTCCGACCTCTTCGACCTGATGATGTCGCTCGTGAACCCGCCGGACCTGCTGATCTACCTCCGCAGCTCCATCCCGAACCTCATCGCCCAGATCCAGAAGCGCGGCCGCGAATACGAGCGTTCCATCCGCATCGACTACATCACCGGCCTGAACCAGCGCTACGAAGACTGGATCAAGGACTACAAGGCCCGTCTCCTCGTGGTCGACGTGGACAAGGTCAAGTTCGAGAACAAGCCGGAAGACTTCCAGTACATCACGGACAAAATCGACGCCGAACTGTTCGGTCTCTTCCCTGCCGAATAGGCGGGGTTTTTATTCCTTAACAACGTGTATATGACAGAAAGACCTACCATCATCGACTTTGTCGAAAAGAACACCCGGCAGTTCGCCGGCCATGTATACCTCCGGGAGAAAGTGGGCGGAAAGTGGACGGAAATCACCCAGGAGCAGACCCGCAACGAGGCCTACCGCATCGGCGCCGGCCTGATCTCCCTGGGCGTGAAGAAGGGGGACAAGATCGCCCTCCTGTCCGAAAGCCGAGCCATGTGGATCCTGGCGGAGATCGGCGCCCTTTACGCCGGCGCCGTCGACGTCCCCCTCTCCGTGAACCTCGGCGAGGGCAAGGACCTCGTCTTCCGCATCAACCACTCCGAATCCAAGTACATCTTCGTCTCGGGGAACCACCTGCCCCGCATCCGCGCCATCCTGGCCGAGTGCCCGGACGTGGAGAAGGTCATCGTCTTCGACGACACCGCCTTCGACTATGACAAGCTGGAGCCCCGGGAGATCCGGATGTCCGAAATCCAGAAGATGGGCGACGAGTTCCTGAAGGCCCATCGGAACGAGTTCGAGGCCCGCTTCAAGTCCGTCGGCCCGGACGACTACGCGAACATCTCCTACACCTCCGGGACGACGGCGGACCCGAAGGGAATCCTCCTGACACACCGCAACTACACGGCCAACGTGGCCCAGGGCAACTCGGTCATTTCCATCGGCCCGGACTCCACGATGCTCATCATCCTCCCGCTGGACCACTGTTTCGCGCACGTGGCGGGCATGTACACGATGATGGGTTACGCCGGGTCCATCGCTTTCGTGCCCATCGGCAAGAACGCCCTCGCCACCCTGCGGAACATTCCCGCGGCCATCGCCGAGACGCGTCCGCACGTGATGCTGTCCGTCCCGGCCCTCGCCCGCAACTTCAAGAAAAACATCGAGACCGGCATCAAGAAGAAGGGCCCGAAGGTGGAGAAGCTTTTCAACTTCGCCCTCCGGAACGCCATCAAGTACAACAGGGAGTATTACAACCGCGGCAAAGGCGGCACCTTCTGGCGTAAGCCCCTCGTGGCCCTGTTCGACAAGATTCTCTTCAAGCAGGTGCGTGAGAGCTTCGGCGGACGGCTGCAGTTCTTCGTGGGCGGCGGCGCCCTGCTGGACATCGAGCTCCAGCGCTTCTTCTGCGCCGTGGGCATGCCCATGTTCCAGGGCTACGGCCTCACCGAGGCCACCCCGATCATCTGCTCGAATTCCGCGGGCCATGCCCGTTTCGGCTCCTCCGGCCGGCTGGTGAAGCCGATGGACTGCGTCATCCTGGACGCCGAGGGCAAGGAAGTCCCGCACGGCACGCGCGGCGAAATCGTCATCCGCGGCGAGAACGTGATGGCGGGATACTGGAAGAACCCCAAAGCCACGGCCGACACCATCATCGACGGCTGGCTCCACACCGGTGACATGGGCTACATCTGCCCGGAAGACCCGGAGTTCCTGTATGTCGTGGGCCGGTTCAAGAGCCTGCTCATCTCCTCCGACGGCGAGAAGTACTCCCCGGAAGGCTTTGAGGACAATCTGACCGAGGTGTCCAAGTTCGTCAACGCCTGCGTCCTGCACAACAACCAGAAGCCTTTCTGCGTCGCGCTCATCGTACCCGACAAGGCCGCGCTGAAGGAAGCCGTGGAGGCCCGGGGTCTGGACGCCGCCTCCGAGGAAGGCCGCAAGGCCATGCTGGACATCATCCAGCAGGAAGTGGACTCCTACAAGAAGGGCGGCAAGCACGAAGGAATGTTCCCCGAACGCTGGCTCCCTTCCGCCATCGGCATCTGCGACGAGGAATTCACCATCGCCAACAAGATGATGAACTCCACGATGAAGATCGTCCGCGGCAAAGTGGAGGAGCATTACGCCTCTCTGCTGGACTACCTCTATACGCCGGAAGGCAAGGACATCAAGAATCCGCGTAACTTGGAGGCGCTGAAATAGTTGCAGCCTGCGCTTTTTTTGCCGGTCCGGAGCTCCGGACCGGCTTTTTTTGTCTTTTCCGCCCGATTTTTGCAAAAAGATTTGGCCGTTCCGGAAAAACAATCTATCTTTGTAGTGTCATAGCATACTAATACACAAGAAATGCTGATCGAACTGAAAGGAATCAACAAGACCTACGATA
>JAEEGI010031040.1_pt1 | contig 10009 bp, 1 predicted proteins | sample 8958751 | NCBI WGS metagenome assembly JAEEGI01 (sample SAMN16246545, study PRJNA631951) | gut metagenome | biome: gut microbiome; feature: rumen; material: KS-attached | host: Bos | place: Iran: Karaj | collected 2018-10 | reverse complement strand
GACTTCGGACACGCGTGTCCCTGTCATTTTCGTCAAACGGAAGGATTGCGCCGACAAACGTTTCGGGAAGTCCCATGACAATGTGAAGGAGGAGGCCTGTTCGCACGACATCGGTTTGAAGACAGCGACAGGAGATGGCTGGATATTCGTCGTAGCGCAGACAATGACAGTGTCATCATGGCCGTTCGTCAGCAGATACCAGCCATCATGCAAACCGCCCCAGCCGTAATTGAAATGATAATAGTCATGACCATCCATGGTGCCCAAGCCATCCGCAATGAATGCGTGCACATCGAATGCCACGATGGCAGGGCGCCCAGCCGCCAAATCCTCACGAATTCTGGAATACAGAGTTGATTCGGAGACGTAGCCAATATATTCCTCGCGTGAATCGCTATAGACAGCTGTATTGGAATAACCGAGATACTGGGCTATCAGCTCATTAACATTATGAGAATAAGCTGTTGTAATGTCCAAATCGAAATCCGCTTCTACGAGTACACTTGCCTCCATGACCAGCCTAGCGACGGAAAATTCAGCCATTCCATAGTTTTTTTCGTTCGCTCCCGCATATTCATCGGTTATCAAGCTCCAATCATACGGGAAGGAATAGTCCGCTTTCATAGTAGCCTGGATGTCACTATTCTTGTCAGAGAAGGATTTCACGCCCCTTCCGGACGGGGGCCATTCATGGTATTTCAGCAGTTGCGCAATCGTTATAGCGACACATCCTGTAATGGCACGTTCTCCATAACTGTCCCCTGACGGGCAGAAAAAGTTGTACGGTGAATCTTGATGCCATTCAGTCGCCAGAAGTGGTTGTGTGACAATCGTTGACGGCGAGGCGGAATCCGCCCGCGTACGGCCTAGCAGCGTGTTCCACCGTGACTGGTTCTCCGCAGCCAGTGCGTTTCCACGCGTCTGCGGCTTGTTCAATTCCTTCTGGAATATTTCGCCCTGACGGTTCAGTATGGCCTGCAGTGGATGCCCGGACGGCATGTCGAAGGATGATTTTGTGCCAAATGCCACGACGGGCGGCAATGTGTCATCCGCCGACATGACCAAATAGCCTTTCGGAGACAAATCAACTCGCCACAACGGCATGTTTTTTCCTTCGAAATCCGCCAAGCGCACAGCTTTTTCCGGAACGGCATTCGGTAATTCCGCCTGGAAGACGGCATTATCGGAAATCCACTTTCTTGAGGCTACAATTATCTCTTGTTCACTGATTTCCGATGCAAATAAAACGGAAAACAAAAATGCAACGAAAAAACAGACGACAGAACAGAGTTTTTTCCCGATAGCTTGCATGGTTCTTTCCGATATGAAGGTTGTTTCCGATGGTTTCGATAATTTGATCATTTGTCTAAATAAATCCAATATGCATAACCGACCTGCAATTTATTCTCTGCAACAGAGACGAAGCGACCGTTTTGCCACGTCCAGACGGGCGTGTCTGAAGCCGGCCATGCTGCGTCATCCGTCATCCCGACGAAATTCCATCCAGGCTTCAAATCCACATGGGACACAGGCGATTCTGTATCCTGCACGAGTTCAACTGTCTGTTGCTGTCTGCTGAATATCCAGTAGCCGATTCCAGCTTTCACAGATGCCGCATCATTGCATACGACGATGAAACTGTCTTCTACGTCAAGCATCAGCGGCCTCAGCGAGAGGAACTTCTGCACACCGTCTGAATTGTCTTTCAGCGGCTTTGTCAACGTCACCATGTTCCAGCCTGGACGCAGTTCCAGCATCTGTGAAGGCTGTGGGACTCCCTTCAATGTGATGTCGACGGAGGTTGTCTCCGTTACATCACCGACAGTGTAGCTGGTGTTCAACACCACCATCTGGTCTTCGTCCGTCATATTGTTGTTTGTCAGCCTACCATCTGCATCAACGGCAGCATAGTCATTGGAAGAAAGGTTCCATTCCGGCGTGACAGTTGTTGTTGAATTGTCACTCCAAGTCGCTTTGCAGACGTATGTTGCAGAACCTTCATTCGGAATTTTGTCATCACCTTCAATGGTAATCGCCGTTAGTGTCCGTTTCGAAAGCGTGATATCTTTTGTGGCGGTCTTCGTCACGCCGCCGAACACATAGACGGCAGTCAACGTCACCGTCTTGTCTTCTGCCGTCGTGTTTTGATTCGTCACGGTGCCGTTTTCATCAACAGCGGCGAATTCATTGGAAGAAAGACTCCAGACAGGCGTTACCTGCGTTGCGTCGCCGACATTCCATGTCGCCATGCAGACGTACGTTTCTGAACTGCCATTCGCGATGGACGCATCACCTTCGATAGCGATTGCATTCAGTGACCGACCAGCCAGCGTAATGGTTTTCTCCGCTGTATGCGTCTTGTCTCCAACCACATAGGTTGCAATCAGTGTGACCTCCTGCGCTGTTGCCGTCGTGTTTTCGTTCGTCACCTTGCCAATGACCGTGACGGACGCGTAATCGGTGGAGGAAAGGCTCCAGACTGGCGTGACGTTGGATGTCGTCCCGTCACTCCATGTTGCTTGGCAGGAATAGGTAGCCGACGTTGCGGCGGCGATGTTCGACTTGCCGTTGACGGCGATCGACTCCACCGCCTTCTGCGTCAGTGAGAGCGTTTTTTCAGCCGTCAGCGTCACGCCGCCGAATGTATAGCTCGCTGTCAGCGTGATGGTCTGTTCGGATGTGGAATTGTTTTTGTTTGTGACCTTTCCGCCTGCGGCAAGCGACGCGTAACGCGTGGAGGAAATGTTCCATGTCGGTGAAACCACCGTTGTCGTGCTGTCGCTCCAAGTCGCTGTGCATGAATAGGTTTCCGTCATATTGTTCGGGATAGTGGCTTTGCCGTCGATGGCGATGGATACGATCGTCCGTTTTGCTAGTGTGATGGTCATGGTGGCCGTCCGCGTCACGCCTGCAAACGTATAGGATGCTGTCAATTTTACCGTCTGATCTGTATCCGTCGTGTTCATATTCATCACCTTGCCGTTTGCGTCCACAGAAGCGTACTGAGTGGAGGAAAGCGACCACGTCGGCGTGACGGGATCCGTCGCACCGTCGCTCCAAGTCGGTGTGCAGCTGTAGGTTGCGAATCCGGCGTTTGGAATTGCGTCATCGCCTGCGACGGTGATGGACAGCAACGTCCGTTTCACAAGACGGATGCTTCTGAAGGCCGTTTTTGTTACATCGCCGTAGGTGAAAGTCGCCGTCAGCGCCACTGTTGCATCCGTATCCGTCGTGTTACGGTTCACCACGCGGCCGCCAGCTTCCAGGGCTGCGAATTCCATGGAGTCAAGACTCCATTCAGCCATGACCTCCGATGTGGTATCGTCGCTCCAAGTTGCGATACAGGAATAGGTTGCATCTTCTCCGCTAGCAATCATGGTGGCACCGTTGACCGTGATGCTCTTCAGCGTCCGTTTCACCATTGTGATGGATTTCGTGGCGGTTTTCGCAATGTCTCCAGATTGGAAGTCCGCAATCAGCGTTACGGCTTGATTGCCGGATGTCGTGTTCTTGTTCGTCACACGGCCAGTCGTATCCAAAGAGGCGTGCAACGTGGACGAAAGCGTCCATTTCGGTGTAACGAGAGACGTCGTGCCGTCGCTCCACGTCGCCTTGCATTCGTAAGCCGACGTGAGACCGTTCGCTATCGCGCTGTCGCCGACGATGGCCAAATCCGCCAGCGTCCGTTTCACAAGCGTAAGGACTTTCGACTCCGTCTTCGTCTCGCCGCCAGACGTGAACGTCACGGTCAGCGTCACTGTTTGGTCGTCTGCCATCGTGTTCATGTTTTTCACTCTTCCGTTTGCGTCAACGGAAGCGAATTCCGTGGAATCAAGGCTCCATGTTGCTTTGACTGCTGTGGTCGCGCCGTCGCTCCAACTTGCTTCGCAGAGGTAACTTGCGGTTTCACCGCTGCCAACTATCGCGACGCCGTTGATGGCGAGATCCAGCAACATGCGTTTTGTCAGCATAATCGTTTTGGCCCCCGTCTTCATCACGCCGTCAATCGTATGGCTGGCGGTTAGCGTGACTGTCTGATCGGCTTCCGTCGTGTTGCGGTTCGTCACTTTACCTGCCGTATCAACGGTGGCATGCGCCGTGGATGAAACGCTCCACGACGCCGTCACAACGGTCGGTTCGCCGACGCTCCAATTCGCCAAGCAGACGTAGTTTACGGCATTGCCTGCCGGAATCGCACCATCTCCTTCAATGGTGACGGATGAGAACACACGCTTCGCTAGCGTGACGGTCATCGTTGCCGTCTTCGTCACATCGCCAGCCTGGCAGACGGCCGTCAACGTCATAGGCTGATCACGATCTGTGGCGTTGGTGTTCAGCACATTTCCCGCGGCATCAATGGTGGCGAAGGTGGTGGTGGAAATGCTCCATGTGGGCGAGACTTTTGTCGTCGCGCCATCGCTCCAAGTCGCCGTGCATTCGTATGCCGATGTGATGCCGCTTGGAATTACGCTATTGCCTGTGATGGCGATGGATACGAGCGAGCGATTCGTCAACGTGATGGTCTTGGATGCCGTCTTCATCACGCCGTCCAATGTGTAGCTGGCATTTAACGTCACCGTTTGGTCTGTCTCCAACGTGTTCTGGTTCACCACTTTGCCGTTCGTGTCAACAGTAGCGTACGGCGTGGTGGAAAGACTCCATGTCGCCGTGACAGCAGTCGTCGCGCCGTCGCTCCATGTCGCTGTACAAGAATATGTTGCGGTTCCACCGTTGGGGATGATGCTGTTGCCTTCGATGGCGATGGACGCCAAGTAGCGTTTCTCCAACGTGATGGCTTTGGAAACTGTCTTCGTCACGCCATCATGCGTGAAACTAGCCGTCAACGTCACCGACTGATCGGTATCCGTCGTGTTCTTGTTCGTCACTTTGCCATTACCGTCAATAGCGGCATATTCATTGGACGAAAGCCGCCACAATGCCGTCACGTCCATCGGTTCGCCTACGCTCCAAATCGCCGTGCAGACATACGTGGATGAACCGAAATTGGCGACGATTTCGTCACCGTTGATGGCAACATCCGTCAACGCGCGTTTCGCCAATGTGACGACTTTGCTGGCCGTTTTCGTTACGCCTCCGGATGTAAAATCCGCCGTCAACGTCACCGTCTGGTCGTTGTCCGTCGCGTTTTTATTTGTCAACTTGCCGTCTGCTTCCATAGAGGCGTATTGATTGGAGGAAAGTGCCCATGTAGGCGAAACCGCCGTTGTTGCGCCATCGCTCCACGTCGCCATGCAGACAAATGATGACGCAACGCCGCTTGAAACCACATTATCACCTGCGATAACGATGGATACGAGGAAGCGATTCGTCAGCGTGATACTCTTGGATGCCGTCAGCGTTACGCCGCCAGACGTGTAGCTCGCCGTCAGCGTCACCGTCTGGTTCGTATCCGTTATATTCTTATTCGTCACTTTGCCGCCCGCATCGACAGATGCGTGTTGCGTCGAAGAAAGGCTCCACAACGGCGTGACGGGCATGGCCGCGCCGTCGCTCCATGTTGCCGTGCAGACATATGGCGACGTTTCGCCGCCCGGAATCTCGTTATCGCCTGTAATGGTGATGGATACGAGCGTCCGTTTTACCAATGTAAGGACGATGGATACCGTCTTCGTCACGCCGCCGGACGTGTAATCGGCGGTCAACGTCACCGTCTGGTCTTGATCCGTCGTGTTGCGATTCGTCACAATTCCGTCCGCATTGACGGATGCGTATTTCGTGGAGGAAAGGCTCCACGTCGGAGTGACTTCCGCCGTCTCGCCGTCGCTCCATGTCGCCGTGCAGATATAGTTCGAAGTCGCTCCATTGGCGATAGTTGTGTCACCCATGACGGCGATGGATGCCACGCCGCGTTTCGCCAGCGTGATGCTCTTCATGGCCGTTTTCGTCACGCCGCCAGACGTGTAGGTGGCGTCCAAAATCACCGTCTGGTCGGTCTCTTGCGTGTTTTTATTCGTCACCTTACCGTTTGAAAGGACCGCGAACTGATCATCTGAAAGCCGCCACGATGGCGTCACAGGCGACGTCGAGCCGTCGCCCCACGTCGCCATGCAGATGTACATCTCCGTGTCCGCGCTGGCGATGGATGCAGAACCATTGATGCTAATAGAAACCAGCGTCTTGCCGACCGCCGGCGTCCAGACGATGTCATCCACCCAGCCGCAGTCGCTTCCCGCGGCGTTCCGGTAGTTTTTGGCATAATACCAAACGAGCGTGTGTTCGCCGTCACCTGTGATACTGAACGACTGCTGTGCCCAGTTCTTATTTCCGGAAATGGACGCCTTCTGGACATTGTCGATGGCAAACGACAGCAAATCTTTGTTCTCTTCTGAAGACACTTTCCAATGGAATTTGATCGTGCCACTACCGAAGACTTTTACGGTCATCGTCGCCACGCCGTAGTCGCCGATCGCTCTCGACTGCATAGCAGACGGTGCACTATTGTAGGTCGTTTTCTGCAAGAACCAGTCGGTCTCTTCACCAACGATTTCGACATCGTCACCTTTGATCAGATCACCAACATTGAAAAGGATGCAGGAAACGCATTCCGACGGTTTCATACCTTTTTTGAACGCCTTTACCGAAAGCGTCATGTTCTCCGTGACGACGAAATCGCCTGCAGGGAATGTGGAACTGGATTCCGTCGGAATCGTGCCGTCGGTCGTATAGCGGATCGTCGCTCCGGACGTCGGGCTGAACGCCGTCACGAGGAAGATGTCGGAAAAATATTTCTGCTCGCCGACGTTGAGGATCGGCGTAGCGACCTGCTCCAAAAACGTGTATTTTTTCGTGACTGTTGCACTGACGGGCACGCCGTATTTGAACGTTCGGGCGGAAACAGTCGTTGCGGTTGTCAACGAGATGGGAGTCGTGTAAAGCAAGTCGTTGGCAGTCGGATCTTTAGCATCCAGACGATAACGGATTTCGGCATTCTTGTCAAGAACGGAAAGCTCAAGTTCATGCGTCATGCCGGCGGTCAATATCTCATCCTGCAGGCTGAAAAGCGGCAACGTCTTGTCCAAGAAGGCCTTGCCTTCGGCAACGGTCATAGGACCGCCGTGACCACGGAGGCGTTCGTTCTGGACGGCAGGATCGAGAATGGCAATCAACGGCAGCATGTTTCCAAGACCGACGACATACGGATCATATTCAGTAGAAGTATCCACATCGGCGAACCACACTTCGTAGTTTGCAAGCAAATTGGCCTTGATGTCAGCGTTTTCGCTGACCGTGCTGAGGAAAGTAATTGTGTTAACGTCGCTCTCTCTGCCCGCCACCAAAAGAATCAATTTTCCTTTCAGCAAAGCGTTCATCTGCGCGTCTGCGTAATTGGTCTGCCAGACAGAATCTTTTTCCTGAATACGCAGCAGAACCGTCTTCTTGACGACATTTCCGGTCGTATCGACGCCTGTCAAATAGAGGATGGCGTTGCCGACCAAATCCTTTGCTGGCGTAAAACTAACAGTGCGATAAGTCCCTGTCCCCGTGACGGATATGGATGAATCCGGTAGCATGTCCGGACGACTGCAAGACACGGTCAGACTCTTTAGTGAATTGTTGCCTGCAACGTATGTCGTGAACGGCTGCCCTGCCACGCTGTTCAATTCGTCATCGCTCATGAGTTCAAGCATAGGCGTTGGATTGGCCGTGACGGTGACGGTGACGCCTTCGGAGACTTCCTGCCAATTGCCACCGATCATCGCTTCCAACGTGTAGGTCGCCGTGCCAGATTGTCCGCTGACATCGAAGCTTCTGGCAGCCCCATCAATGGAAGAACTGATCACGAAACTGTGGTCGCCGGTTATTCTCGTCAGACGGAAACCTTCTGATGTCAGGCGTTTAGGAAAATCCCACTCCAATGTGAAGGAGGATGGCTGTTCGACGGACATCGGCTTGAAAACTGCCACAGGACGCGGCACAATGCCTGTCGTCGCCGTGATGATAACCGTTGAATTGTAACCATCTGTCAATAAATACCATCCATTGTGCGAACCGCCCCAGCCGTAGTTCAAATGATAGTAATCAAGACCGCCCATCGTGCCGAGGCCGTCGCTTACGAAAGCGTGACCACTATAGCTCAGCACCGCCGGACGTCCCGCCACCATGTCCTTTCGAATACGAGAATACAACGTCTGCTGATCGGTATAGCCAATATAGCCGACATTGATATCGCCATATTCCGCCGTGTCCGCATACATCAAGTGATTGATAATTAGCGACTTAAACTTGTGGCTGTAAGCTCCTGTGCCATTCTGCTCATAGTCCGCTTCCGAATAGACGCCCATCTCCATCATCATGCGGGCGAGGGCCCAATCGGAACGGTCAATGGTGCCGCGTGGATAGTAATAATCCTTCAACTTGCTGGAATAACGCCAGTTATCAATATGGTTGTCTCGCATCAAGTCCCATTCGTATGGGAAGGAATAATCCGCCTGAAGCGAACCAGTCACTTCGCCGTCAGTGTCTTTATGAGTCGCGGTCCCCTCTCCTTTCGGCGGCCATTCATGCCATTTCAGAATTTGCGAAAACGCTGTTGGAACGCATCCTGTAATGCCGCGATTGATATAGCTACCATTCGTCGGGCAGATGTAATCGTATGGCGCGTATTGATTCCAAATCGTCGTCACTAAAGGTTCTGTGATGATTTTCGACGGCGTGACGGAATCCGCCCGTGTACGGTTGAGCAACGTATTCCAACGCGATTTGTTCTCCGCCGCCAATTCATTTCCGCGAGTTTGTGGCTTGTTCAATTCATCTTGAAAAATCTCGCCTTGACGATTCAACATAGATGGTAATGGATGCCTTGCCGGCATGTCATAGGACGATTTTGTATCAAACGCCACGACTGGCGGTAACGTATCATCCGCAGCCATGATAAGATATCCTGACGGCTTGAGGTCGACCCGCCACAAAGGCATGTCTTTTCCTTCGAAATTCGCCATCTGAACAGCTTTTTCTGGAATAGCGTTTGGCAGTTCTGCTTGGAACATGGCATTATCCGCGATCCATTTTCTTGCCGCTGCAAGGATATCGTTCTCAGCAACTTCCGTTGCATGCAAGACGACCGATGCCAAGATGACAAAGCATACATAAGTCGTCCGAAGAGTTCGTTTGACGATGTTCATGGGAATTCTTCCTATATGCTGATGACTGAATTATCTATATTGTTTAGAATTGTTGTTTTGCAAGTTTTGCAATGTAGTGTGTGATTGTGTGATTGCAAATACTCTATGAAAAATAAGCCACTAGCCACTAGCCACGAAGAAGCGCAGCCCTCTCGACCACTAGCCACTAACCACTCCATACCCAAAGAGCGCAAAATCGCCTTTCAACGGATCGCCAGGGAAGATTTCAGACATGATATCCGTCAATTGGATGGCCAGTTTTAAATTCGGCGTGGCATTTTCCGCAACAAGCCCAAACGCCTTCGCAACCGCTACGACATGCGTGTCCAACGGCATCAATAATTCTGACGCTGGATACCAGTCCCATAGCCCTAAATCGACAGGCGAATTCTGCCGAACCATCCACCTCAAGAACAGATTCAACCGTTTGTTTGCGCTAGTTTTTCCATTGGAAATCAATGGCTTGCATGCTTCTGGAAAGGAATCCGCTATGACTGCTGCCAATCGTCCAGGCTGTTTTTCGCAATCGCCTGCTTCATAACGACAACAACAATATTCTCCCAAACTGCCGTGATTCATTACCAACTGCCGTAACGTTTCACACATAGCTCTCATGTTGCGATGGCTGTAGATGCGGTAGAATGATTTGCCGTTGTCGGGAAACAGTGCTTCATATCGTTTGGACAACAGCCAATTCAACGGCGAATCACCCATCTCATGGCAGATTTTCTCCAAACAACAGAGAATGCACGACCGCCTTCCAAACGCGAGATTCGCCGCCAGAAATGCCGTGATTTCAACATCCAGCGGCTCTGTATTACGGTGCATGAACTGCGACGGATCCCCCATCGTGAAATCCGCTGTCT
>JAEEGI010031038.1_pt1 | contig 10010 bp, 6 predicted proteins | sample 8958751 | NCBI WGS metagenome assembly JAEEGI01 (sample SAMN16246545, study PRJNA631951) | gut metagenome | biome: gut microbiome; feature: rumen; material: KS-attached | host: Bos | place: Iran: Karaj | collected 2018-10 | reverse complement strand
GCCGACATCGTGCTCATCCCGCGCAAGAACGTGGACACCCCGGCCATGGTCATTGAATTGAAATACAACAAGGACGCCGACAGTGGCATCGACCAAATCTTACGCCGTAATTATCCCGCCAAGGTGGCAGAATATGCCGATCGTCTCCTGCTCGTCGCCATCAATTATGATAAGGCGACGAAGACGCACACGTGTGAAATATTGAAGATTGAAGATTGAAAATTGAAAATTATCCTATTGCACCACCACTTTTTGTCCGTTAGTTATCACGATGCCTTTTGAGTCGTTGGTGGCAGGTGTGCCATCGATACGATAGACTTTGGCAGGACCTCCGTGCTGTACGGCTGGCAGGATGTTTGCCATATTGGGTAATTGGGCCTTTGTAAAATACGCATGTCCATTCTTCTCATCACCTGCGGCCTGAACATTGACGATGCCGCAAAGCACTAAAGCCACGGCCAAAAAAAGAAATCTTTTCATCTTCAAATCCATTATTTGCTTATACTCATTTTTTCTTGTGTCTACTCTCTTTTAACACAAGTCCATCCTCTTCATATCCGAAAAAGGTATGAAACTATGCGCCTGCAAAGGCGCGAAATATGTTTGAGAACCAGTGTTCCTTTGTTTATTATTTGCCATGATGCAACAGCCGCCGCCCTTTATGTTGATGAAATGTGCAATTGTAGTTGCTGTATTTTAAAGTCTGCCAATCTTCATTATTATTCTTTTTTCTTCGCATCCAAATGGTATCTGAAACTGACGCCGAGGTAATGATGACGGAAGTCACGCCAAGAGATGGTTTGCTGATAAGTTGTCTGTTGGCTCAATCGGTCATCCTCGTTGTTAAGAATGTCGTCGAACTCCAGCATGATGCGGACTTTGTTCTTCAGGATTATCCAACCAACGGAGCCGTCCCAAACGAGGATGTTGCGGTTCATACTGCCGATGGTATAGCCTCGGCAGGTGCGCTCAGTGAGGCTTGTATAAAAGAAGAATTTGCCCTGAGTGGCTTCGACACGCAGGCCGTAATTATTGTTCCAGAGAGTGGAGTTCTGTATGGGCGAGGCGGTGTAGCGGAGGCGGTCGGCGTTGATTTCAGCGAAAGCGGAGGCTTTGAGCCAGTTGTAGTCGAGCGAGAGGATGAGCCTTTCACGAATGCCCAAACTGTTCTGACGGTTTCGGATGTGCTCGGATTGCGTGGGAAGAAGGGTGAGGAAGCCATGGCGCTGATTGGTATTCATGCCGAAGTCACTTTGCAGACGGAATTTGTCGCCGAGGCCTTGGTCGAGGTTCAGGCGGAAGTTCCAAGACTTGCTACCCCTGATGTTTTCAGGGCGGCTTACATAGACGGCGGTCGTGGGGTCATAACTAAGGGCGGTGGTGGTCTCGCGGTCGTTGTGGGTGTAGCCGACAGTGGCACTGAGCGAGGTCTGACTATGGGCGAGCACCATGTTGTAGGTCAGTTTCACATCATTGGTATGGGTGTTCCGCAGTCCGGGATTACCCTCGGTGATGAACAGCGGGTCGGTGAGATCGCGGTAGCCAATGGTCTGCAGGATGTCGGGCATTTTGGTCGTGAAGCCGTAGTTCAACTCAAGACTTGCAGTTTTGCTGAATTTCCATGTGGCTCGGAGTGATGGGTCGAAAATAAGGTTTCGTCGCACGGTGGCCGTGTCGAGCATACCACGTTGGTAGTCTTGGCTTTCGCGCAGCCATCGGACCGATACGGCAGGCATCACCTGGACAGGTGCGAGGTTGATGGTCTGCGAGAGTTTCAGGCTATGCTCATGGCGGGAATACAGATTGCGGTAACTGTTGGACGTATCGTTCATACCGTTGGTCTGGAAATCGCGGTCGTTGCGGTTGTGGTCGTAATTCATAGTATATTGCACCTGTGCCATCCATTTCTTGGTGAGCCAGCGGGTATGATGTGCCTCTGCCGTGGTGGAGAATTGTTTGGTGGGCGAGGAATAGGTCTGAGTGAGTTGCGATGAGGTGTAGGACTGGCCGTGCGCTGTGATGGTGCGGTTGGTCTGGCCATCAGTCTGACCGTCTTGGAAGTTCATCGTGATGCTGGCTCCGAGTGCGCCATCCTTGATGTAGTGCTCCCATTGGGCATTGGTACTAAATTTGGTTTGGTGGCCGTCAGTTTGGGTTGCGGTGAGCTGAGACAAGACAGCTGCATACTGGATATCTGGAGACAATGAGGCGGCGAGAGCCTCCTCCTGTTCGGTGGTTTGGCGGCTGTGGGAGCGTTGTTTGCCATACTCCGCACTGGCGCTCAGCGAGAAGGTGTTCAGCGAGTCACACACCCAGTGAAGGTTGGCGTTCAGCCGTGGCTCCAACCTGTGAGTGCGATGATATTCCTCGGAGGTAGTGCGTGTGGCTGCGGCGTTCGGGAAGTAGTTCTCTGTCATTTGGTGGCTGGTGCGCCAGTCATCATCGTGCGCCATACCGCCCGTGATGCTGTAGAAGCTCTTCAGATCATGTGTGCCCTCTTTGCGCTGCCAATTGTGCTGATAGCCAGCAGAAGCGCCCTGCTCCTGGCCAAAGCCATTGCCCATGTTGGCCATGCTCCCGTTCATGTTGCGCCGCCAATGCTTGTCGATGTTGTTTGCATTGGCAAAGACCATTAATGGGTCAGTCTTCGACAGGCGGTTCATTGACATTTCACCTTCATAGTATTTCGGCGACTGGTAGTATGCCTTCACGTCACCGTACCAGCGGTCGAGGAAGCCGGGCTTGATGGCCAGGTCAAGCACCATGTCCTGCGTTCCGTCGTCCTTGCCCGTGCGTTCGCTGAATTCCGATTGGCGGTTGTAGGCCTTGATGTTTTCGACCGCCTCTGCTGGCAGTTGTTTCACCAAGTCATCACCGCCTAAAAGGCTCTCACCGTCCATCGTTATGCGGATTGGCTTGCCGTTCCATGAGAGACTTCCCTTATCATCGATCTGCACGCCTGGCAGTTGCTTGATCAGTTCTTCGAGTCGTGCCCCCTCCTGTAAGTGGAAAGCCTCGGGATGAAATACTATCGTATCGCCCTTGACTGTGAAACGGCGGGCGCGGCCGGTCACCTCCACCATCTTCAGCATCTGCGGCGACATCTTCAGTTCTATCGTCCCGATGTCGAGCGTGTCCTTGCTGCTGTTGCTGAAGGCCAGCACAGGCATTGATTTTGAGTAGTAGCCCAGTATGGAGAAATCAATACTGCCTCGCCCATCGGCAAAGAACGTGAAACAGCCTAACGAGTCGGTCTTGGTGGTCCTCATCGAATAACTGTTGTCTCCAAACCGTTGAGTATACTTCACCTGAACTTCGGGCAGCGGTTCCTTTGTCTCGGCATCCACCACACGTCCCTTGACGATGTCGGCCTTCATAGTTCCTTGTACGCTTGCGACAAGGCATAGCAGTAGCAGGATGCGGAGGTTTCCGCATCGAAAACAGTTCTTTTTCATATTTCTTGGGATTAGAAGTTTGCTATGATCTGGTCAAGGGTCACGGTAGGGTCGGTAATGCCGAAACCTTCCTTTTTCAGTTTCTGCTTGCGGTGCTGCACGGCAGAGACGGAGATGACATAGATAGCAGACAGGGCGGTATTGGAGAGCCGTAGCCGAGCAAGCATGCACAAGCGGATGTCGTCTTCGCTGAATTGGGGGTGCTCGGCTCGCAGACGACTGACGAAATTGTCGTCTGCGGTGTCGAGGGTCATTTCTATCTCGCGCCAGTTGCGGGCATTGATAATGGTGCGCTTGCCAGCCTTTGCTTCCAGCATGTCGAGGATTTCACTCTTGTCCATGATGTGTCCACGCAGCATGGCTATCATGGTATCCTTCTGCCGCAAACGTTCTGCCAATTGGTCCGCTTTACGCTGTTGGGCGATTTGTTCTGCCAGATGTTGTTGTCGCGTCTTGGTACGCCAGTTCCAAAATAGGAGAGCGAGAAGCAGCAGGCATAGCAAGAGGATGGCAATGACCGCCATCATCAGGTGCGACTGTAGAGAGGCTGACTTTTTCACATAGCCTGGTGCGAGATATGTGTCGCGATTGATGGAAAATTCTTGTTCTGCCCATTCCTTGGCGCTTTCATACGATGGATGCCTATGTTTCGTAGTATCTTCTTTTTGCTCCTGAAGAGTCTCCTCATACATGCCGATAGGTACAGTGATATCCCCGATGATGGAAACCGATTTTGTGATACTCAAGGCACACGTGGGTGAAATATCGACATGAGGCTGTGTCCAAAGGGAATCCAGACACTGATAGATGGAATCCAAGACCGATGGCGATGAAGGCTTTTTGCAATGTCTGGCCGCAATGTCGGTAATGTGTTCCAAAGCGCCAAAGTGGTGCAGGTCGAAGGGAGGGTTGGGGAGTATCATGAAGCCGTAGTCGTTGAGCATCGTCAGCAGCCAACGGGGTTGGTCGGGCGACAGACGATAATGTTCCAATGCGTGGCGTTGGCACAACTCTGATAGAACCGAGGGGGAAAAATGATTAGCAAACTTGTCATAGGCGCGGTAGGCGAGGGCGTGGTCTTCGGTGGTCTCGGCGCAATGGATGGCCAGATGGAAGAGCCGGTTTGTCTGTGAAGGCTGCTTCTTTTCACTTTGGCGGCGACTCAGCACGAAACAGATGCGCCCGAAGCGCCGCAAGGCTTCCTTGTCATCGTTTGTACCACCAAGACTTGCTTGCTCATAATAATGATACACGCGTAAGAGGGTGCTGTCGTCGGGGCATGTCTGGCCATCCACGTCATGAAAGGCCGCTTCGCGTTTGAAGTTCCATGTCTCAGCGTCTGAGGAGAGGCAGGATGCCGTGTCTGCATGGTGCAGATACCAGCGTTCTTCATCAACCATAGCCTGCAAGAGTTCATAAAGCATTTGTGAGCCTTCTGCCAACCGTGTAGTGTCTACCTGCGCTAACAACCGTGACGTACTGTCCGCATCCGTGAACACCATGTCTTCTGCCGCATGGAGCAAACGTTTCTGTGGCAAGTCATGCAAGTTCCACCCGATGCCACCTGCCAAGACTAGCACCAGAATTGCGGTGATGATTCCAACTGTCTTCCTTCTCATACGAAAATGATTATTGTTTTCGACTGCAAAGTTATGGCTATTTTGAGAAGTCCACAAGGAAAATGGGTGGAAAACGTATTCCGCACACCTCTCTCTGATATCCAGTTAATTAGACTTTGTTTTTCCACCCTTTTTCCATCTTGTAAGGTGGAAAAAACAGAATAATCAACTTTTTAAAAACATCATTATGAAAACTAACGAGTCCCGTGATTTGCTCACCCAGATAATAATACCCATCGTTATTGGAAGCATACAAAGGTCACATTAAAAACCTTGGTAAAAAAACGAGTCAGATGATGCAAAAAATTCCTTCAAACCTGCCGTTTTTATTAAAAAATCCGAGAAACGGCAGAATATAGTATATTATATTTTGCCGTTTCTATATATTTTCATTCTTTGCGGCAGATTATATGAAAAAATATGGGTGCAATTATTGGAAGAAAGCCTACGGCATGCATAGCGGAATTGTCCAGAAACAAGTAACGATGGATGACCTGTTCATTTGAAACTGAGGAGAGGGTGTGAGGACTTTTATGTGAATTGGTGTATTTTTCCTTGATTATTTCATCATTGATGGACAAATTCATCGAAAAAACTCCTTTTATTTTGCATATTAAGCGATTTTTCCTAATTTTGTGAAGTAATATGCAAGTTTTGCAAACTCTGATTATCAACGCCCCCCGCCCCCTCTAATCTTAGAGGGGGAGCGAGTTACCCATCAAATGAGAAGGCAACTATAGAATTGGCAATAAAAAACGACGACGTAAGGAATTGGCAATTAAAATAAAAACATATTCCCATTGCTAATGAATTCTCATTGCTAATGAATAATTATTAAAACGAAATACTATGGCAAAAGGCAAAAAAGGCGGTAAACGCATGAACAAGAAGCAGATGACGGAAGCGCTGGTGACGCTGTTCCAGTCACTGCCCAACGAGGATCTCTCCTTCCAGACGATATTCAAGCAACTGCATCTCGACACCCATCCACTCAAGATGCTCGCCATCGACGTGATGGAAGAACTGTCGTGGGATGACTTCCTGACCAAGACATCACGGAGTTCGTACAAACTCAACCTCAAGGGACAGGTGCAGGAGGGCATCTTCCGCCGCAAGGCCAACGGCAAGAACAGTTTTATCCCTGCTGACGGCAGTCAGCCCGTCTTCGTGGCGGAGCGCAACTCCATGTTCGCCCTCGACGGCGACCGTGTGCGGGTATCGTTCAACGCCCGCCGTGCCAACCATATCAAGGAGGCGATGGTGACCGAGATTCTGGAGCGCGCCCGTGACACGTTTGTCGGCAAACTCACCGTAGAGCGTGACTTCGCGTTTTTGGTGACTGACAGCAACCTCGCCATCGATATCATGGTGCCCAAGAAAAAACTCAAAGGCGGCAAGACCGGCGACAAGGCCGTGGTGAAGATTATCCAATGGCCCAGCCGCGAGTCAAAGAACATCGTGGGCGAGGTCATCGACGTGCTCGGCAAGACCGGGGAAAATAATGTGGAGATGCACGCCATCCTGGCCCAATACGGACTGCCCTACAAATACCCCAAGAACGTAGAGGATGCCGCAGAGAAGATACCTGCAGAGATCACCGAAGCCGACCTGAAGGAGCGCGAGGACTTCCGCGACGTGACCACCTTCACCATCGATCCAAAGGATGCCAAGGACTACGACGACGCCCTGTCGGTGCGCTCTTTAGGCAACGGCCTGTGGGAGATCGGCGTGCACATCGCCGACGTGTCACACTATGTGCAGGAAGGGTCGGTCATCGACAAGGAGGCACAGCGCAGGGCCACCAGCGTCTATCTCGTCGACCGCACCATCCCAATGCTCCCAGAGCGGCTGTGCAACTTCATCTGCTCGCTCCGGCCCGACGAGGACAAACTCTGCTACAGTGCCGTCTTCGTCATGGACGACACAGGTGAGGTGCTGAAATGGCGGCTTGTACACACCGTCATCCGCAGCAACCGCCGTTTCGCCTACGAGGAGGTGCAAAAAATCCTGGAAGACAACGGCGTGGTGGACGGCACCGGCAAACCCGCTCCCAAAGCCCCGAAGGGCGGATACAAGGGAGAGTTCGCCGACGAACTCATCCTCCTCGACCGGATGGCAAAAATCCTGCGAGAGAAGCGGTTCGCCAATGGCGCCGTGCGCTTCGAGCGCGAGGAACTCCATTTCGACATCGACGAGACAGGCAAGCCCGTGCGCTGCTACTTCAAGATATCCAAGGATGCCAACAAACTCATCGAGGAGTTCATGCTGCTCGCCAACAGGTCGGTGGCAGAAAGCATCGGGAAGGTGCCAAAGGGGGTGAAGGCAAAAACGCTCCCCTACCGTATCCACGACTCACCCGACCCCCTGAAACTCGAGAACCTGCGCGAGGTCATCTCGAAATTCGGTTACAAACTCAAGACCTCCGGCACACGCGGTGCCATCTCGAAGAGCCTCAACAACCTGATGACCGAATGCATCGGCACCCGCGAGCAGAACCTCATCCAGACCGTGGCACTGAGGGCGATGATGAAGGCCCGCTACAGCGTGCACAACATCGGGCATTACGGACTCGCCTTTGACTACTACACCCACTTCACCAGTCCCATCCGCCGTTACCCCGACACCATGGTGCACCGCCTGCTCACCCGCTACCAACAAGGTGGGCGCAGTGCCAACAAGGAACACTACGAGGAACTCTGCGAGCACTCCAGCGACATGGAGCAGACAGCAGCCAACGCCGAGCGCGACTCCATCAAATACAAGATGGTGGAGTTTATGTCAGACAAGATCGGCAACGTCTATGAGGCCCACATCAGCGGTATCCAGTCGTATGGCATCTATTGCGAGATTGACGAGAACCACTGCGAGGGACTGGTGCCCATGCACGACCTCGACGACGACTATTACGACTTCGACGAGCGCAACTACTGCCTTGTAGGCAGACGGAGGCACCGCAAATATCAACTCGGCGACCCCATCACCATCAAGGTGGCACGCGCCAACATCGAGAAACGCCAACTGGACTTCGCATTGGCGGACTAAAAAATTGAAAATTGAAGATTGAAGATTGAAAATTAAGGCAAAGCCTTGAATATCGGCTGCACCTCAGCAATTCAAGTAACTTGATTGCTTTGAGAGCCAAATAAAAAGATGATTGACTACACCCGGAAAGAAGAACATATCAACACCTGGTCGCACGCCGCCGGCATTGTGCTCGGCGGCGTGGTAGGTGTCATCTTCCTCGTCATCTGCGCTGGAAAGGGATACGGATGGGCACGTGCCGGCGTCATCCTCTACCTCATCGGCATGATGGGCTCCTACATCACCTCCACCGTCTACCACGCTCTGCCCCAGGCAAGCAAATGGAAAGAGCGCATGAGAAAGTGGGACCATGCCGCCATCTACTGGCACATCGCCGGTTCCTACTCCCCCATCACGCTCGTTGCCCTGCGCGGCGACGGGTTCTGGGGTTGGGGACTCTTCATCTTCGTCTGGACCTGCGCCATCGCCGGCACCATTACCAGTTTTATCCACCTCAAGGAACACAGCCACCTCGAGACCATCTGCTTCGTTGCCATGGGCCTGAGCGTGCTCGTGGCATTCAAACCCCTTCTTGACAACGTGAGTACGGCTGCCGTCATCTGGATCATCGCCGAGGGCGTGTGCTACATCACGGGAGCCGTCTTCTATAGTTTCAATAAGAGAAGATACATGCACAGTGTCTTCCATTTCTTCGTCCTTGCCGGTTCCATCTGCCACATCGTGGCTGTCTGGGACATGCTGATCAGGTTTGAGGTTTGATGTTCGAGATTTGAGATTTGAGATTGTCTGAAAAGGCCTCTTAAGTGTAAAAAACACACCATAAAAACACTGTTTTCCTCCCAATTTTCCAGTTTGGAAAATCTATATTATATCCACTTTTTAAAAATTTTATAAATAGCATATTATATTGTTTATCAACTATTTAGTTTATATTTGCTCTTTTTTAGAATCCACTTTTTTCTTTGATTCTATTGATGCGTATTATTATAATTTCTACCTTTGCCGCAGAAACCGACCTAAATTGTCATTTTTGACACTCGGCAAGTCAATCTACTTATCCAAGAGAACGAAATAACCTATACAATTATCTTAAAATCACTGTAATGAAAAGAGCAAGAATTCTACTCACGTTGCTGGCATCCATCGTGGTGTCAATAACGGCGTTTGCCCAGAAACAGCATTTCTCGGGCACGGTTTTTGACGAGGAGGGACTGCCGGTCATCGGAGCCTCCGTCGTAGAGAAAGGCACTTCCAACGGTGCCGTCACTGATTTCGACGGCAACTTCACCGTGTCAGTGGAGCCAGGAGCCACCCTCGTGGTATCATACGTAGGGTATAGCAATGTGGAGGTGCAAGCCGCCCCCTCGATGCGCATCACCCTGAAAGAAGACTCTCAGTTGCTTGACAACGTGGTGGTCATCGGTTACGGCGTTCAGAAGAAAAGTGTCGTGACCGCCGCCATCGCCAAGGTGAGCGCCGATGACCTCGACGGAAAGACCCGTCTGCGTGCCGAGGATGCCCTCAAGGGACTGGCCGCCGGTATCAACGTCACCTCCTCCTCAGGTCAGCCTGGTTCGATGTCCATGATCCGCATCCGCGGTATCGGCACCATCAACGACTCCAACCCCCTCTACATCATCGACGGCATGCCCACCGACCAGTACGGCATGGAATGTGTCAACCCCGGTGACATCGAGAGTATCGAGGTGCTGAAGGACGCCGCCTCAGGCGCTATCTACGGAGCACGTGCCGCCAACGGTGTCATCCTCGTCACCACGAAGAAAGGTAAGATGGGCAAAGCCAGCATCAACTACAACTTCTCCTACGGTTGGCAGAATGCGTGGAAGTTGCGCGACGTGACCGGTGCCACCGACTACGCCATCCTGCAGAACGA
>JAEEGI010031037.1_pt1 | contig 10010 bp, 5 predicted proteins | sample 8958751 | NCBI WGS metagenome assembly JAEEGI01 (sample SAMN16246545, study PRJNA631951) | gut metagenome | biome: gut microbiome; feature: rumen; material: KS-attached | host: Bos | place: Iran: Karaj | collected 2018-10 | reverse complement strand
AGTACCAGTGCATGATAACCTACTTTATGAGCCGCAGCGCCAGCTACTTCGAGAGCGGAATCGGCCGTGGCATGGGTTTCCGCGATTCCAACCAGGACCTGGCCGGAATAGTTCATATGGTGCCGGACCGCGCCCGGGCGCGCATACTCGACATAGCCTCCACCCAGTTCCCCGACGGAGGCTGCTACCACCAGTACCAGCCCCTCACCAAGCGGGGCAACAACGACATTGGCGGAGGATTCGGGGACGACCCCCTCTGGCTCATCTTCGGCACGGTGGCATACATCAAGGAAACGGGGGATTTCTCCATACTCGACGAGCCCGTGCCCTTCGACAATAAGCCCGGCAGTGAGGTCTCCCTGCTGGAGCATCTTAAGATAAGTTTCGCCCGCGTGGCGGATAATCCCGGACCCCACGGCCTGCCGCTGATAGGCAGGGCGGACTGGAACGACTGCCTGAACCTGAACTGCTTCTCGCTGGATCCCGACGAATCCTTCCAGACCACCGAGAACGTGTCCGGCGGCCAGGCGGAATCCCTTATGATAGCAGGGCTCTTCGTGGCCGAGGGCCGCGATTTCGCGGAGCTTCTCGAGCACCCCGCGGTTGCTGCTCCCCAGGAATACGTGCAGAAAGTGCGCAGCGCCGTGGCTGCTATGGAAGAGGCCGTCAAGCATTACGGCTGGGACGGGGAATGGTTCCTCCGCGCCTACGATTTCTACGGGCGCAAGATAGGTTCTTCCGAAAACGAAGAAGGAAAGATATTCATAGAAAGCCAGGGATGGTGCGCCATGGCGCGCATCGGGGCGGAGGAAGGCCTCTGCGACAAAGCCCTGGATTCGGCGGTGAAACTGCTGGAATGCGAGCAAGGAATGGTGCTGAACACCCCCGCGTACTCGGAATTCATCCCCGACTACGGCGAGATCAGCTCCTATCCTCCCGGATACAAGGAGAACGCCGGAATCTTCTGCCACAACAATCCCTGGGTGATAATTGCCGAAGCTATGGCCGGCCGGTCCGAAGATGCCTGGAGGCTGTACCGTAAGATAAGCCCCGCCTTCCCCAAGGACCAGGACCTCCGCAAGGTGGAGCCCTATGTGTTCTGCCAGATGGTGGCCGGCCGCGATGCCGCCCGCCCCGGCGAAGGCAAGAACAGCTGGCTTACCGGCACCGCCGCCTGGACCTGGAAATGTGTCAGCGAATTCATCCTCGGCATCAAACCCCAGTATGACGGCCTGCTCATCGAACCCTGCATCCCTCTGAAGTACGGCAGCTACAAGGTGCACCGCCGCTTCCGCGATGCCGAATATGAGCTGACCATCCACTGTACTGGGAAATCTGCAAAAGAATTCTTACCTTACAAGCCTGGAAAACACTATTTGGAAATCACATTATGATGACTCTTATCGCTCTTCTGGCGAGCGTCGCCGTCCTGCACACGGCAAACACCACCATGGTTCTGGAAACGGAACCCGGGCAGGAAGTCAGAACAGTTTATTACGGCACCCGTCTGAATGATGCCGAGACAGCTATGTTGCAGGGCGCCAAAGCCCAGCGCACCTATCCCTGTTACGGGCTGATCGCCACCGAAGAGGCCGCCTTCGCCGCCATTCAGGCGGACGGCAACCGCACGGTGCAGCTGCGTATCGAAAAATCCGGCCTGAGCGACTGGGAGGGAGGAAAGATTCTTTGCATCGACTGCAAGGACGCTTATTACCCCCTCCGCGTCAAGATCTTCTTCAAGACCTTTACGGACCAGGATATGATAGAAACCTGGACCGAGACCTTCAACGAAGGCAAGAAGCCCGTCACCCTGACCCGCTTCGACTCGGGGCATCTTCCCATACGGGTGGATGATGTGTGGATATCCACGCTCTACGGCACCTGGGCCAACGAGGGCCGGGTGAATACCGAGCCCCTGACCCGCGGCTGGAAGGTCATACGCAACATAGACGGCACCCGCAACTCCCATACTTCCCACGGAGAGGTGATGATATCGCTCGACGGCAGGCCCAGGGAGGATGCCGGCCGGGTGATAGGCGCCGCCCTTTGCTGGGGAGGCAATTATGAGCTGCGCTTCCAGACCAATGATAGCGATTACCATCATTTCTTTGCCGGAATACTCCCGGAGCACGACAATGTGGTGCTTGCCAAGGGTAAGTCTTTCGCTACTCCCCACCTGGCGCTTTCCTTCAGTTCGGAAGGCCTCGGCGGAGTAAGCCGCAATTTCCATCGCTGGGGCCGCAAATATATGCTGCGCCACGGCGACAAGGAGCGCGACATACTTCTGAACAGCTGGGAGGGCGTGTATTTCAACATCAACGAAGAGGGGATGAAGCAGATGATGGACGACATCGCCTCGATGGGAGGAGAACTCTTCGTGATGGACGACGGCTGGTTCGGAGCCAAATATCCCCGCAAGAACGATCATTCTTCCCTCGGCGACTGGACCACCGATACGGCCAAGCTCCCCAACGGAATCCCCGGACTTGTGAAGGCCGCCACCGAGCGCGGGATCAAGTTCGGCATCTGGATAGAGCCCGAGATGACCAATACCATAAGCGAACTCTACGAGTCGCATCCCGACTGGATAATCAAATCTGCCAACCGTGACATAGTGCAGGGCCGCGGCGGCACCCAGGTGGTGCTGGATATGTCGAAGAGGGAGGTCCAGGACTTCGCCTTCGGAGTGGTGGACAATATAATGAAAGAGAATCCCGACATAGCCTACATCAAGTGGGACGCCAACTGCCCCATAGCAATGGACTTCTCCAATATCGCTTACTGGCAGGGCTTCTATGCTATGGTGGAGCGCGTCCGCGAGGCTTATCCCGACCTGGTGATACAGTGCTGCGCATCGGGCGGCGGCCGTGCCAACTGGGGCGTGCTGCCCTGGTTCGACGAGTTCTGGGTTTCGGACAATACCGACGCGCTGCAGCGCATCTATATGCAGTGGGGTACCTCCTACTTCTTCCCTGCTATCGCGATGGCTTCTCACATAAGCGCTACTCCCAACCATACGGTCTATCGCACCACCTCCCTGAAATACAGGATAGACGTGGCTATGAGCGGGCGTCTCGGGATGGAAATCCAGCCTAAGAATATGACTGCCAAGGAGAAAGACATATGCCGCAAGGCCATTGCGGACTACAAGCGCATACGCCCCATAGTGCAGTTCGGCGATATCTACCGCCTGGTTTCTCCCTATGACGACAGGGGATTCGCTTCGCTGATGTATGTTTCGGAAAACGACGACAAGGCCGTGGCTTTCTGGTGGAAGATAGCGAACTTCTATGACGAGCACTTCCCGCGCCTGCGCCTCGCCGGCCTGGATCCTTCCCGCAGTTACAAGGTGAGCGAGCTGGACCGCCTGGACCTCGAAGCTCTCCCTTACGAGGGCAAGTGCTTCACCGGCCGCTTCCTTATGGACGTGGGCCTGGAAATCCCCCCGACCAACAAGGTCGAGAGGGCTATGCGCAGCGACTGGTCTTCCAGGGTGCTGCTGATAGAGGCTCAGTAAACTTAGAGATAGCTGAAATCGTGGACGCCGCGGCCGATTCTGACCGTGGCGTTTCCTTTTGCGCCTTCCATGCTGCGGATAATAATCTGGGCTTTGCTCTCAAAGGGCTTTATCTGCAAGCTTGCGGCAAGGGGCCGCTCGATTTCCTTGAAGGCGGGATCGCCGTTACCCCATCCGAGGAACTCGGCATTTTCCACCGTTACATCCAGCAGCTCTTCGGGTGAAGTGATATCCAGGACGATTATATCCTGGCCGTCAGGCTTCAGGGCCGTCTTGGAAGCAATGACGCTGGTGCCGCTGACGGTTTCCGGCCACGCATCTTCCGCCGCGCGCTTGCCGCGGATGAATCCCCGGGCGCTGAATCTCCGGGCAGACGCGGGAACTTTCCAGGCCAGGTGGCCGTCTTCCGGCATCTCCTTGGTCCCCAGCGACCTGCCGTCGGCGTAGAGCCGTACGGAGCTGCAGTTGGAATATACCCATACCTCGCCCTCGCAGGGGCCGCAGATGTGCACCATAGGCTCGTCGGTCCAGACGGATTGCAGGTAGAAGGCCTCGTCTTTGGGGAAGCAGCAGTAATCCAGGATGCCGAACTGCGAGCCAGTGGCGGGCCATACCATAGGATTGGGCTCCCCGCGGTAGTCCTGCCCCGTCCAGTAGAACAATCCGGCCCTCCAAGGCTCAGCCTTGTAGTACTTCCATCCGTGCTCTATGACATTTATGCGGCCCAGCGTGTCGCGGCGGTTGAGGGGAGCCATCCAGCCCTTTCCGGGGACGGTCTCGTACTTGCCGCGGGTGCCTGCCCCGGAGGTCTCCTCGGTGCCGACTGCAAGCTTCTGCGGCCATTTCCGGTGGTATTCGTCGATGGGATTCTGCACTATGTAGTTGTATCCGAACACGTCCACTCCCTTCACCAGGGTGCGCCCTCCGGCATTTCCGTAGGTGCAGGGCCGGGTGGGATCCAGGCGGTGCGCTTCCTGGCACATCAGCCTCGCCAGTTTTTCACCTTTGGGGCTGTGCTCGACCGCCCATTCCTCGTTCCCTATGCTCCATAGAATAATGGAAGGATGGTTGAGGTCGCGGGCTATCATCTTCTGAAGCTGGTCGTACTGCTCGTTGATGCCCATCTGGCGGTTCTCGTCGATTACCAGCATCCCAAGCTCGTCGCAGATGTCCAGCATTGCGGGGGATGCGGGATTGTGCGAACTGCGTATGGCGTTGAATCCGTATTTCTTTAGCTGGAGGATGCGGTAGCGCCAGAGCTCGTCCGGCACGGCCACCCCCACTCCGGCGTGGTCCAGATGCAGATTGCAGCCCTTGAGCTTTACCGGCTCCCCGTTCAGGAGGAAGCCTTTTTCCGGATTGAATTCTATATCCCGGATTCCGAACTTGACGCTGGTGCGTTCGGACAGTTTGCCATCGTAATAGAGGGAGATCTCGCAGGTGTAGAGATAAGGGTCCTCCAGGCTCCAGCGGTGTTCCGGCTTTGCGACCGGGAGGCCGTCGGCATCGAGGATACGCACCTCGCTGCGAAGCTTCTTTTTGTCCGCTCCCGGCCCCGCCATCTTTATCGCGAACCGGGGCTTCCCGTTGTTGACATTGAGGGAATAAGGCACGATCGACGCCGGCCCCGCCTTATGCAGCCATACGTTGCGGTAGATGCCCGCGCCTTCGTAGTACCAGCCTTCCTCCGTGGAGGCATCGCAGCGCACGGTAATCACATTGTCCCCGCCGTAGTTGAGGTAGGGAGAAAGGTCGTAGCTGCTCTGGGTATATCCGCTCTGCTCGCTTCCCAGATAGCATCCGTTGCAGAATACCTGGCTGTTGCGGAATATGCCTTCGAACTCTATCCAAATCTGTTTCCCTTCATCTTCCGCAGGAATGTCGAGGTGCTTGCGGTACCAGCCTACGGAATTGCCAGGATACTTCCAGCCTATGCACTTGTAGCCGTGGGAATGGCTGGCCTCGGCGCTGTAGGGAAGGTCCACCGCCCAGTCGTGCGGGAGGCTCACCTTCTGCCAGGCGGAATCGTCGAATTCCGGCATTATGGGGGCGTGGCTGTGGTTGGCGCTGAGCACCTTGCTGTAGTATGTGAAATACTCGGTCCCGTGGGTAAAATCGCGCTCCATCGAGGCGGCGTCGCCTAGGGAAAAAGACCAGTTGTTATTAATCAGTATTGCGGTTAGAAGTATCAGTATTTTCATATCTGCAAGATACGAAAAAAATGTTAAATTTGTGGGAGTCCAGACCCATAATCATATGAAAAACACTATACGTTCCGCCGCCGTCCTGCTGCTTCTTCTGCTTGCGGCTTGCAATAATGAATATTCCAGGAAAGGTAATACGGTGACCATCAGGGTGGCCGATGCTGCGGAGGGTGCTCCGCAGAGGATCTGCCTGCAGGTCCTCGGCGACCGCATCATAAGGATTGCCGGTCAAGCCGGCAATGACGCTCTTCGTCATGCCCGACCTGATCGGGCATCCCTGGTGGTGCTGCCGCAGAAGGGGCGCACCCGCTTCAAAGTGTCGTCGGAGGGCGGCACCATGACCGTCTCCACCGCGGAAATCAGCGCCTGCGTCAGCCCCGAAGGCCTCATCTCCTTCTACGACAAGGAAGGCAACGCCCTGCTGGAAAACGGCAGTGTTACCCTGACCCCCAAAGTGGTAGAAGGCAAGCAGGGCTACGAGGTCCGCACTGTCTTCGACAGCCCGGAAGGAGAGTCCTTTTATGGTCTGGGGCAGCATCAGACCGGGGAATTCGACCGCCGCGGCACCGACGAGGAGCTCTACCAGTACAATACCAAGATAAGCATCCCCTTCGTGGTCTCCACCAACGGATACGGTCTGCTTTTCGATGCTTATTCCTACAGCCGCTGGGGCAACCCGAAGGGTTATGTGCAGCTCGGCCGGGAGCTGAAGCTCTATGACAGGAGCGGCAATCCCGGGGGCCTGACCGGTACTTATGTGGCTAAAGACGGCAGCCGCCTGGTACGCCGCGAAGACAGTCTCTTCTTCGAGAACGAGTGGGCCATAAGGAACCTGCCGGACTTCCCTCTGAACGGGGCCAAGGTGACCTATGAAGGATGGGTGGAGGCACCCCGGACCGGGGATTACCGCTTCAGCCAGTACTACGCCGGATTCCAGCGTACGTTGTTCGGCGGCAAGGAGGTCATGAGCCGGCGCTGGCGTCCGGCCTGGAATCCCAACAGCTGCAGATTCTCCGTACATCTGGAAGCCGGGGTCCGCACGCCCGTCCGCATAGAATGGGAACCCGACGGGGACGTATCCTACATAGGCTTGCGGGTAGCACCCCTGCAGAGCCCGGAGGAGCAGTCCAGGCTGAGTTTCTGGTCGGAATTCGAGCCCGGGGCCGACTTCTATTTCGTGGCCGGAGACAGCTACGACGAGATTATCCGCGGCTACCGCACCCTCACCGGCAAGGCCCGGGTGATGCCCAAGTGGGCCCTGGGATTCTGGCAGAGCCGCGAGCGCTATTCTACCCAGGAGGATCTGGTCGGCACCCTCGCGGAGTTCCGCAGGAGGGGGATTCCGGTGGACAACATAGTGCAGGACTGGCAATATTGGGAGGATGACCAGTGGGGCTCCCACGACTTCGACCTGAGCCGCTATCCGGACCCGGAGAAGATGCTGGACGATGTGCACGCCCTCCACGGCCGTTTTATGATAAGCGTCTGGCCCAAGTTCTACACCTCTACCGACAATTACAAGGCCCTGCGCGATGCAGGATACACCTACGAGAACGCAGTCCGAGATTCGGTGGTGGACTGGCTGGGCCACCGGCAGACCTTCTACGACGCCTATGCCGAGGGCGGCCGCAAGCTCTTCTGGAAGCAGATGGACGAGCATCTCTACAGCCGCTACGGCCGTAAGATAGATGCCTGGTGGATGGATGCCAGCGAGCCCAACCTGCGCGACTGCCTGCCCAAGGAATATATGCAGTGGCTGCTGACTCCTACGGCCCTGGGCCCTGCCACGGAATACTACAATGCCTACGCCCTGGTGAATGCCAAGGCCATCTATGAAGGCCAGCGCGGGGTGGATCCAGACAAGCGGGTGTTCCTTCTCACGCGCAACGGATTCGCCGGCCTGCAGCGCTACTCCACCGCCAGCTGGAGCGGGGATATAGGTACTTCCTGGACGGATATGCAGATGCAGATAACCGCAGGCCTGGGATATTCGATGGCCGGCGTGCCCTTCTGGGGGATGGATATAGGCGGATTCAGCGTTATGGGCAAGTTCCAGGATGCCTCCTCGCGCGACGAGTGGCAGGAACTCCAGACGCGCTGGCACCAGTTCGGCGCCTTCGTGCCCCTCTTCCGCACCCACGGCCAGTGGCCCCGCCGCGAGCTCTGGAACATAGCGGAGCCCGGCTCCAGGGCCTACCGTAGCATACTCTACTATATGCAGCTGCGCTACCGTCTGATGCCATATATCTACTCCTTGGCAGGGATGGTCCATTTCGACGACTATACGATTATGCGGGGCCTGCCCATGGATTTCCCGGACGACCCTACCGCCCGCGTCGTGGCCGACCAGTGGATGTTCGGGCCGGCGCTGATGCCTTGCCCCGTCTGCGAATACAAGGCCCGCAGCCGCGACGTCTATCTGCCAGAAGGCGTCTGGTATGATTTCTATACGGAGGAAAAACTCGAGGGTGGCGAGCCTATCGAGGCGGATGCTCCCTACGAGAGGATACCCCTCTTCGTGCGCGGCGGATCCATCCTTCCCCTCGGCCCCGAAATGCAGTGGAGCGACGAAAAGCCCGCGGATCCCATAGAACTCCGCATCTATCCCGGTGCGGATGCCTTCTTCACTTTGTATGAGGATGACGGCGTGAGCTATGCCTACGAGAAGGGGGCCTGCTCGATGATTCCCATAATCTGGGACGATGCTTCTGGAACGCTTACCATAGGCGAGCGCAGCGGCTCATTCCCGGGAATGCTCGAGGAACGCCGCTTCATAGCGCGTCTGGCCGGATCTTCCGAAAGCGTGGAGATTCAGTACAACGGGACCTCGACCTCTTTCAGCACCGGCTCCTGAGACATATCCTGGGGATTAGTGCCTGGCTCGTCCTGGGGTATCTCCTGGCCTATCATTGCGAAAAGCTGCTGCCAGTAGACGGGGAATTCCCCTTCGGCGTTCTTGAAGTTCATTGGCTTGGCGCTGAACAGATACCCTCCGTCGGGGGTGCGGTAGCTGTCGCGCACCAGTTCCGAGCAGTACATCGCCTCGTTGTCGGGCGAGAACCATACGTCGTAGGGGCGCCCCAGGAACTTCTTGGAGTTCTCTACGAACTGCTCCGCCATCTTGTTGTCTTTCAGCCTCTTGACTATGAATACGGGGAGCGACCCGTCTTTCAGGGTGAAGTCTTTGAAGAAAGTGTCTATGGGGTGGCGGTCCACTCCGTGCTTTATGGTGGCATCGATTATCCAGGTGGTGTCCTTGCCCACCTCGGCTATGGCTACGTGTATGAGGTTGAGGATTCCGTCGCCGGTTGCATCGCTGATGGCGCTGCCCATGGAATCGCCCTCCAGGCTGTAATCCGCAGGGATCCCTACGAAGATTAGGTCCCCGGTCTGCAGCGCCTTGTCATTGGCTTGCGAAGCCCTGTCACTGGCTTGCGCCGCCCTGTCACCGGCCTGCGCAGCCCTGTCATGCCCGGCCCGACCGGGCATCCTGCACCCGGCGACTGCGAGAGTCATAATTAGTAGGTATGCTAAACGTCTCATAATGCAAAGTTAAGCAGAAAATGGATATCTTTGCAGCAGTATGGATGATTCGGTTTTATTAGCTCTCCTTATTCCGTTCGCCGGCACGGCGTTGGGTTCCGCTTTCGTGTTCTTCATGCGGAAAGATATGCCCGCGCTGCTCCAGAAAGCCCTTCTGGGTTTCGCATCCGGCGTGATGGTGGCGGCCTCGGTATGGTCGCTGCTAATCCCTTCGATGGATATGACCCCCGGCAACGTATGGCCTGCTACGATCGGCCTGCTCGGTGGTTTCGCATTCCTGTTGCTGATCGACCGGATTACCCCGCACCTGCACCTTTCCGGAGGCCCGGAAGGTCCCAGGAGCAAGCTGTCCCGCACCACTATGCTGGCCCTGGCAGTCACGATACATAATCTTCCCGAAGGTATGGCAGTGGGCGTTGCCATAGCCGGGGCAATGGGGGGAGGCGCTGATGTTTTGGGTGCGGCCGATGTTTTGGGTGCGGCCGGCGCCGGGAGAACCGGAATCACTGTTGCCGCAGCCCTGGCCCTGTCGCTGGGAATCGCCATCCAGAACGTCCCCGAAGGAGCCATCATCTCCATGCCACTGCGCGCCGCCGGCAACACCCGCCGCCGCGCCTTCCTGATCGGCGCCCTCAGCGGAATCGTCGAACCCATCGGCGGCGCGCTGTGGATACTCCTTGCATCTGCCGTCACCGCGATAATGCCGTAGATGCGGTCATTTGCCGCCGGAGCACTGCTCTACGGTG
>JAEEGI010031034.1_pt1 | contig 10011 bp, 9 predicted proteins | sample 8958751 | NCBI WGS metagenome assembly JAEEGI01 (sample SAMN16246545, study PRJNA631951) | gut metagenome | biome: gut microbiome; feature: rumen; material: KS-attached | host: Bos | place: Iran: Karaj | collected 2018-10 | reverse complement strand
ACCAAGTACAATCGTCTCGCTTCCGTGCAGTCGGTTAATCCTGTCTATCACCTCGTCGAGCCGCTTCATCTTCTGGAACTGCTCGGCATTGATGTCGAAGAGGTCTTGTTGTATAGGCGAGTCTGCACCGATGCCCATGACGATGACACCGGCTTTTTTGTACTGGTAGCCCTGACGAAAGATGTTCTGCAGGACTTGGTTGGCGGTCTGCACAATGGTTACAGTGGAACTGGTAGGGGTGATTAGCCGCTGCTCCTGGAAGTTCCAATACTGAGGCAGATCCTCCCTAAAGTAATTGGTATTCAAGAACACGCCCACTATAGAGGCCACCGTATTCTGCATCCTCAGTTTCTCAGCACATCTAGCAGCATAGTTTGAGACATGGGTACGGATAGTTTCTATATCCCCTATCATGCCATTAAATGAGCGACTGGTGCAGATACTTTTCTTTTTTGCCAGTTCTTCGTTTGGCACAACATCCTCGCCATTCAGCTCCTGCCAGGTTCTTTGGATATTGATATTATTGAATGTGAGTCTAACCCAATCGCCGTGATGTTGAGCAAAGTCATAAGCCGTCCTTACACCAAGGGCTTGAAGTTTGGCAGCATACCTCCGACCGATGCCCCACACATCTTCGATGGGGTAGAGTTTAAGAGCCTTGATCCGTTTTTCATCGGTATCTATCATGCAGCAATGCTTATAGCCTTGGTACTTCTTAGCAAAGTGTGAGGCCATCTTCGCTAAAGTCTTATTGGGAGCTATACCTATACTGATAGGCATACCCACATACTGCTTAACCTTTTTATGTAAGTTCTCGCCCCATAGCTTCAAGTCTACGTTCTCCATGCCATCGAGGTACACAAAGCACTCGTCGATGGAATAACGGAAGTATGCCGGGGCTTCTTTCCTAATCAGACTAACCACACGGCCAGTAAGTTCGCCGTAAAGCTCATAGTTGGAAGAAAAAACAGCAATCTTGTTATCTGGGAACTGCTGGGCTAACTGAAAATACGGTGTACCTGCTTTGATACCTAATGCTTTTGCCTCATTGCTTCGGGCTACTACGCAACCGTCATTATTCGACAAAACCACAACAGGCTTGTCATTCAGATCAGGCCGAAAGACACGCTGGCATGAAACATAGCAGTTGTCACAATCGCAGATTCCGTAATACTTCATTCCTCTAATGTTTCTTCTTTTTCTTCGTCATCATCACCCACGAGGGTAGAGTTATATTCGTCAACCATCTTCTTGAAGAGTTCAGCATCATCAGGATTATCCTCGAATCGCTTTGCCACAATATACTTGACGGTCTGATTCTTGACTTTCTTATGAGCCGTTTTAAACCACGAAATGAAGGCTCTTATGTCATGTTCGTCTGTAAGGTCATAAGTCTGATTTATCTTGCCATTTGGATTGATCACAAGCCTCCTGATTTTCTTTATGAGTGCGTTGCATTCCTTGACCTTGGCCTTACTTTTTTTAGCCAATACATGCTGTTCCTCTTGATGTTTCTTATTCCGTTCGGTAATTTCTTTCTTATGTTTCTTCTTCTGTTCTTCCAATTCGACCTGATGCTTCCTGTTCAGCTCCTTAATTTGCTTTTCGTACTTTTTGACTTGTTCCTCGTCAACAGGCCAAGCATTACTCTCTATCTTTCCCTGAATAAAGCTATTGTAGAAATGGCAGTATGATTCGAGATAGTCCCCAGCTTCTTCATCGACCGTTATGGAAAGAATAGCATTCTTCATTGAATTGCTGATGGGTATTCTATATGAAGCGAAGCTCCAGAACACTTGCATCATAGCCCGAATACTAGAGATTTTCTTGAAGCCTATCTTCTTTAGTACCTTTACATCTTCCTCAGTGACATCTAAGCCCTCAGACAATTCTCCCATTTCAAGTTCTTCTTTCGGACTCTCTTCAAGGAAAGGCACAATCTCTTCGTCAGCATAATAAGAGAAAGTACAGTCAAGCCATTCCTTTTTCCGCTCAATCCATGAATATATTGAATTGATGTATCCCTCTGCATCTGGTTTCCCTTGGCAGAACTCTTCAACGTAAGCGGTCTCTAACTCGAAAACAGCCCGATGGAACAATAAACTCAGCTCGTCATCATCAAGTTCGGGGTTCTTGATTTTCGGACTCCTTTTGTTAAGCTCATTCCAAGGAAATTCTATCTCGGCTGCTGTCAGTTGTCGCCTGACGAATGTTCTCGCCATTACTTCAACCTCTTCACCGTCCTGCTTAATCTTTACGATAATGGGACGATGGCCATAGATCCGAAGAAGCTCTATGAGGTATAACTTTGCATTCTCAAATCTACTTTCCATTGCCATCAAAAGTTAATATGCGTCTCTCCTGCCCAAGTCGTATCACACGTTATTGTGATTCTCAGCGACGCGTACTTTATGTTAGCCAGGATCTTTGGGTACAATGAATGTACCTTCGATTCGGGGTACTCAGTAGTGTAGTCATTAACCTTTGTGGAGAACAACTTAACGCTATCTATAGTCACGGCAGGGAGGCCACATGATTCGACATAGAAGCCTTCCATTTCAGGGTAGCCCTCACCAATCACTTCTTTCTCACAACCAACAGCCATAAAGCAAATGGCGAACAAGAATAGTATTTTCTTCATATTTTCTCTATTGTTCTTATAATGTGAATCACCGTTCCCCATACTTGGAACTGTTCAGGGTCATCAATACGGAATACAGGATAATCAGGGTTCGCAGGACGTAATTCAATATATCCGTCCCTCCTATGAGTCAGATCCAGGTACTTCATTGTAAAGCCTTCGCCAGCCCACCAAGCAACAATGATTGAACCATCGTGAGGTTCAACGGCTCTGTCGATGATAACACGGTCGCCGTCAAAGATGCCAGCGTCCCTCATACTATCCCCCTCGACATCACCGTAGAAAGATGCCTCTGGATGCTTGATATAGTCACGATTGAAGTCCAGCGTCTCATGCGAATAGTCAATGTTAATCGGGAATCCCGCTGCAACCTCCGCGTGTATCAATTCCAGTTTGGAGTCAAATTCTCCTGGTCGTATTTTAATATTGCCCATATCGTTTCATTTTTTGCTGTTCAAGAAAGTAAAAGGCCAATTTTTCTTTGAATTGTATCTTTCGTGAATATGTTGATATTTCGTAGGATTGACATGTCGCCAGTCATCATATTCACCGCAACCTGTCTTGTATTTAGCCAACTCTGCGGTACTTTCAGAAAGGGCATCCTTGACTTTATGCAAACTTTCAATTAATTCCTCATATTCCATTTCAAGAGGGTCTGTTGGATTCTGATAAGCATAAAGTATCTTGTTGAAAGCCTGAGACTCCTTTTCCCGTAAATCTCCACCATGATATAAATAGTTAAAGGCTACACTGGATAGAAAAAAGTGATATACCTCAATATCCCTCATAATATAAGCCCCCTGATATGTGTTGAAAGATTGACTGTTCAAATATTGAAAAGCTTCCTTATACTCACGAGAATAGTTCTTGTAGGCTTCTGTAGCATTCTGCTCCCAAATGTCAGCTCTTCTGTGTAGGGCAGTTGTTGTAATGGTCAACATTGGATAGGATGCTTTCATTGTCTCGTCAAAGCGGACAGCAAGATCTTCGGCATATTGCCTTTCGTTCTGTTGCTTGTTCACAAACCACATTGCAAACAGAACAACTATAGGCAATATTATCACTCCAGCAATAATTTTCTTCTTCATACCCATTTATTTATATTATCAAACATACTATCCAACATGCAGCACTGGCAATTGTTACAATTGCAGCCACCATACCCAGACATCCAGACGAGCATCCCTTGTTCTTGCTAAGTGCCTCTTCCAACTGCTTCTCCAGTTGCCTTGACCTCTCCTTAGCCTCGTTCAGATCTTTAGCAGCCTGAGTATTCTGGGCTGTCAGCTTCTGTAGCGACTTGTTAAGTTCGCCATTGGTGTCCTGCATCTTCTTCAAACTCTCTCCGAACTCCTTGGACTGTTTGGCACTGGCCTCAGTCTGCGTTTTCAGTTGGCCTTGTAGCTTACCCATCTGCTCAGAGTGGGTCTTGGTGAGTTCAGCGAGTTTCTTTTGCAGTTCCTCGTTCTGCTTGTTAGCCTTCTCGTTCTGTTCCTTATGCTGCTTCTGCATGGCTTCAATCTGCTCTTTGTGCTGCTTGGTGGCCTCTGCCTGAGCTTTAGTGAGAGCCTGAACTTGCTCATTATGCTTTTTGGTGGCAGCTTCTAACTGTTTTGCAAGTTCCTGGTTCTTCTTGTTGGAGTCCTCTATTTGCTTCTTGAATTGACCTTCAACCTCCTTTACCAAAGCAGCCCGTGAGTTGTTGCGCTTCTGCACAACGCCGTCGGTTATATCGCGGAAGTATGTACCAAGGGCATGAGGAATAGCAATGGCCTTGTCTGCGATATTAAGGATAAACAGCTTTTCGCCCTCGTGACCAGCTCCATACATCCAGGCAGTATTCATGTTCACCAATGTTTCCAGCAGTTCCACCTCGTCCAATGCTTCAAGACCAGCACCTCCACCACGAATAATCGCAATGACATCGAAACTCATGGTATCGAGTTGCCTGAGCTTCTGACAGAAAGCTTTGGTTCGTGCGAAAGACTCCCGATATTCAGTAAAGTCAATGTGGGTACGGGCTGCTTGAACGCCTTTCTCGAAATCCTCGTTGGTTATACTGGACTCTGCATAAATCAAAGCAACCTTTGGGCGTTTATCCTGATAAAGCAGGGATTCAAGTATGCTATCAACGTTCTTGAAACCTTTTTCAGACTTGATGCGTCGAAGTTCAGTGCGCTTGACCTCATCTTCGGACATGGCCAGTTCCTTCAGTTTTTCTACAGCCGTCACCTTTAGCACTATTTGTATTAGGCCCTTGTTGGTAATGGTACGGTCAAGAACACCATGAACTGTAATGACGTTGCCGTTATCAAGATCATCACGCAGGTTTAGGGGCATTGTGATGGAAAGTTCATCGCTGCTGCTTTCATCTACAAGCCTGTCAGTTGCCGTATGATAATATGGATTGATATACGTTCCTTTGAAATAGATACCTCGCAAGCACACTACCTTCTGGTTCACCTGACCAGTGGCCAAGTGATTTCGAAGGATGCCGATAATCTCCGACGGTTTGTATTGCTGTTGTACTGTTATATTTGCTGGCATGATGTTCGTAATGTCTTATCTGTAATTCCAAAGAATTCAATCATTGCATCTCCAAGGCTCGACGTTTTTTTCTCCAAACAGCCCTGGACTGTTGCCATTGTAAATAGTGAGTCCGACGTAATCATTCCATCTGCATAAAGGTCATTGACGATAATTCTATCAAGAGCCTCATTGTCTTTGGAATAATAGTCGTAATAGATCTGCATCGTCGAGGTTGACATATAGTAGTCTTTTTTTTGATACTCCTTCGGATTATGCAGGAAACGGAGAATAAGCAAATGCCTGACAGTGTACTTCTCTATGCAGTTAAGCAGAATAACAACGGTATCTTCTGACAGCATACACGATGGAGTGTTGACGACAGCATTAGCCAACAATTGCCGCTTGGTCTCGCTAGTTTTCAGAGCCAACTGACCAGCGATATACAGTACCGTAGCAAACATCTGGTTATCCTTCAGTTGCTGCAACTGTACGTCTTTTATCATCCGGAGCTGATTGTCCACTTTGACTTGGAAGTCCTCAAAGCGACGCTTGAATTCGCCTGATTTCAGCTCGTCAATGATAGAAAGAAGCAAAGAACTGCCCGGAATGAACAATGATGTCCCTCCCTTGGCGGCTCCTTTGGCTATGTCTGACAATACTCCACTCATCTCATTATATAATAATAATTTGACATTATATTTGAATTACTCTGGAGATTTATAAGCTAGCCACCTTGCAAAAGAGTCATATTCATTCAGTTTATATAATTTAGATATATCATCTGAAAGACTTTCCTTAGTTTTCCTAAATTTTCCATATTGTGCCCAAAAACGTTCAATTTCTTTAGTCAATTTCTCATTTTTTGGTGATTTAGTATAAACTGGTACTTCAACCTTCTTTATAATGTCCCACTTTATTCTTCCTCTATTCATTCCTGTAGTCGATGCCAGTATATCACCAAGAATTTCTTTAGTTCTCAAAAGATTCCAATAAAAAACAGATTTAACATGATCATCTGCACGTAAAATAGTGTATTCATTACTTACATAACAACCATCCAGATATGGGGGTACTATACCAATAGCCCCTCTTCCAAATCCCATGTTTGAAATTAAAATATCCCACTGAGATACCATATATAAAGTTGGATATGATATATCTCGCCCATCTTTAAATTCACCTTCGAATACATTCCCTTCATAATTAACACTTAATAGCTGATAAAAACCATCCTCTTCAACTTTTATGTCTCGATCTGTTTGCACGTGAAGAATGTTTTCGATAAAATCGGTCTCAGCGTTTATAGATTTCCAATAGTCTTTGCGCCTACCTCGATCATTTACACAATATTTGACATCCAATCTTTCGTTACAATTGGAGAATGGATAAACAAATTCGTTCTTTTTGCCTTTTAAATAATCGTTGTATGCATTGGTGATTTTAGAGATTTCATCTTTGATCTTATTATTTAAATTGGGAACTTTTATCCCAATTCTTTTGGCGATTTTGGACTCTAAACCAATATACACTGATGATGCCAAGAAAATGTCATTTTGTTGTTCACCCTCGGACTTTTTCTTTAATATCAAAATTGATGTTTTGACCCTTGCAGAAGAACGTTGAAAAGCATCGCCAGGAAGAGAAATAATTCCTTTTATTATAAATGAATTTCGTATAAATTTTCTTATGTTTATATACTTACTGCCAGATAAAATAGAATCATCAATGATGGCTAATATGGTTCCTGTATTCTCAATTAAATCCTTGTAGCGTTCAATAAACATAACGCTACTCATTATTTTATCATTATATGTGCCAGTTTCTCTGTCAATTGATAGCTCATACTGATTTAATATTGTTTCTTGGTCTTTATTCGCTCTCTGATAAAGGAGTGAAAATGGCGGATTTGATAGAATAATATCAAATTTTAATCCATCTTTCAGGAGTTTACGCAATTCTTCTATCTGTGCGTCCACCTCTATATCACCACTTCCAATTTTCCCAATATCTTTGTTAAGTGAATCGGCATAGTATATATTACTTCCTCCATCACCATGCAGATACATGTTCATTCGGGCGATTTTATACATGGCAGGATTGCTACCAGCGTCAATACCATAAACGCTATTATACTTAATTTTATCTCGTAATCTATCTCTTTCTTTGTTCGACAATCCTGACATTTTGTCAACTTGTGAAAAAAGCTCTGTTAAAGCCTTTATTAAAAAACCACCAGATCCGCAACAAGCATCTAAAATTTTAGGAATTGTAGATTCTCTATTAGCCTCAGTTTCGATGTGTATGTTACTGAGTCCCACCATAAATTCAACAATGTCACGAGGCGTGAAATATTGACCAAGTTCTTTTCCCCTAACTGTAGCATCGAGAAAAGACTCAAACATTCTGCCATGTACATCTTCTTCCATTCCATAGAAATCGATGTGCTCTACATATTTTACAATTTTTTTTATGGTCTCAGGTGATAGCTCAATTTTCTCATTCTCTTCAAAAAAACGTTTTTTCTTTCCAGAACGAATATCTACCTCTAATTCTTTTAAAAGTTTGCTAAACAAAATGTCGTTTACAGGACTCTCAACTTCTGTTTGTGATTGAATCCAATTTACAGAGAAAACAACATCTTTATAAGTGATAGGCTTTCCACTATTGATTATTCCATACAGATCCTTATCTTTTTTTATTTTTACGAAAATTACTTTTATTAGCTCAAAAAAAGCCGCACCAACACTTTTCTTTTCTATCGTCCATATATCTTTGTGAATCTTTTGAAATAGTGTTCCCATTTTCTGTAAAGAAATCTTTTCAAAATCAAACACCTTTGATTCAAGCGTTTGCTTTAGTTGTTCAGAACTTCTTAAAATGTTGTTTTTGCATAGCAATTCATAAAAGGATTCTAATTTGGGGTTGCCAATTACAAAATCCATAAAAGATAAAGAAAGTAACGGCTTTCTTTTGTCCCATTGATATACATTTGTTTTATTACCGTTACTTAGGATATAAAACATGAGTGGGTTATAGTCATACTCTTTGTTTATTTCGAGTGAATATGATGAACACTGCTCTTCCCATTTTTCAATTTCCTCACTAGTACTTTTAGCATCTATCACTATTGCGGGTATCCCATTGGCTAAAAGAACGTAATCTGGTTTATATAGAACTTTCTTTCTTCCTTGTCCTATAGTGTACTCGGAAATACTTGCCTTTAATTTGATATCTTTGTCTTCATAATGAAGATAATCTATCATTCTATCAATAAAGAAAGATTCAACACTAGCCTCATTACTAATGTCACTTAGGTTGCAAAAAATATTTTTCATACAGAGTCCAATTTTATTCATTACCAGTTATTAATTGCCTCGGATCAATTTCAAGTAATTCCGCAATACGATCCAATGTAGGCAGGGTGGGTTGAGTGACGTTATTACACCACTTAGATACCGTTACGGTTGTTACTCCCAACTGTTCAGCAAGCCAAACACCAGTCTTGTCTTTTTCGACTAATACAAGTTTTAGGCGGTTTAATTTCTTCTTATCCATGTTTAACAACTTAAATTTGAGGTTAAAGTTCGGAATAATTTCTGATATAACAATGCATGCATACCTATTTATATATTTTTTTAACTAAAAAACTGCTTTCTGAGGGAAAATCCCGCCTGAGAAATAGGGGAATCTACCGTAACCTTTAGGAATAATCCCAGACCTTTCGCCCCCTCTATTACGTCATATAAGTGAAAACAAGAAACAAATTGTCTAACTCTAAAGAATAGGAGAACTGATTATGAAGAAGATGATGTTTATGGCAATCCTGATGGTGATGACCATCACTGCCAACGCAATGAGTTATAAAGAGGCTAAGAAAGAAGCCCTGTATCTGTCCGACAAGATGGCCTACGAGCTGGACTTGACAGATGCACAGTATGATGCAGTCTACGAGATTAACTTGGACTACATGATGAGTGTTAACGGACGCAACGACGTGTACGGTGCTTGGTGGAGCCGTCGGAATACTGACCTCCAGTTTGTTTTGACCGCCTATCAGTATAACAAGTACATCGGCCTGTCCTACTTCTATCGTCCGCTGACTTGGCATAACGGTTCATGGACTTTCAATGTCTACACCCACTACAGCAATAAGAGCCACTTCTACAAGGGACATCCGAAGGGATATGTGAGCTACAAGGGTGGAAACAACAAAAAGTCAGCCAACCACTATGCTTCCATGAAACCAAAGGGAAACAACAGTCATGGTAATAGCTCGACTTGGAGGAATACGAATAAGAATAATCGGAACATGGTTAACAAGCCCAATAGCCACCACAACAACCAGATTGCTCAGAACAACAGTCGTGGTAACGGTTCAGCTCACTTCGGGCGTAGGTAATTTCGTTTTACACTAATATATGCCTGGTAACAGGACATGGGGGATCCCAATGATTGGGTTCTCTTTTTTGCGTTTTTCAACGAAATTGATTGCAAATACTAGATGGTTGAGACACCAACATAGGCATACTAAGAGATTTATGTAATTCAGGGAATCTTATATCCTTGGGTGATTTCATTATGTCATGTACTGATGTTGGCAGTATTTAATGGATTATAGATGTAGCCGGACATGGTGATAGTAATGCTTAGTATGCCTTATTACTATTTATTTTGCAAATCTGTCAAACAATGCCTGGCAACCTTCAAGAACGTCGCGCCAAGTGGCCTCGAAGTTGCCTGTGTACCAAGGGTCTGCCACATCGCCGGGTCGTCGGGTGAAGTCCATCAGCATCACAATCTTCCCTTCCGGATCGCCACCGCAAATGTTCCGCATGTTGCGG
>JAEEGI010031033.1_pt1 | contig 10012 bp, 14 predicted proteins | sample 8958751 | NCBI WGS metagenome assembly JAEEGI01 (sample SAMN16246545, study PRJNA631951) | gut metagenome | biome: gut microbiome; feature: rumen; material: KS-attached | host: Bos | place: Iran: Karaj | collected 2018-10 | reverse complement strand
GTGTGGGCTATCCATGTCGTAGAGGTCCACATCGTTTGGAATCTCAATTCGCACATCATCTAACTTGTGTACCACGCCATCATAAAAAATTACATTCTCAGTTGCAGCAGCGGTATTACCAAAACCATGTCCGATATTGAAGCCCACCTTGTGACCATTCACCCAGGTGTTGCCACTGCCCCAGTACCAGGTGTTATCGTAGGTCCAGACGCCACGACCCCAGTCTAGTGTTCCAAAATCCTTGTCTGCATGGAACTCATACTCTTTCCCATCGTAGGTTACCGTACCACGCGCACACATGGTGTTAATCTTCTGGTTGTAGTAGAAACAATGCTTCTTGTCCCAAGGTGTTGCAATCACCATAGTATCCATGTTCGGCTGTTCTAGAACGATATGCGCGGACAGCGGCTTACCTTCATAGAAATCCTTGAATTCACAAGTAATCTCACGCTGAAGCTCTGTCTTGCAGAATTCCATCTTCAGGCGCTTGTCCTCGTAACAAGTCGTGCCGTAGTCAGAACTCTCCGGGAGCTTGAACTTGCCCATAGGAAACACATTCAACACCGTCTCCGTATGTTCCCATGGGTGGTCCTGATTCAAACACAACAGGGTCACGGACTGCAATCCCACATAACCATCATCCGAGATGGTAAAGCAAACCGCATAGGAATCCTCCTCGCCACCATCGTGAAGCACCATGTAGTAATCCCACTCCTTGATGCGAAAAGCAGGCGCCTTGATACTATTACGGTGATACTTCCATACCTGATTGCGTGACCAACCCGGCTCCGAAATCTCCCCCTCGGAATCCAGTAAGTCCTGCGGTAATAGAACCTCGTGATTTCTCATATATACCCCCTATATAAGCAATTACACTTCGAAATCTAAGCAACTACGAATCTTGGTATAAGGACGAACGGCGCCATCTGCCACTGCCACATGATCCGGATGTACTGCATAGCCCTTCAATGCTTCAAAAGTCTCGAAGGTAGAATCCAACATCACGTCTGCATTGGAAGTCTCCAATCCGTTGATGTATACGTGAATCTCCGTCATACCTGGAATTTTCCCAGCCAATCCTTCCAGACCAGCCTTGATTCCAGCCTTCACCTGCTGCTTCTCGTCTGCAGATAACTCATCTTTTAGTGTCCATAAAATAACGTGCTTTACCATCTTTACTCCTCCTTTTTACATCCAGCTATAATCTCCACCTGTAACAGCTAAGGAAAGCAGTGCATCCATACGCTCTACTTCTTCCTCACCCTGTACAACAGAGATCAACTTGGCTGTCTCCTGTACCACCGGCATCTCCTCGTCCGGTCCAATCTCCATGTTTGGTTGTTCTCCGCAGAATGGGCAAATCAAGCTTGGTCCCACCTGCACAGATAAAAATCGATTTGCGCACTCCTTGCACTCATAGAATCCTGCAAGTTGTGTTCCATCTGGTACGTAATACATAAATACTCCTTAAATCAAGTAATATTAATAGATCTTCTCAATCTCACCAGTTATATTATAACGCTTCTTGAAGTTTTCCCAATCCCCAGGTGTACGAATCAGCATCACTTCTTCGATTTCACCGGTCTGGATGTTCTTAAATCCAGCCACCTGCTCTCCGTTGCAGATGCTCGCCTTCACCACCGGCTGGTAAAAAGCAGGGTCATAGGATTCTGTCTCCTCATTCATGGCTTCCTTATAGTGATTTACATGAATCCCTATGTGCCCGATACCGAGAATCACACCTGCTGCAAACAAGATTGGATTACGAGCATAGATAGCCAACAGTAGTACTGCTACCACAGGCAGTGTTGCACCTGCAACAGGCACGCCAAGAATACTGCTATAGTAGTCCTTCATGGTCTTAGCACTACGGAAGTATCGAATCCAATAAATCTCATATAGCACCATGAGAAATGCCGCTAATAGGAACCACACCATCCACGTATTAACCCCTTGGAAATTCAAATCCTTGAAAATTAGCATCAAGCACGTTACTAACACTTCTCCAACTCGTTCGAATAACAACAGAATCTTATTCTCGTTGCTTGCATACTTCTCATAGTTCTGTGGCTGATTCTTGGTCCAAATGATATTTGGTGTAAACAGCATCGCCATGAAAATCAAACCAACATAAGAAAAGCCAAAGTGCATGTTCAATCCCCCTACTCACTCAATAAACGGTTCAATAACTGCTCCCGATTCTCCACAAACAGTTTCGTAATCTGATAGCTATCCGTATCCTCGTACTCTATTGGATGTATCTGGCCTTCATCGAAGCTGAGGATTTCAGCCCCAGGTATTCCAAGAAGAATCGGAGAATGAGTTACCATAATGAACTGTGAGTCTTCTTTCACACAATTCGCAATCTCAATCAAAAGCGTTAGCTGACGTTGCGGCGACAACGCTGCCTCCGGCTCGTCTAGTAGATACACGCCGTTCCCCTTGAAGTTCGTCTGGGCCAGTTGGAGAAAGCTCTCCCCATGAGAGTGCTCATGAAAATGCTGTGGATTTGAGCCACCCTCAAGACTATACTTTTCTTCCGCAGAAGCCACGTTATAAAAGCTTTCTGCTCGAAGGAAGTATCCCCAATCAGGTTTCTTAAATCCCTTGGATAATCGAATTGCATCACACAACTCCGAGTGAGAATCATACGTAGAAAAGCTATAGTTCTTGGTTCCACCTTCTGGATTAAAGCCATAATTCACAGCAATTGCTTCTAGCAACGTAGACTTACCACTACCATTCTCTCCAACAAATATCGTGATATTCTTATGAAACTCCAAATAATCTAAGCCCTTGATTGCTTCAATCTCACGCAGATAGCTTCCGCGCTCTATTTTATCCCAATCAATTGTTACGCCTTGAATATGTAGATTGTTCAAGTTATCTTCCTCACTATACTGTGATTTCAATCTGATTCCCTTCAATACCGACAATACAACTCTCATAGTAACCATCACCGGTTGTACGCGGGCCACTTACTACGTCGTAGCCATCGCTCTTCAAGCGAGCAGTCAGTTCATCTACTGCTTCCTTGCTGCCTAATGAAAAAGCTACATGAATAAACCCTGTACGATTTAACGGCTTATCCAAGTCATCCATTACTGGTTTCTTCATGATTTCCAATCTCGCTCCATCATCAAACGTGATGAAATAAGAGCAAAAATCGGTATTGGGATTATGATATCCATCGTTGGATTTCCCACAGAAATATTTTACAAAGAAGTCTCTAGCAGCTTCCAAGTCGTTTACATACATTGCGATGTGTTCAATCTTCATAAGTCCCCCACTGTTATCTATTATAACTTGTACTCATACCACTCATCAGCAACCTTTTGAAAGCCTACTTTTTCAAACATCCGCTGACTCTGGGTATTAAATTCATAAATATTTGCCTTCACAGAAGGCATTTCTTTTTCCTTAGCAAGCAAAATCATATCCATGATGCATCGTCGCCCAATATGCAGGTTCTGATACTCCTTACACACAACAATCGCAACCTCACCGCTATCCTGCAGAGAAACATCCCCTACCAGCACGCCCTTATACTCTATGTAATAGCATGCTCCTTGCGCACTTAGGTAGTCATACATCCGATGCAACAGTTCCACATCGTAAGGCTCTGATCGGTTATCCACCTGCCTGCAAACATCCAAATCCTGATACCAGGGCAAGGACACCTCATCATTGCGGTAATAAGGAATCAATCTAATCTCGTCATCTATCATTCGGTCCATGGTAACTTCTTCCCCATCTCAATTCACATATTCCTTACGGTAAAAACTTCCCGGATGCTAAGTACAATTCATACCAGTCATGGTGGGACAGATTCACCTTGGTAGCAGCGCAGGCATCTGCAATGTGCTCCGGATTCATAGAGCCAATGATGGCCTGCATTTTTGCCGGATGACGAAGAATCCAAGCAATGGCAATGGCGGCCTTGGACACGCCTTCCCGCTCGGCCAACTTGCCAAGAGCCTCATTCAATTCCGGATAATCCGGATGATCGATAAAGGTTCCACCAAACATTCCAATCTGCAGCGGAGACCATGCCTGAATCGTCACATCATGCAATCTGCAATAATCCAGCGCATTACAATCACGATTAATAGAATACTCCGTGGTCTTATTATTCATATAGAGCGCCTGGTCAATCAACTGAGACTGCTCTAGGGACAGCTGCACTTGGTTGATGATGAGCGGTTGCTTTACGTACTTTTTCAACAGCTCGAACTGCATCGGAACAAGGTTACTCACACCGAACCAGCGAACCTTACCGTTTTTTTCCAATGTATCGAACGCCTCTGCCACTTCCTCCGGATCAAACAACAAATCCGGGCGATGAAGTAACAAGGTATCCAGGTAGTCCGTATGCAAGCGCTCCAGAATGCCATCCACGCTGGCAAGAATGCTCTCCTTCGTCCAATCGAACTCGGCCCGCTCCGGATAGATGCCACACTTGCTCTGGATGTAGATGTCCTCACGCTTTAATCCGGTCAGCGGGAAAGCCTCTGCGAATCTGGTCTCGGCCTCACCGGCCCCATAGACCGTCGCATGGTCAAAAAAGTTGATACCACAGTCATATGCACTCCGGATTACCTTGGCTGCATCCTCCTTCGACAGGGATGGCATGCGCATGCAGCCCTGCACCATAGTAGATACCTGCTTGGGTCCATTCACGATATCAATGTATTTCATCATCTTTCTCCTCGTGTTGTCTTACAGAATCACTTCCATATGGGTTTCCTTGACCTTCATGCCAACATTCCGGTAGAAGGCTTTTGCACTGTCGTTGCCTTCCCAGACGTTGAGCATCACGCTATGACAGCCAAGTTCACGGGCATAACTTACCACATGCTCATATAACTGCTGTCCGATATGCTGACCCCGGGCATTTTCATCTACACACAGGTCATCGATATACAGCATGGTAATCGGATGAATGTATGGCTTCTCCGGCAACTTATGAATCACACAGAATACATAGCCTAATACTTCATCCGCATCGTCTACCGCCACAAATACCGGCTTCTCATCATCTGCAAATATTTCACGAAGCTCCTCTTCGGAGTACTTCGTACTTCCGGATACAAATATATCCGGGCGAATCTTGGCATGAATCTCCAACACTTCATTCAGAAGCTTCATGACCCGCTTCATGTCTTTTTCTTCTGCTCGTCGAATTCTCATCTTTTTTCTCCTTCTTTTGACTCCCCGGGACGGGGTTAGCGATTCATTGTACTTGTAGAAAAACAATGAATCGCTAACTCCGTCCCCCTGAGTCATACTCTCTCGTCTGTCACAATATGCTCCACTCCTGTATGTTCTGACTGTAGATAGTCCTTCATCCAGGTTGGGAACGCCCTATACTGATCCAATTCAGCGATTGGAATCCAGTGCATATGCTCACGCACACCCTGGGTGTAACTATCACTGTGTAGCTCCTGTGTTCCTCTTGGCTTCATCAAGAAGTACATCGCAATCTCGTGACAATCCATCCCATGTAAAGAAGTCATATTGTCACAGAAGAAGTTCTCATGAATTACCGCTAGATGGTCAACGTCATATGCTACGCCAGTCTCTTCTAAGACTTCACGCTTCACTGCATCTTCTGCCGTCTCACCCATGTGAACCGCGCCACCGATAGAGTAATAATAATCGTCTCGCTCATTCCCAGCGAACAACACGCAACCATCTTCAACAATGATAGCTGCCGCGCGGTAGCGAAACCACTTGTCATCATTCGTAAAACCGCAATTATATTCCATATCTCAACTTATCGCTTTCTCAATCTGCCTTGTATCTATCTTCTTCCAAAAAGTCTTTCAAAAAATCCCGGTTTCTTTTCTACATACGAATATGGTTTTCCGGTTTCGTCCAATTCCTTTGGATCCATGAGATTAACTGCATCCTTCGTATATAAGTCAAGCGCAAGCGCTGTTACCATAGCTTCGCCTTCACGCATTGGGTAAGTGCTGCAATAGACATCATAATCATGCAACTCTTCATGCTCTTCCAGATAGTTTTTCAAAAACTGAACATTCAGGATGTATTGTTCTAACGGCTCACCATCCTGAGCATTCTCAAAGTTAGTTGACAAAAATATTCTCTTATCCCCCGTCGTAATCCAGTTACATACGCTTACATCCTCGATTGTAATATCAAGGTTTTCGTCTACAGTTAATAAATAGTCATATAATTCGCTTACTTTCATCAATTCCATTCCTCCATATTTTGACTCCCCGGGACGGGGTTACCGATTCATTGTACCTCTAGAAAAACAATGAATCGCTAACTCCGTCCCCCTGAGTCATTCAAATCTACAAATCTTCAACATCAATAACCTTGATTCCATTCTTCTGCAACAACGCTGCAAATAGGCCTTGCCCAGGTATAAGTTTTCCTGTAAATGAGCCGTCGTAGATTTGATTTACACCGCAGGAAGGGCTTCGTGATTGCAACACAACCATATCCACCTGATTGTCTTTTACAATGTTCAATGCCATCTCAGCTCCACGTCGAAACTCTGCATCAACGGAATTGCCGCCTTTATGACTAACAATTCCGTTCACAATCTCAGCAGATTCTCTCGGCGTCGGTAATCCTCCCAGCACTTCAGGACAAACCAGAATTAACTCATGTCCTTCAACAAATTGGCTTACTTTTTCGCTAAAATTGTTTCCACCATTATATTTGCAATTCTCGCCTAATAAGCATGCACTAACAGCTATCTTCATGTTACACCGGTTCTCCTATCGATTTATCTCCTGTCACACGTTCACCCAGCTGATTCGCCCAGCGTTCTGGGTACGCAGAAAAGTATGATTTTGTCTTTCTGTCTTATTCCACTAATCACCATGGAATACGCATTCATAAATCTACTCTACTATAAATCTAAACTATCTTCATTTAGCAAGAAATCAAATAATCCCATTATTGTTATGCCTTGGTCATTTCTCCACACTGGAGTATTTCCACTAGTAATAATTATCTTCTTAAATGAATCCGGTATTTTAATTAGTGATGCTTGTTCCTGCTCTACCTTTTCCTGATTTGGTAGCGCATATGCAGACTGGATATAATATCTCTTACTGCCTTGATTAACCACAAAATCAACTTCTAATTGCTTACGCACTTTTTTCCCATTTTCATCAACTCGAATTTCAACCACACCCACATCTACTTTGTAACCTCTATATATTAGCTCATTGTAAATAGCATTCTCCATCAAATGTGTCTCTTCAAATTGGCGAAAGTTTAAAAGAGCATTTCGCAGTCCCAAATCTGTATAATAATATTTGGATGGTGTACCTATATACTTACGTCCTTTAATATCATATCTTTCGCTTTTTTGTATCACAAAACTCTCTGTAAGATATTTTAAATAATTCGATATCGTAGGCATTGAAATTGATTTATCACCACTACTATTAAACGTATCCGATATTTTTTGAGCATTTGACAGCGAACCAATGGCTGAAGCAATAACTTTCATTAATGTTTCCATGCCAGCAATATCTCGAATATCATATCTGTCGACTATGTCTCTAATATAAATCTCAGAATTCAATCTCTCAAGATATGCTTCTTTCGATTCATTATCTGGTTCTGCTAAAATATGTGGCAATCCGCCATAAAACAAATACTCTTGCCATGCATCATATTTATCCTTCCCAGAAGCCGGGAAGTATTCCGAAAATGCTAAAGGAGCAATATGAATCTCATCGCCACGGCCTCTGAATTCAGTTAAAATATCAGAAGATAAAAACTTTGAATTGCTACCCGTAACGTAAACATCTACATTCTTCTTCCTAAGAAGCCCATTTAAAACACCATAAAGTCTGATTGGAACATCTGGATTTTTCATTTCCTCCTTTGTAATTGCATATTGCGCTTCGTCTATAAAAACGTAATACTGCTTGTTTGAATCTGTTATTTTACTTTTGATGTACTCTGATAATTTTTGAGGATCACAATACTCTATATAATCATCATCATCTAATGGAACAGATATTATACAATCCTCAGGAACTCCTTCTTGCATAAGATAATCATAGTACAGGTTAAATAGTAAATATGACTTGCCGCATCTTCTAATTCCTGTAATAACCTTAATCAATCCATTATTTCTTTTACTTATAAGCCTTTTTAAGTATTTATCTCTTTTTATCTCCATAAAAATCTCCCACTTTAGATTTTTGGTTTTGTTACCGCTTTTCTAAAGTATATTATTAGTAAGACTTCTTAGCAAGCTCTATTTTAGAAAACCGGTAATTAATCCATTTTTATAAATAATTGCGAATGGGCATGGTAATAGACCAGTATCAATCAGTGGTACTGGTCTATGTGAGGTTGCTCATTTAGTTCTACAAACTGCGATTTATCAATCACTCCGGTTTATCTATTATTTTTCAGTATTCGCGCTTCCACAACCTGCAAATACTGATATTATTCGCATTCAATCGTATGTAGGCTCCCGTCAAATCAGTATTTCATTCTCCACCAGCGGAAACACTGATATTTGCCCTACCTCCCGTACTTCACACGCTTCAAATATCAGTATTCACCCCCTTCAGAGACTTAAATACTGAAATCACCACTAAAATAAATCGCTAACTCCGTCCCCCTGAGTCATCATCTATAGATTGAATCAGTCCCCTTATACGGAATTGGATCATGATTTGATTCAGCGAAAACTGCTATGGCATCGGCAATGTAGTCATATAAATCATCATCGACATATGCAAAAAGCATCGGGTTAGCCTCATCATCGGAAATCTCTCCGTTATTGTATGCGTAGGCGTATTTACCCCTGCTTTTTATTATACTGATACATCCGGCTATCTTAGTTCTTTTATCATCCTCAAATAAACCCGATTCCGAAAGAGTCTTTCCTATAAAATCGCAGAAAAACTCAAAGTTATCATCCCAGTTAACATTTCCGTTACCCTGAGCCTCATTTCGTAGTCCTTCCAGCTGCCTTAAAAGTTCGCCTTGAATACAGTCTGACTGTCCACTTTCCGGCACGTAATTATGCCAGATTCTCTTACATGTTTCTAAATGAGAAAGCTTATAGCCTCGCACGCCAAGCTCATCAACGCCCTCATACATTGATTCAAAATCAATTAGATCTTCTTTGGGAGGTTTTTCTTTTTTAAACCATGATAATAATCCCATTAATGCCTCCGCACTCTCATGATGAAGTTCCACTTCGTGCTTTATATTCCGATTTTATGTTCCAACGTTCATGCCGACAAATCAGAATTTATTGTATAAAATACCTTTTCACCCATTTGTGATGAAGAAATACCATAATCAGAATAGGAATAATCGTGCCTATACATAACGGAATCACGGAGTATATGCTGTCTCCTCCAATAAACGCAGAACAAATCCACGAGCCAATAATACAAATGCCATAAATGATCCACATTACGCCATGTTTCTTATTCCATGAATTGACATCTGATAATTGATCTACTTTCGGGGGTTTTTCTCCTGTATAAAAACCAACAGGTTCCTTACTCTTTAGCTGACTAACTCCAATTCCAAGCATTATCATTGCAACTATACAGAAAATCACACCAGAAATAATAGTTCCAGCCATCTTTTTTCCTCCGTTAAACTGGAAGATAATCTTCCCACGGCCAATCTTATCCTACCCGCAAGTAACTTTGATTTAGTATAACAAATCTCCCCGGATTTATACAGACGAACATACCGAAAAAGGCAAACAACAGAACCTGTCATTTGCCCTTTCATACTTCCAGAATATTCCATTGTGCAGTAGTCATCTGTACTTTCTAAGCGAACCTCTTATCCCGTACCTCATCCCATAACAGGATCCCGCACAGAAGAATCGCCTCCTTCTTTCTCCTGTAATAAGTAGATCTTTCCAAGTTCAACTCATCTGATACTCCCTGATCCGACATATTCTTCTCGTCGAAATATGCCAGCTTAAGAATGTCATGATACAGTTCCCCGAAGGGATTGAAGTCTTTCACACTCCCAA
>JAEEGI010031025.1_pt1 | contig 10014 bp, 6 predicted proteins | sample 8958751 | NCBI WGS metagenome assembly JAEEGI01 (sample SAMN16246545, study PRJNA631951) | gut metagenome | biome: gut microbiome; feature: rumen; material: KS-attached | host: Bos | place: Iran: Karaj | collected 2018-10 | reverse complement strand
TGATGTTTGCACTCGATATTTGCGATGCACTTCCTGTTCCCATCCCCATTCACCCCTTACCTTCTAATCTCTCCGCTCTCTGCGTCCTCTGCGTGAGACCATCCCACTCCATTCCGAAACCTTACAAGAACCTAGAAACTTCCAAACTTCCAAGCTTCCAAACTTCCAAACTTCCAAACTTCCAAACGTCGAAACTCCGAAACTTCTTTTGCTTCCGCTATTGGGAGTTTAGCCTAAACGTCGCAGTTGAAGTCTCACACAGAGGCACAGAGACACAGAGAACTGAGAAATCCAGAATTGTCACTGCAATTCTTAGAGTTATCAATACTTTAAACTTCAAAGGAGTTTTCACCACTTGGGTGAATCTAAGATTCATTCTCAGTTGATTATATCTGCATAATTCTCTGTGTCTCTGTGCCTCTGTGTGAGCTATTATGCGGACAATACATCTCAACTGTTTTTTAGGTTTAGGAGTTTGGGAGATTTAGAATACTCTTCAAAAGTCTAATGCCTCCAAGACTTCGAAATCCAACCAGCGAAAGCAATGAACATGTGTCAATGGCAGAGCATTTTGCAATCAGCTCCACCACCCCCTAAACCCAAACCCTCTAAACATCGAAACTCTCAAACTTTCAAACCTCCCACCTCTCTCTACTTCCCCAACCGCACTCGTTGTGATATACTATGGCCGACATGAACCTTAAGCCAGAGATAATAGTAGTCGGAGGTGGACATGCCGGTGCAGAGGCGGCTCTCATAGCCGCGCGCATGGGCGTACCCACCCTTCTCGTCACTAGCCTGAAGTCTGCAATCGCCCGCATGCCTTGCAATCCCTCGATCGGCGGCCTCGCCAAAAGCCACCTGGTGTTTGAGCTGGACTCTCTTGGCGGCGAGATGGGCTTCAACGCCGACCTCACCGCCCTTCAGGAAAAGACGCTAAACACTAGCCGCGGACCCGCTGTGCAGGCCACACGCGCTCAATGCGACAAGGCAGAATACACCCTCAGAATGCAGCGCGTAATTGCCTCACAGACCAATCTCGAGTTGCTCGAAGATGCAGTTGTAGAGATTCAGACGACTCCTCTTGACGCCGAAAGGCATGTTCAGACAATCGGTGTGACAACATCTGCACATGGCTTCATCCCCGCTCGCGCCGTCATTCTCACGACAGGCACATCCCTTCGCGGACGCATCTTCATCGGACGTGAAGCGAAGCCTTCTGGCGGTGATGGGCGCCCCGCCGTTGATCTGCTTAGCGCATCGCTTGAACGTCTTGGATTCGCGCTGATCCGCCTAAAGACAGGCACCCCGCCGCGTCTCAAAGCATCGTCCGTCGACTTCTCCAAGACCGTCGAACACCCAGCTGAAGCCCGCCCTCCCTACTTTTCGCTGCGCACGCGGGTGCTGCTCAAGTCTGTTTCCACGTGGAAACGCGGTGGAAATGCGCATGTAGAAGGCCTAAGATTTCCATGTAGCGATCCCGCCGGATCGTGTGCGGTGGCGGTTACTGGTGAACCATGGCGAATCGGACACGAAGAGGGCGGCGTTTCCACGTGGAAACAGGCCAGCTGTGTACAGCAAGAGCCAGGAAAGTGTGTTTCCACATGGAAACAAGATCCTTTGGATGCCGAAAATATGACGCATAACGAAAATCTGACACGCGATTCCCCATTGTCTAATCCTTCGGCCGTTCCTGTAGTCGACGTTTCCACGTGGAAACGTGCGAACGGATTGCGTGCCCAGAATGTGCCCAGGGGGGCGGAGGGCTGCGAGGGTTGTGATGTCTGCGGCGCAGACGGCAGGTCGCCGGGCGGGGCTGTTTCCACGTGGAAACAGGATGAGGAGAAGGGCGTAGCTGATGGGTATAGTTGTCGTCCCGTGGATATGCGGACGGGCGGCGGAACAGGTTTGGGGGTCCAGCGAGATGCGTGCAGCGAATGTGGTGGTGATGAGCAGCCGACCAAGAGCGACGCAACCACAGTCGTAGAACACGGCGTCACGGATGTTCAAAATGCCGCCTTGAAGATGTATAACAGTGTTTCCACGTGGAAACAGGCTTATGAACAACGTTCTTCAGACGATGATGTGTGGGCGCAAGAAGGGGCACCATGGCCGTTGAACGAGCCGATGATGTCCTGTTGGGCAACGCACACAACAGCGGAAACACACGAAATCATTCGCTCGAATCTCGACCGAAGTGCGCTTTACGGAGGTGCGATAAGCGGGACGGGCGTGAGATACTGTCCTTCGATTGAAGACAAGATTGTACGCTTCCCAGACGCACCTGGCCACCATGTGATGCTGGAGCCAGAAGACAGGGCCGGAACGATCATATATCCCAACGGCCTCTCGAACAGCCTGCCACGAGATGTTCAGGAACGACTTGTCCATTCCGTTCCCGGTCTTGAGCATGCTGAGTTTCTCGCCTACGCATACGCAATTGAATACGATGGCATTGACGCGCGCGAATTGAAGCATACGCTAGAGTCGAAGCGGATTGGCGGACTCTACTTCGCCGGGCAGATAAATGGCACCACTGGCTACGAAGAGGCCGCCGCACAGGGCATCATGGCCGGAATCAACGCCGCATTTGCCGTGAAGGGCGAGGCGCCGCTCGTGCTAAGTCGGCAGGATGCCTACATCGGCGTCTTGATAGACGATCTCGTCACCAAGGGCACGGACGAACCGTACCGCATGTTCACAAGCCGAGCAGAGCGTCGCCTGATACTGCGCCAGGACAATGCGCGCTACCGCCTATCGAACGCTGCCGACCGCATTGGCGTGCTCCCTTCCGACATCCGCGCCGAAACGCGCCGCTTTCAGCAGATGATCGATGAAATAGAGTCGTCGCCAAAGCTTCTCAAGCAGTTGACTGCGCCGCCGCCACCTGGGCAAGAAGGGCATGACATAGAGGTAGAGGTCGCTACGGGAGTACATGGACGAGAACGCCTTTGTGAGATAGGTGAAAGTAATAGCGCGAGCAATACAACGGACCCGGCTAATTGCAATGAACATGTGAGTGAGAAGGTTGGCAAGGATTCCGAGGCATGCAAAATCCCGCCAGAAGTTCTTGAGCAGTTGTCGATACGCGCCCGGTATGCGGGCTACATAGCGCGCGAGGAGGCTGCCGCCGCACGGGCGAAACGTGACGAGGAGATTTCCTTCCCCGCTTGGCTTGATCTCGACAAATGCACTGCCGTGCGTTATGAAAGCCGGGAGAAGCTGAAACGCTACAAGCCCGAGACGCTTGCGCAGGCTTCACGCATCCCAGGCGTCAATCCTGCAGACATTGCTGTTCTTGCAATCATCATCAAACGTGGCCATGTATAGTTATGCGTCATAAAACATATCTCCAATTGTCGGTTATGAAACGGGCTGCCGGCAATGACGATTCCGCAGAACGGCTGTGAATGTTGCCATGTGCTAGTGTTACCAGTTCCAATGTTGCCAATGCCCAATTGGTCATTGGAACTGGATATTGGCAACATTGGCAACATTTCCACTTTCCCATTGCACATAAAGGGTAAAAGCGGTATACTATTCTGCCGTGAAACAAGAAGAATTAAAACTTACTGCGTTCTTCGGTTTGGAGGACGTGTTGCCGCAGTGCGGCAAAATGTCGCGTGACGACATTGTGCGGACGCTTGTGACCGGGCTTGCCGAGCGTCATGGGCTCCCTGGCGGGGACGAGCTCGCGAAGAGCGTCCTCGACCGCGAGGCGTGCGGTTCAACCGTGATCATGGACGGGCTTGCCGTGCCTCACGCGCGCATAGAAGGGCTGAAGCGGCCATACGCCGCAGTCGCCACCAGCGAGCGCGGCATTGAGTGGCCAGGCGAGGGCAACGGCAAGGTGCACATCGTGTTCCTCATGCTCATCCCGCGCGACGACCCGGCGCTGTACCTGAAGGTGCTTCGGGTGCTTGGAACCATGCTCGACGACCCGGCGGACCTCAAGCTGCTCGCAGGAATGATGAGCGCCGGAGAGGTGTTCCGCTTCCTCGAAAGCGGCAAGGCGTATCTCCCCAGGTTCCTCACGGCGGCGGACATAATGACGAACGACTTCAGGGCGCTTCCCGACGACGGCACTCTCCAGACGTGCATAAGCGCTCTCATATCGGAACATGTCTCTGAACTGCCCGTGACCGACGCCGCCGGAAACCTCAAGGGAGTGGTCCGCGCCGACAAGCTGCTGCGCGCCTGTATCCCCGAGCACTTCCTCTGGATGGACGACTACTCCTCCATTCTCGACTTCGAGCCGTTCGCGCAGGTTCTCGACAACGAGCACAATACTCCGCTCACCACGATAATGGACGACAAGTATCCCGTCGTCTCTCCCGGCAGCCCCGCCGTGCAGGTCTCCTGCGAGATGATGAAGCACAAGAGCTCCAAATGCTACGTTCGCGACGAAGGCCGCCTCGTGGGCATCGTGAAGCTAACGGAATTCCTCAACAAGATATTCAGAGAGTGATCGGGCGCCATGAAAAAGTTCTTCAACCCTAAGTTCATACTTCAGCTTCTCATCATCTGCGGCGTGACGTTCGGCGGGCTCGAGGCCGGGCTTGCGACGAACGCCACGCAGGCGCTCACGCTCGCCGTGTTCTCGGCCGTCATCTCCACCACGCTCCTCTTCTGGGAGCGCCGCGTGGGCGTGGCGTTCATAGGCGTGGCGCTGCTCGTGGCCTGCAAGGCGATGTCGCTAAAGCAGATGCTGATAGGCACTGAGCTCGACATCATCCTGTTCCTGGTGGGCATGATGATCATCGTGGGCGTGCTGAAAGACCTTGGCTTCCTCACATGGGTGATCCAGCTGATCATCAGCAGGAAGAAGATGACGGGAGTGTCTTTCACCGCGATACTCTGCGTGCTGTCGGCGGTGATGGCGTCGGTGGTGGACGAAGTGTCGTCCATCGTCGTCGTGCTCGCGCTCGTCTTCCAGGTGTGCGAGACCCTGAAGCTCAGGCCGCACCCGTTCGTGCTCATCGCCGTGATGGCCACCAACATCGGCTCCTCGGCGACGATGCTCGGCAACCCCGTGGGCATCTTCATCGGCAACAAGGCCGGCTTCACGTTCTCGCAGTTCCTCGTGGGCGCAACTCCAGTTGCGTTCGCCTCGCTGATCTGCACGTTCCTGATCACGCTCTTCTGGTTCCGCAAGGACATCCATGCAATGTCGCAGGCGATGGAGGCGCACCGCAAGACGGGCCTCGGCCCGACCGCGAAGATACCCTACAAGGCCGGCCTCGTGGTGTTGCTCACCACTGTCGTCGTGATCGCCTTCCACCATCAGATTGAAGGCCTGCTCGGCCTCGAAGGCGCCGAGAACCACAATGCGTTCCTCATCATGACGCCTCTTGTGATGGCGGGCCTTCTGATGATCCTCCGCCCATCGCGCGCCCGCCAGTACGTGGAGCACGACGTGGAGTGGTGGACGCTGCTGTTCTTCATGCTTCTCTTCACGATCTCCGCTGCACTCAGCACAAACGGCATCACGGCCAACCTTGCCACCACTCTCACTCAGCACGTGAAGGGCGGTCCCACTGGAATGATCCCGCTCGTGGTGCTGATCTCGTCGCTCGGCTCGGCGTTTGTGGACAACATCGTGTTCGTGGCGGCTTTCACCCCCGTCGTGCAGGAGCTGATGAAGATGTCGTCGGAGTACTCGGTGCTCTGGTGGGCGCTTCTCTTCGGCGCGTGCTACGGCGGCAACATCACCGTGGTGGGCTCCACCGCCAACATCGTCGCCTCCGGCCTTCTCGAGAAGCACGGCCAGCATCCCATAAAGTTCAGCGACTGGATCAAGATCGGCGCGATGGTGGGACTGGTCACAGGAATCGTCGCCTGGCTGATGCTGCTCATTATGCCGGTGCCGAAGCCCGCAGGCATCGAAGCCGCCCCGAAGGCGGCAACTGTACAGAACGTACAACCAACCACTCCAGCCAAATGAACATGAATAAACTGTTATGTGCAGTGTTCGTCGGTGCCGCTCTCGCAGCGGTTGCCGGCGAATTTGATTTACAGAACGCGGAGTTCGCCAAGTACCACAAGGCGATCACCGGACGCGAGGCGCCAGAAGGGCTCGTCACGTTCGCAATCGACCCCAAGGTGTCGAAGAGCGGCCGCGACGCGTATACGATTCTTAGTGGAACGCTCTCCCAGCCCGCTCACGGCGCGAACGGTCAAGATGCCCGTTCTCCCAGAGGAAGCGTCACCATCACCGGCTCGAACATGCGCAGCGTATGGTACGGCCTCTATGATCTCCTTGAACGTCGCGGCGGATGCCACTGGTTCTGGGACGGCGATGTGGTGCCTAAGCGCGACTCGATCGACCTCTCGAACCTCGACGTCCACGAGGAGGCTCACTACGAGTACCGCGCCATTCGCTACTTCGCGCACCGCGGCCTCACGCGCTTCCAGGCAGAACATTGGGGACCCGAGGACTGGAAGAAGGAGATCGACTGGTCCCTCAAGCGCCGTCTCAACGTTTTGATGCTACGCATCGGGCAGGACGACCTCTTCCAGCGCACGTTCCCAGACGTATGCGAATATCCTGATCCCTCGAAGCCGCTCCCCGGCGCTGGCAGGGGCTATGACGACCGTACTCTCTTCTGGAGCCTCCAGTATCGCGGCGAACTGCGGCGCAGGCTCCAGAAGTACGCCTTCGACCGCGGGCTGATGATGCCGGAGGACTTCGGCACGATGACGCACTGGTATTCACGCACGCCGGAGGATTTCCTCGAGAAGAAGAAGCCCTCGTTCCTCCCTCTTTCCAACGGACAGTACGGGGAGCGCAACGGACAGGTCTGGGACATCCGCGATTCCAAGTGGGCCGATGAATACTGGAAAATGACCACGGCGGCCGTCGAGGCGTATGGCAAGGACGCGCCCGAGCCGCGTCTTCTCCACACCATCGGACTCGGCGAGCGGATGTGCTACAAGGACAGGCAGAAGAACTTCGACCTCAAGATCAAGGCGCTTGACATGTTTCTTGCGCGTGCGCACCGCGACTATCCCGACGCCAAAGTGCTTCTCGCCGGGTGGGATTTCTACAGCACGTGGAAGAACGAGGAAGTGCGCGCGCTGCTCCCGCGACTCGACCCCAAGCGCGACATCATCTGGGACTACGAGGCGGACGAGCCGCGCAGCAACAGGATATTCACGAACTGGGGCGTGATGGGCAAGTTCCCGTACACGTATTCCATCTTTCTCGCGTACGAAAAGGCGCTTGATGCGCGCGCGAACTATCCGCTCATCGAAAAGCGGCAGAAGCTCGTCCAGAACGATCCCTTCTGCAAGGGCTACATCTTCTGGCCGGAGTCGAGCCACACCGACACGCTCTTGCTCCGCTTCTTCACGGCGAACGCCTGGGCCGACAAGCCGATTCCGCACGGCGACGTGCTGGACGAGCTCTGCGCTAGCCGCTACGGCGCGAATGCCGAGGCGATGAAGGCTGCGTGGAAGGCCGTGCTGCCCGCATCGTGGCTGCGCGACTGGGGCAACAATTACTCGACAGCCGTGCTAGGCATAGGCGGCGAGGGCAACACCAACGTTCTTGGAGGGTTAATCGGGAAGTGGGAGAAGCCCGTCTCCGAGGCGGAGGTCGCGTTTGAGATTCTGCAGCGCGTTCCGTGGAACGATCCTTTCGTGCAGCGTGACGCCATTGACATCGCGCGCATGGTCCTCGACCGCGCAATCGCCCTGCGCGTGTGGAAGTTCGGCTGCGACCTCACCAAATGGAAAAAGTCAGCCGGGAGCGGAATCACATCTTCCACTGACCTTGTTGCCAGCGCGAATCGTATCGCCGCGCTCTGCGAAAAGATGGCGGACATCCTTGCGCTTCACACGGACTATTCGCTGTGGGAGTCGTACCAGCGCCTCGATGCCGTAGAGAAGATCCGCAATCCGCTATTCGAGAAGACGCTATTCGAGAATTCGTCTTGCGGCTACTGCCGTAGCCACCAGTACGAGCTTGCGCGCCACTGGTATGCGCCGCACGTGAAGGCGGTGGCGGAAAATCTCGCGAAGGTCGTTTCCGCAGGCAACCGCAAAGCTGCTATAAAAGTCAATGCGGAGACCGAGCGCCTGGCGCTCAAGGCGAAACCGCTCGAGTCGCTTCGTCCCACGCTCCCGCGCACCGAAGAAAATTTCCGTCGCACCCTCCGCGAAATCACCGCGCTCCTCAGCAATTGAGTAACCCCATGAAGGACAAACTAAAGACATTCGCAAAGACATTGCTTGTCATCGTTTGCTGTTCGATGTCGGGCGGATGCTATATGTTTGAGACAAGGAGAGGTGAGTTCTTCACTTCGACAGATGCTGTATGGAATAAATATCGTGATTCGCGTATCCCCATGACAATTGGTGGGTGGATAGGATTAAGCGGTTTTGCGTTGTTTTACGTTGGAGCGGTTGTGACTATTCCTGCAGGGATGGCAATTGAATGTGCCGAGATGTGCGTTGTGGCGCCTGCATACGACATCTTGTGGATGCCGTACGACTGTTACAAGTACGTAGAGCGTGCTCCTGAAAGGCGAATCCAAAGAGAGAGGGCGAAGTCCTATGACCTCGCTTTGAACCATCTTGACGAAGCCCTGAACGACGAGCGTTATCTGTCGCCGACAAATACAATTCAGCGCGAGTCGCTGGGAAGGGCGCTTAAAGACAAGAAACGTGAAGACCTTACGTCGAAGCAGGCCGCGCGCATCCTCGCCGCCATTAGAAAGGATCCGTCCATGCTGCCGGATCTTTGCCACGTCGCCAAACAACTCGCCGTGTCTAATGCGGATTTTGAGTGGATCGTCAACCAAGCTGTCGAACACAAGAAGACTCTTAAAGAAGGGGAGCGCAATCCTATAGCGGACGCAGCCTGCGAGTCGAGGTACGTCACCGACGCGCAGTACGTAAAGCTAGCCAATGCCGGATGTTCCGCAAGCCAGATAAGATATTCTCGTGAAGAGCGCGACAGGCTCAGGAAAATGAAGGAGTTGGAAATCCGATATAGCATCGAAGGAGAAAAGCGCAAGGCGAGGGAACGCATATATACGGAGAGAACACGGAAGATAGAAAAGCAATTAGAAGGACAATGGAAGCAAGAGGCTCAGAAGAAGCAAGGGCCAAACACCCTATCGAATATTGTTCACAAATGACAATTGACACAATTGTTCACAAATAGCAATTTGTATTGGTGGCAATTATGGCGCCGGAGCTTGCGGTGGTGCGGGCGAGGGCCGTGTGGCTGGAGGTGGTGGAGGGCGTGCGGGGCAGTTCGACCGCGCTCATGGAGAGACTGGACGCGTTGACGGATCCTGAGAGGGTGGAGGAGGCCAACATGCTCGCCGGATGGCGGGCGAAGTATGAGAATGAGATTACGGAGCGTATGAAAGCATGGTGGTGGCAGAGGTTGGCGCGGAGGCGGGATGTCGGGCAGGTAGGCGGTCGATGGAACCAAGCAGATGAACAAGTCATGGAATGGGGAACGGTGAATTACGTAGATGCGCCCGCAGCTTTATGGTAGAATTGGCGCATTCCGTATGGAAATGCAGAAGGATGGAAACATGAGCAGGAAGCTGTCCGCGTTCCTTGTCGCCACGGGCCTGGCGCTTAAGTGGCTTCTTATCGGCATGTCGGCAGTGCTATTCGTCATCTGGTTGGGCGGTTCGCTATTCTTCACTCTCGCGGGGCGCGATGTGCCGCCGCCCGAATTCCCGGCCGAGGCTCCGTTGCCGCCAGATGCCGACAACGCCTGCACTCACATCCGCGCGTTAGCAAAACCATGCCGAATTGGGACGTGCGCTGGGAACCCGTCCGCGCCGCGCTTCAGGGAAAGACCGCCTGGACCAATTACGCTGACGTGGCAGACGAATTGCTGCTGGCACACACGAATGCGTTCGCTTGCGCAAAGCGTTTCATGCTGGCGGACGCATTTCAGCTGCCACCCGATGCGTCTTCCTGGGCAGTCACGATGACTCTCTGCTGCGCCATTCGGCGGATGCAAACCCTTTACGTGGCAAGGGCACT
>JAEEGI010031019.1_pt1 | contig 10015 bp, 4 predicted proteins | sample 8958751 | NCBI WGS metagenome assembly JAEEGI01 (sample SAMN16246545, study PRJNA631951) | gut metagenome | biome: gut microbiome; feature: rumen; material: KS-attached | host: Bos | place: Iran: Karaj | collected 2018-10 | reverse complement strand
AGTAAAAAATATTATATTATCATTATTTTTTTATTTAATTAATTAAAGTTAAATTATAAATATTTGAATAATCATATGAAAAAATATGAAAAAAATTTTTAATCAAAAAATATGTTCAATCATAAGAAATCAAATGATTTAAATAGTGAAAATAATGATATATTTAATCAATCAAAGAATTCATCTAAAAATAGCAGTATAAAGAAAGATAAAGAATTGAATCCTTTTTCTCAAAATTTAGGTGATTCTAATAGATTTAATAATCAATTTAAAAATCTTTTATTAAAACAAACAAAAATTTCTGTTAAAGAATTAATAGATTATAATTCAGATTTTCAAAACACAAAAAAATCAGCAGGAGAAAATATAAACAAAAATGAAGTAATGAAAATTTTATCTCCTATATATAATATAATAAATGAAATAAGGGATAAATTAGGAAATATAACAAAAATTACTTTAAATGATAATAAAGAAGAAAAAAAAGATGATAATGAAATATATAATTTATATCAAAATATAGAAAGAAATAAAAATGATATTGAAGATACAATGACATATATAAAAGAAACTATTGAAAATGTTCATTATGAACAAATCTCAAAATATTTTACTGATTTATATACAGTTTTAAAAAATTTAAATGATGACATTGAAAAAGCAAAAAATGAATATTATAAAAAATTTTATAAAATAATAAAAGAGAAAAGAAGACAAAATATTGAAGAAGGAAATTATAATGATGCACTTAATATGTGGAATTATTATTCAAATAATAATAGAAAAAAAAAACCACCAAATTATTTAAATTATAATATTTACGATAGAGATGATTTAATGTTAAGAAATGCAAATGAAAGAGAAATTTCTGAAAGAGTTTTACCTGAATTAATGAATCCAAATAAAAAAACTTATTTTAGTTCTATAGTTAAAAAAGAAAAGAATAAAGAAGAAGAAAATAAAATTTTAAAAGATAATAATATTATTTTATCAGATGAAGAAAACGAAGAAAAAAAAGAAAAAAGAAAAATGACTCCTTCAGAAAAAATGAAAAAATATCAAGAAAATATGATAAATTTATCAACAAAAATTCAAGTAAAAAATTCAAATCAAAAACCAAAATTAATAAAAATAAAACAACCAAAAAAAGAAATAAAAGAATCAATAAGCCAAAACCAATTAAATCAAAAGAAAATAAAAAGAGATATAGAATTAAATATATATAAAAATTTTAATAAAGAAAAGCCAAATGAATATAATATAAGAGAAGAAAATATAGAAGTAAATTATATAGAAAATGGGAAAGAATTTAATAAATTTAAAGATCTTGAAATAAATATTCCTGAAGGAATGAATAAAGAAGAATTTGAAGAAGAAATAAGAAATTTAATTGAATTATATATTAGAGAATCTATTAAAGAAATTAGACCTGGTTTTGATAAAGAACATTTAAAAAGAAAAAAAATAGAAAATGAATTAAAAGGAAAACAAAATTTTTCTGATGAAGATGTTATTAAATATTTAATAAAGAAATTAGATGAAACTAAAGATTTAATTAAAAAAAGAGGTAAAAATAACTTTAATAATTTAAATAATAATAATTTCTTTAATCAAAATATAAATGATAAAATAGCAAATCAAATAATAAATAAATTAAATAATCAAATTGAAATAAATTTTGATAATAATAATAAATCTTTAAGTAGATTTCATGAACAAGATAACAATTCTTTTATAAAAAGAGGAAATAAAAGAATTAAAATAAGTGAAAGAAGAAGAAGAGAAATTGAAAAAGAAAAAGAAGAAGGAAAAGACATTAAAATTGAAGAAGGAAAAAGAATATTATTATTTGAAAGTAATGATAAAATATCTTTTGATGAATTAGATAAAAATATTGAATTTCCTAATAAAATAAATTTAAATGATTATAATGTTTCTTCTTCTTCTAGTTATTTAAGTAATTCTTTAAATGAAAAAACTTTAAATTTAAGAGAATTAATTGAATATCATGAAAAAACTGTTTTTTCTAAAAATATAGAATCTGATAATTCTATTTCAAAAGGACAAGCTTTAAGTGATAATAATGATGAGGAAAATAATAATAATTTAAATAAGGATAATAAAATTGATGATAATGATTTAAATATTAAAAATAGAACTCCTTTAGATTTATTATTTGTTAAAAATTTTAATGAAAATATTTCTAAAAAAATTTTTGATCAAAAATTGAATGAAAGTGAAGATGATAAAAGTGAAGAAAGTAATGAAATTGTTGATCTTAATAATAAAATCAGACTTAAAAATCTTAATTTATACGAAAGTGAAGAATATAATAATTTTAAAAATAATTTTATTAACCAAATTAAAAAAAATAACAATAATAACCAATAAACAATATTTATTAATATTCACATAAATTATTTAAATATAAAATTAATTCTATTATATCTTTAAATAATCTACATTAACTTATATCATTTATATCCTTAATAAATTAAATAAATAAATAAAAAAATATTAAAAAAAAAATAATTAAAAAAAAAAAAAAAATAAAAAAAGAACTCAAAAACTAAAAAATAGAACATTCTCTAAAAAAAATAATTAAAAAAAGAATATTCGAAAAATGAAAAAACCAAATACTAGAAAAAGTGTAAAAAATATATAAATATTTGAAAGAGAAAAATATATAAAAAAAAAGAATTTAAAATGAGTAAAGCTCCAGCAATTGGAATAGACTTAGGTACTACATACTCTTGTGTAGGAGTATGGATGAATGGAAAAGTAGAAATCATCCCAAATGATATGGGAGAGCGTACAACACCATCATATGTTGCATTTACTGAAACAGAAAGATTAGTTGGTGATGCAGCAAAAAATCAAATAACTAGAAATCCAACTAATACAGTTTTCGATGCTAAAAGATTAATTGGTAGAAAATATGAAGATAGAGAAGTTCAAGATGATATTAAATTATGGCCTTTTAAAGTAGTTAGAGATGATAAAAGTGACAGACCTCAAATTGTAGTTAAATTTAAAGGAGAAGAAAAAAAATTTTTCGCAGAAGAAATTTCAGCAATGGTTCTTCAAAAATTAAAGCAAACAGCATCAGATTATTTAGGAAAAGAAGTGAAAGATGCAATAGTAACAGTTCCAGCTTATTTCAATGATTCACAAAGACAAGCAACAAAAGATGCAGGAACAATATCAGGATTAAATGTTTTAAGAATCATAAATGAACCAACAGCAGCAGCAATTGCATATGGATTAGATAAAAATTATGATAAAGAGAAGAATGTTCTTATTTTCGATTTAGGAGGAGGTACATTCGATGTATCACTTCTTTCACTTGAAGAAGGATTATTTGAAGTGAAAGCTACTAATGGTCATACACATTTAGGAGGAGAAGATTTTGATAATAGATTAGTTGAATATTGTGCTGGTGAATTTAGGAGAAAATATTCAATTGATTTAAAAGAAAATGCTAAAGCTTTAAGAAGAGTAAGAGCTGCCTGTGAAAAAGCTAAAAGAGCTCTTTCTGCTGCTACTCAAGCTACTGTTGATATTGATGCTTTAATGGATGGACAAGATTTAAATGTCACTATTACTAGAAGTAAATTCGAAGATTTATGTATGGATTTATTTAAAAAATGTTTACCTCCTTTAGAAAATGTTTTAAGAGATGCTAAAATGTCAAAAAGTGAAGTTAATGAAGTAGTTCTTGTAGGAGGATCTACTCGTATTCCCAAAATAGTTGCTATGGTACAAGAATTTTTCAATGGTAAAGAACCAAATAAATCAATTAATCCCGATGAAGCAGTTGCATATGGTGCAGCAGTTCAAGCAGCTGTAGTAACAAATGTCAAAGATGAAAATATTGAAAAATTAATTTTATTAGATGTAACTCCTTTAAGTTTAGGTATTGAAACTGTTGGTGGTGTAATGACTGTTTTAATTCCAAGAAATTCTACAATTCCAACTAAAAAAACACAAATATTCTCTACTTATGCAGATAATCAATCATCTGTATTAATTCAAGTTTATGAAGGTGAAAGACAATTAACTAAAGATAACCATCAATTAGGTAAATTTAATTTAGATGGTATACCACCAATGCCAAGAGGACAACCACAAATTGAAGTTACTTTTGATTTAGATGTTAATTCAATTTTAAATGTAACTGCTGTCGAAAAATCAACTGGACATAATAATAAAATTGTTATTACAAATGATAAAGGAAGATTAAGTAAAGAAGATATTGATAGATTAGTTAAAGAAGCTGAAAAATTCAAAGAAGATGATATGAAAGTAAAAGAAAGAATTGAAGCTAAAAATCAACTTGAACAATATGCATATCAAGTAAGACAAACTTTAAATGAAGAAAAATTAAAAGGTCAATTTACAGATGAAGAGAAAAAAAGTGTAGAAACTAAAGTTGACGAAGTATTAAAATGGAATAATGATAATCCTGCAGCATCAAAAGAAGAATATGATCAAAAAGTTAAAGAAATTGAAGGAATATTTAATCCTATTATGCAAAGAATTTATCAAAAAATGGGAGGACAACCTGGAGGAATGCCTAATTTCCAACAACCTGGTGCTGGTCCTCAACCTGGTGCAGGTGCTGGTGCTGCTGGTACTTCAACTGGTGGTGCTGAAGATGTTGAATAAACATTTTTTTTGTAATTTTTTTTTAATTTATATAAATTAAATAATTTTTATTTTAAATTGCCTTCTTTTTTTTTTTCTGAGTTTTTGAGTTTGTTTTTGTTTTTAAATATTTTTAAAATTATTATATTTTGGAAAATTTAAATTATGAGTAATGAAAATAGTTATTCAGAGTTTTCTTTTTTTTCGAGATTTCAAAAAAATGGGAAAGCTAGAAATAAACATAATATTAGAATTAATAGTAAAGATATTTTAAATAATTTATCTTTGGAAATAAGTCCTAGAAGTTTTAATACAAAAAAAAAATTATATTCATTTCAAGATTATAAAAATTCTTTAAATGATTCTTCTTCAACTTCAGACAATAAAAATTCAATTTTTTCAACATTAAACAATAGAAAAATAAGATTAAATAATTTATCCCCAAAAATTTTTTTTGAAAGACCAAATAAAGAAATAAATTCAATTCGTTCTGCATATAATAGTCCAATTAATTGTTCTTTGCAAGATTTAATTATTGATTCAAAAGAAAATAGAAATTTATCTCCAAAGATAAATTTATTTATAAATGAAAATAATTCAAATAATAATAATAAGGAAAGTCCAAATATTATTTCTAAATTACGTGAATTTAAAACAGAACTTTTTAATTTAAAACAAGAAAATAAAAATTTAAAAAATGAAAATGAAGAATTTCAAGAAATATTAAAAAATTTAAAAGAAGAATTTAAACATATTAAAGATAGATCAAGAAATAATGATAAAATAATAGAACAAGAAAAAACAATAAAAAATTTAAATTCTTTTTTAGAAAGACAAGAAAAAGATTTTAATGAAGAAAAAAAAGAAATTTTAAATGAATTAAATGAACAAATTGAAGAAAATAAAAAATTATCTGAACAAATAGTAAAAATGGGAAAATGGAAAAATAATTATTCCCAAGATTTTCAAAGTCAATTAAAATCACAAGAGAAAATGTTAAAAATACAAGATGAACAAATTGAAAGTTTACAAGATCAAATATATTTATTAACTAATAGAGGAGGAAATAATACTATTCCTTCAGATCCAAATGAAAGTTTTGATAATTAAAATAATGTTTAAATTATATATATAATTATTATTGTTTTACTTTTATTATTTATTTCATTCATATTTAATATACTTTTTAAAATAAATTATCTATAAAATAAAATATATTTTTAATAATCTATAATATATATAATATTTATTAAATTAAAACTTTAGGTGCTCCTGTGGCCCAATGGATAAGGTGTGTCCCTCCTAAGGATGAGATTCTGGGTTCGAGTCCCAGCAGGAGTGCTTTTTTTATATAAGATTAGATTATTCACAAATTTTTTTACTATAAATATGGAAAGACAAAATTTAAAATAAAACAAAGAAATACTTGGATTTGTTTCTTTAATTTAATATCAATATGAGATGACATTCATGAATTAAGGGGTAACTAAATAACCAATGATTTTTATTTTGTTCAAATAAATAAGAAAAAAGATAATAAGGTAAATAAATTCATTATAATATTTGGAAGTGATTTATTCAAGAAAAATTGGAAATGTTAAAAAGAAATAGAAATAAACAATGAAACTTAAGTTTTCTTTTTATAATTATATTTTTAAATTTTTAGCTTGACAGATAAACATATTAGACTGTAGTTTATATATAATTCTTTTTATATAATTTAACTCTTTTGTTTTTTATTTTTTTTCAAAATAAATGATAAAAAGAAACTTTTGATGAAATATTGAAAAAAAATTTTAATTAAATAATTAAAAAAAATAATATATAGAACTATAACTTAAATTTTTTCTTTTTTAAAAGTGGAATTATTTCAAAAAGTTTTTATTGATATTAACTTTTCCTTTTCCTTCAATAATCTACCCAGAATTTTTTACTTTTAATAGAATACTAAACAATAACAATTAAACAAACAGTAGCAAGAAAAACAGCAATAATAGGAATAAAAGAATATTTCGGCTAAATTAAAAAAATCAAAAGAATAAAAAACAGTAACTAAATCTCCAATTAATATAACAAAAGAAATTAAAATAATAGTATTTTCAGATTTTAAATATTCAATTTTTTCTTTTTATAAATCAATACTTTGTATTGTTTAAAAACATTTGTGTTTTTTTTTCTGTAGAAATTTTTGAAAGTTCTGATTTTTTTTTTTCAATTATATAATTATTTAAATATGTTTTGTTTATCTAAATGTAATTTTGATTTATCAATTGAATCGAATTTCATCGTTAAATTATATGATTTTTTTTATATTTACTTTCTTTATCATTTCCATCTTATTTTCTTCTTTAACATTTTGTTAAAATATTATTCTCCCAGATTTTTTTTCCATTTAAAAAACAAAATAAAAGAATAAAATAAAACCCTAATTTAAATTTAAATAAAAATTATTCTTAGTAAAAAAAAGAAAAAAAAATAAATAAAAAATAAAAAATAATTATTAATAAAAATAACTCCTAAAAAAAATGCTTCCCTTTGATCAAAAAACAGATATGTACCGTCCATTAAACCGTCAAGTTCACTATCCTGAAGTAGACATAGTTAGAACATTAAAAAATGCAAATCCAACAGTAGAAGACGTAATAGAAAAAATTCAAAAAATAACATTACAACGTTCATTAAGAATAAGTGAATTTATGCGTGATTATGATCCTCTTCGAAGTGGTTCAATAACAAAAACTCAATTTTTAGAAAGTTTATCAATGCTTCATTTATATTTAAGTAGACAAGAAGCAGAATTATTATGTGAAAAATATGCTAATTTAACTCCTGGAAGAGAAAATGAAATTTTATGGACTAAATTCGCAGATGATATTGATATTGTTTTTGTTGTTAAGCATTTAGAACAAAGAAATGATATTAATGAAGTTTTAGATATAACAAAAAAAGATTTTAAATTAAATGAATTATCACTTCCTGATCAAGCAACATTACAAGAGATATTAAAAGATATGAAAAAATTCTTTGAAGTTAATAGAATAGAACCAAAGCCTCTTTTTTATAATCATGATCATTTAAAAAGAGGAAAAGTACTTAAACCACAATTTAGAAATGTAATGTATGGAATGAAGTATATGATAACAGAACCAAATTTAGATGTTTTAATGAAAAAATACGGTGATCCTATTTCTAATGAAATTAACTATGTTGCTATTTTATATGACGCTGCTAATTTCGGTGAAAATGATAAAAATAAAAAAGATGATATTTCTACTATGCAAAAATTAACTGATAAGGAATTTATTCCTTCTTTAAGTAATGCGAATAATTTTTATACTTATCAATCATATTTCGTTAATTTAAATTATAAAATGAAAGATATTATTGATAAGATAAAACATACTGTTAAAATTAATAGAATAAGATTACATTTGTTTTTCGAAGATTTTGATCCGTTAAGAAAAGGAACTTGTACAAAAGCAAAATTTAGAACTGCTTTAGATATGGCCAATTTACATTTAAGAAAAGAAGAATTTGAATTTTTAGAAAATTTCTATTCTGTTCCTAATGAAGATGATAAAGTTTATTATAAAGATTTAGTTGAAGAAGTTGAAACTGTTTTTACTTTAAAAAATTTAGAAAAAGATCCTTTATTAAGACCTGGAGAATTTAAAATTCCTGATTTTTTAAATCCAGAAAAGAAATTAAATCAACAAGAGAATGAATTTTTAGATAAAACAATGAGAAAATTAGCTTTATTAGTTAGAAAATATAGAGTTGATCCTAAATCTTTTTTTAAAGATGCTGACAGAGCTAATATTGGAATTATTGCTTCGAGTAAATTTTCTTCTATTCTTTCTACTTTTAGATTAACTGTTAATGAAAAAGAAATGAATATTTTAATTAAGAGATTCTCTGGAAAAAGCATGATTGAAATTAATTATTATGATTTTAATGATTGTTTAAAAAAATATGTTAGTATGATGGAAGAAGAAAAAGAAAAAGAAGAAGAAGCTATGTTACAAGGAATGAAATAAGGTTTTTAATTTATTTATTTATTTTTTTGTTTTTTTTTGGATTTTTTTTAAAAAAAAGGATATAAAAAAAATTTTTATATAATTGATTAATTGTTTTTTGATGTTTAAAAGCCAATTGGAAAATATAATTTTTAATTTTTAAATTTATATTATAATAAAATAAACAATGGTTTTTTAAAAAATAAAGAAAAACTAAGAAAGAAAAAAAGAAATAATCAATCTCAAATAAATTAAATATAATATTAAAGATTAACTTCTTGATTAACAATAATTTAAAAATTCATTATAATATAAAATTCATATTATAATCTATGTAATAAATTAACGGAAAAATTATATATTTATAAAAATAATTATTTCCAAAAGGAAAAATGTTCGTTATTTTTAATTTTAAAAAATTAAATTAGCAATAATAATTCTTAAAAATATTATTTATATAGAGAATATATCAATTCAAATCACAGAAAGTATCAATATATATACTAGATAAAATTAAAGTAGAAAATTTTTGTAAATAAAATATAATTTTCTAAGTGAATTAAAGGAAGATGAAATATATAAAATGAATCTCCTTTTCTATATGAATATAGTTTATATTCATTACATTTTCATTTATTATTTCTTGAAGATTTAAAGTTATTGATAATATTATTCTTGAATTTTTTTGGTGATATTAAATTTAAATTTTCATGTTCAATTTTTTTATTCCGTTAATTTCTCTTGTTCTTTCTCTATATTATTTATTGAAATATTTATAATTTCTTATTAATATATTTTTTTTCATTGTTTTGATCTTCTATTTTTAAAGTTTTTTATATACTTTAATTGTGGAAAATATAAAATGTTTCACTTTATGTTGTTGGAATTTATTTATTTTTTATATAATTTATTTTATTTATTCTTACCTTCTTTTTATATTTTAGTTTATTTAAAGAGATAAATTATTCTTTATAATTTAATTTCTTTTATTTTTTATACTAAATTTAAAAATTGAAAATCAATTCTTTTAAAACATTGTAAATTAAGAATCATATAAATAAATAAAAAAAGAACAAAAAAAAGGTAAAAAATTTGTGTAATAAATTATTATAAAAATCTTACAAGAAGAAAAAGAGTTTATTAAAATAAATAACTAAAAAAATTATTGGTTTTCAAGAACTTTATGTTGTTCTTCTTCCTCATCCAAAAACCCTCTAACTTCTTGATCAGGAGCTTTTTCAATTTCATCACCTTCTTTATTTTCACCTTCTTTATTTTCACCTTCTTTATTTTCACCTTCTTTATTTTCACCTTCTTTATTTTCACCTTCTTTATTTTCTCCTTCTTTATTT
>JAEEGI010031013.1_pt1 | contig 10016 bp, 4 predicted proteins | sample 8958751 | NCBI WGS metagenome assembly JAEEGI01 (sample SAMN16246545, study PRJNA631951) | gut metagenome | biome: gut microbiome; feature: rumen; material: KS-attached | host: Bos | place: Iran: Karaj | collected 2018-10 | reverse complement strand
GAGATGCGAGAGCTCGTCGACCGCGAGAATCCTGACGTAGTGTTGACCCATTGGCCGCTTGACGGGCACCGCGACCACGCCTGCTGCGGCATCCTGGTGATGGACGCCTGGCGACGCCTGGACCGCCGCTTCAAGCTGTTCTATTTCGAGGCCATGTCAGGCACCCAGAGCCAGATGTTCCACCCCACCCACTGGGTCAACATCGAGAGCGTGCTGGAACGCAAACACGAGGCCTGCAACTGCCACGTGAGCCAGCACATGGAGGACATCTACGAGTGGCACGGCCCCATGGAGAAATTCCGCGGTCTGGAGTGCCGCTGCAACGCTGCCGAGGCCTTCATGCAGCACAGCGACGCCCTCCCCACCCTGTAAATCTGTCACCCTAGAACATCTAGAGAATCTAGCCCAATCCAAAAATAAACGTGACACCGGAGCCATTCCAGTGTCACGTTATTCTTCTTTTGATTCAATGATCAGAAGGTGAAGCTAGCACCGCCCATGAAGCCGATGCGCTGGGCACCCATGCCGTAGAGGATGTCGTAACGTCGGTTCAACAGGTTATGAGCCTGCAGCCACAGGCTGATTGTGCTGTTGAGGCGATAGTTGGCCCCTGCTTTAAGATTGATGACGTCATCCATATTGACGAAATCATATGTTGGCTGGATAATTTCATCTCCACCACCATGAACCCTGTTCCCGAACAGAGCCATGCGTCCGCCACGATACTCCAGACCTGCGTTGAGGGTCAGAGGACGCCACGGATTCACCTTGATGTCGATATTGGCAACGGTCGAAGCACGGTCCACGCCCATCTTATAGTTGTTGTAGTGCTTGTCGGTGACAAACAACTCTTTGTCATGGGGCGCAAACTTGAGGCTCGCCGTCGCCTCGATGAGCGAACGGTACTTGTAGGCCAACTCGGCATTGATGTAGTAGCCGCGGCCATCGAGAACCTTGTAGGTGGACATCATACCCATCTCCATGGCTTGCTCAGGATAGCTCATCCAGTAACAGATGCCAGGCTGGTCTTTGACGATGGCATAGCCCACCGAAGCCTTGGCACTCAACCCTTGGAAGGGTCCCACCTTGACGCCGGCTTCGGCATCCAACGGGGTGTAGATGCTGCCGTACATCAACGTGGGCATATCATAGCGGAGATTATAATAATGTGTAGGCACGCGATAACCCAGGTTCTTGCCTCCCAGAGCGTTGGCAAACACCGAGAAGCCATCAACGAGGGCTAGGTTAAAGCGCACATTGGGCGAGAGACGGAAGGCTGCTCCGTCACTGAAACTGATATGGGCATTCAGACCCAACTGCAACTTGTACATGTCGCCACGGATGGTATAGGTGGGCGAAAGCGTGATCATGCCCACCTCGTCAAACAGGTCATTGTCGCTGCTTGACTTGGCCTTGGTCCCCCGGCGCAGGTACTCGCCCTTGATGGCGAGAGCGGCCGACGAGAGTTCGTTGATGTCATAGCTGCCAGCCAGGTTCAAAATTCCCCAGTTATCGTGAGCGCCATGCTTGTAAATGTCATTGAACGACTTGTCGTAGCCAGCGTGACCATACTGCAGGCCCACGTTGTAGTTCACGGGGTTGTCGCGCAGCATGAAGCGGCTCTTCCAACCGGCATTCAGGTTGAAATCGGAGAACGTCTGCTTCTCGGTGTCCCAGTTGAAGGGTGCACTGAGCGGTCCATCGGTATTGAGTCCATCAAGAGTGGGATACTTGCTCCAACCGCCATAATGGTTGTAGATGTCGATGTGGCCTTTGGCGCCCAGGGTGAGGGTACCGTTGCCGATGCCGCGGCTGTAGTCCACAGCCAGGGTGTTGTCGTTATACTTCTGCTTCAGGCGGTTCTCGTCAAGGCTGATAACCTTGCTGGAGTTCTTGCCGTTCCAAGTGCTGTTGTGGTTGAACCACACGCCCAGTTTCTCGCGCTCCTCGTCAATGAGCCGATATCCGAAATCTAAGCGGAAGTTGGCTTGTGTGCCGGCACCGATGTCCAGATAACCGCGCTTGTCACTGAAGTTGTGTGCCGTGCGATAGCCGTAGGGCAGCAGTGTGGGAATCGACGTGGGGACATCGATGGGCGATGTGAGATCGCTGTAGCCCAGCTGGGTCTTGGTTCCTGTTGAAGCGGGTTTCTTAACCTTAGGCAGTTCATTCTTCTTTACCGCCTTTTTCTCGAGGGGAGCGATGTCCTTCTCAAGGGTAATTTCCTTGTTCAGGTTCTTGTTGTCTTGTGCGATGGCGCCATTGATGGCAAAAGCGGCCAGCAACATGGCGATATATATCTTCTTGTTCATCTTCTTATACTAATGTGTGATGGATTTAATTCTTCTTGTTGCTCTTTTTCTTGCCATTGTCGCTGCTGGAGTTGCCAGTGGACGAAGCGTTGCCGCCTTTCCACTTGTTCAGTCGCGAGTCGATTTCGTTGAAGATTTCCTTTTCCTTGCCAGGATAGCTGGCCTTGAGGCTCTGGAGGTATTCACGGGCCTGAGAGACGTTGCCCTGCTTGTAATAGACGTCGGCTAGGGTAATGAAGCTCTTGGCTAGCCAGTAGGAGTGGTTCGTGCCCTTATCGATGAGGGCGTTGACCGTTTGCTCGGCTCCTTGCAGGTTACCCATCTCATACTGCATGCGTGCGAGTTCATAGGCTGCCTGTGCACCGTATTCGCTCGACGGGTCTTTGGCCAGGGCGCGGAATGCAGCCTCGGCATCGCGGGTGTTGCCCACCTGGGCCAGCGCGAGGGCACGGTCCAGAGTCACTTCTTTCTCCTCGTTGGCAGTGAGGCCGCCGCGGTCCAGCAAGGTCCCGGCGATGTTGCGCACCTCATTCCAGTTGCCCATCTGCTTGGCAACACGCATAGCGCCCAGTTGAGCGAGGGTGCGGTTGTCGTCGCTGGAGGCACGCTCAGCGAGTTCCTTATAGCTCCTCAGTGCCTCGTCCAGCTTGCCCTGACGGGTGAGAATGTCGCTGCGCATGGCCAGTGCATCCTGGGCATAAGAGGCGTCACCGCCTGCCTGCAACGACTCGTCGATGGCACTCATGGCGTCGTTGTAGTTACCCTTGCCGTAATGGTAGCGGGCAATGTAGTATTTAGCTTTGGCGACATAGGCGCCAGCGGGATAATCCTTGAGGTATTGCTGCATCTTGTCGATGCTGGGGCGGGTGCCGATAGCGGCCTTCTCGGCAGCCTCAAAGGTAAGCCTCTCAACCTCGTTCACGTCGATCTTGGGCGCATTGGGCACGCTGTTGAGGAATTTGCCGAATTCAGCCAGCTGGCCACGGTCGGCATAGATGAGTTTCATGTCCTCGGCAGCAGCCTGAGCCTCATCGCTGGTGGGATATTGCTTGATGACTTTCTTGTAAGCCTCGATAGCGGCATCTTCCTTATCCATGCTCTTGTTGACCAGGGCGGTCTGCAGCAGTCCCTTGCGGGCCTCGACACTCTTGGGATAGTTCTTCAACAGTGTGGCATAGGTGTTGAGAGCGTCGCTATTCTTACCCAACAGGGCCTGGGCATTACCCTTTTCAAGCATCGCCTGCGGAGCCAGGTCGCTCTTGGGATAAGCAGCGATAAGGGCGTCCATCTGGTTGATCTCGTCGGCATACTGGTGGTTCAGGCCCATCATGATGCCCTTCTGATACATCGAGTAGTCGCCGCTAGTATTCTTGTCGAGGCGCATGGCCTGGTCATAGGACAACTGGGCACCGCCGAAGTCGCGCGCATAGTACTGCGCGTCACCGATGCGGTTATAGGCGTCGGCAGCGAGGTCGTTGCTCAGCTGCTTGCTGGCGATAGCGTTCTGGAAAGCGGTTTTGGCCTCGGCATAGCGTTTCTGGCCATAGAGGCTGTAACCCAGGTTGTACTGAGCCAGTCCGTAGTTCTCGTCGCTCTTGTCAATGGCCTTGACATACTCCTGCTGGTAGCGGGCGGCCTCCTTGTAGTTACCCTCGCGGTACTCGGCCTCAGCTAGCCACAGGCGGCTCTCGTTCATCGCCGTCTTGTCATAATTGCCCACGGCGATGGCCTGCTTGAAATATTCATCAGCCTCCTTGCTGCGGTTGTTGGCCATAGCCTGCACACCCATGTTGTAGAGGACGTTCTGCTTGGCCTTGAGCACCTTGGCACCGGGTTTCTTGATACGGTTGATGCTCGTCAGGGCGCGCTGATAGTCGGTGGTGTTCATGTAGGCATCTACCAGGTAACCTTCCACATTATCTTTATAACGCGAGTTGGGATACTCATTGAGGAAGTTCTCAAACAGATCCACGCTCTTGTCAAACGGGGTGCGGGCACCCTTGCTCACGCCGACGGCATAATTGTAATAGGCCGTCTCCTTGACACTCTTGTCACAGTCCATCATGGCGGCTTGCTGGAAGGCCATGTTGGCACCGTTGATGTCGGCCAACTGACGCTTGGCCTGTCCCAGATACAGATAAGCGCTCTGGGCCAGGGCGTCGCTGCCGTCGGTCACGTGCAGCATATTGTCCACCACAGCCTGGTAGTTGCCATCGCGGTAGTCGAGCACACCCATCGTGTAGGCAGCGGTGCGGTAGGGCTCGCCCTCGGGGCTGTCGAGGTAGCGGCGCAGGTAGGTGCGCGCCTCGCGATCGTTGCCCAAGTGGTAGTAGCTCTCGCCCACCAGGCGGTTCAACTCGGCGTCAAAGTAGTCGTTGCCATGCTGGTCGAGCAGGGCACGTCCCGAATTGATGACGTCATTATAGCGTTTTTTGTTGAAGTCGATCTGTGTGAGGTAATACTGCGATTGGAAACCCAGCTCGGAGTCCTTCGGGATGCGGCTGAACTTGTCGCTCGCCTCGGCATAGTCGCCCTGGGCGTAGTCAAGATAGGCCTTGTAGAACTCGCTGGCTCCAGCATAGCGCGGGCTCCTGTCCAACTCGTGGTACTGGCGCTCGGCCTCGCGGTAGTTGCCCAAGCGCAGGTTACAGTAAGCACGGCGATAGTCCAGGTCCTCGTCACTGTTGAGGTCGAGCGAGCCGTTGCGCACGAGCGAATAACCCCACAATGCACTCTCCCACTGGCCACGGTAGAAGTAGTAGTTACCTACCTTCATCTGAGCCTCCATCGCAAGGGTTGAGGCGGGATACTGGTTGATGAAGCGCAACAGAGCTTCCAAGCTGCCGTCATCGCCACGCTCAAAACGGCTCAGGGCGATGTAATAGTCGGCCTGCTCGCGCATCGATGCGTCGGCAGGGAGTTGCTTGACATGCTCCAGTTGGTCGATGGCGCCCACATAATTATGTGATTCATACATCAGCTTGCCGCGCTCGAGATAGCCGGTAGCGCCGCTGTTCATCACGTCAGGCTGTGCCATAGCCACCACGGGAGTTGCCACAAGCGCTGACAATAAGACTCTCTTGATCTTGTTCATTATAGCGTTATTTAATGATTTTCTTGACTTTTAGCGCCACACTCGCGGGCGCATACATACCGTTCACATTAATATTAACTGCAAATTTAACAATAAATTGCCATACGCTGACTACACATCATCTAAAATATTCCTAAAATTCGCCATTAAATGTTGAATGTCGATCGAATCGCACAAAACCGACACAAAAAGCGGCCCCTTGATGAGAGGACCGAAAAGTCCACAAAAACAGAAAAAACGAGAAAAAGACTGAGTTTTTTTGGTATAATGCAAAAAATAACTACCTTTGCGTGTTTATTTGGCGAAAAGCCCTAAAACTGAAAGAAATAACGTAATAATAATAATTGTAAATGGCTACATTAGAGAAAATTAGGCAAAGGAAGAAGATCCTTGCCATCGTAATCGGTGCCGCATTGCTCGCCTTCATTATCGAGGTCGGTATCGAAGCCATCGGTCGTTCCGGTGGTAACAGCGCAGTCGCAAAAGTCGGCAATGAGAAAATTGACATTATGGCTTTCCAACGTCGCGTGGAACAAGAAGCCGCTGACGACCAGCAGAACAACAAGCAGACTGATGGCGCAGTGCGTCAGCAGCAGGTGCTGGACGAGATGATCAACGAGAAACTGCTCGAGCAGGAGTATGAGAAGTTGGGCATCTTTGTTAGCGACAAGGAGATCAGCGAATTGATGATCGGCCAGAACCCCGCTCCCGCTGTAATGCAGTTTGCACAGCAGGTGGGTGCCAAGTCCCCCGTCGACCTCTATGACTTCATCATGAACCCCGGCAAGCAGGGTGTTCAGGAAGCTCAAGTGGCTGAATTGCGCAACCAGTGGAACAAACTTAAAGACGACATCACCAAGCAATACAAGTTCGCCAAGCTGCAGAACCTGATGGCCGGCTGTATGCAGGCCAACGATCTGGACCGTGCCCAGATGCAGGCCGACGAAGCTATGACCAACGTCATCACCTTTGCTAAGAAGGACTATGCTTCACTGCCCGACGACAAGTATCCCGTGAGTGATGAGGAGCTCAAGGCCGAGTGGCAGAAGCTCAAACCCATGTTCAAGACCGACGAGAACGTTCGCCTGGTTCATTACATCGCTGTGAACATCGATCCCAGCAACGAGGACATCGCTGCTGCCAACAAGATCGCCGACGCTGCTTACATCGCCCTGCAGAAGGGTCGTGGTGTTGACTCGGTTCGCCTCCTGGGCACCGTTCAAATCGACACCGCCAAGATGGTACAGAAGGACATGCCCGCCAAGGTGCGTGACTTCTTTGCCGGCGCCGAGGTGGGCACCACCCGCCGCGACAGCACCGTGGGCAACCACCACGTGATGTACAAGCTCATCAACAAGGAGCTGAGCCTCGACTCGGTAGAGCTGAGCTACGTGGTTGCTCAGGGCGACGCCAAGTTCCAGAAGAGCATTTTGGATCAGCTCAACACCGGCAAGAGCCTGGACGAGCTCAAGAAGGCCAATGCCCAGAAGGTGGACGGCAAGCTCAACGAGTGGCAGCGCATCTACAACGCTCCCGACTCGCTGAAGGCTAAGATCGCCAACGCTACTCCGGGCGAATTCTTCAGCTACATGAGCGGTGAGCAGGGTGCTACCCTGATGAGGGTTGACAGCAAGAAGGCCGCCAAGACTTTCTACACGCTGGCCACCATCAGCTATGACGCTTATGCCAGCACCAAGACCAGCGAGCAGCTGCGTGACAAGTTCCAGGACTTCCTGAACAAGAACAAGACCGCCAAGGCCTTTGAGGACAACGCTGCCAAGGCAGGTTACAACGCTATTGAGATGATGATTAGCCCCAGCACCGCACAGTTGGGTCTGGGCGGCTATGGCCAAAGCGGCATCAAGGACAGCCGCAAGGCTATCAAGTGGGCGTTTGACAACAAGATTGGCGATGTTTCGCCCATCTTCAGCGACAACAACGACGTGTTGGTTGCCGTTGCTATCGACGACGCTTATGAGGATGGCTACTTCCCCTACAACTTCCCGCAGGGCAAGGAGATGCTGACCCAGCGCGTGCGCAACAGCAAGAAGGGTGACGACCTGATGAAGCAGTACCAGGGCAAGGCTAAGGACCTCAACGGTTATGCCGCAGCCATGGGCACTAAGGTTGACACCGTCAAGGTCGTGTTCGCCAGCAATGGTGATCCCAAGCTGGGTAACGAGGCTGGTCTGATTGGCCGCATGGCCGCTGCCAAGCCCGGCAACCTGCAGGGTCCCTGGAAGGGCGAGAACGCCGTGTTTGTTTACCAAGTTGTTAAGCAGGAGAAGTCCGACTACAAGCCCACCAAGGAAGAGTTGGACAACCGCTACGCTCAGAGCCGCGGTGCACAGTTGTTTGCCAACCCGCGCAACATCTACAACATCCTGAGCAAGGCAACCAAGGTGAAGAAGAGCCTTATCAGCTTCTATTGATCCCAATAGACGTTTAACAAAACAGAGTCCCGCAGGCAACAAGCCCGCGGGACTTGTTTTTTAATGCAAAATCGCATTTTTGTCGGCCCAATGGCCTCCCGTTTCAAAAAAATGGCTTATCTTTGGAGGTTAAACCAAAAACCCATCTTTTATTCATGTCAACTGTTAACGAGAGACAAGACGAAATCATTGAAGAATTTGAGGGTCTGGACGATTGGATGGACCGTTATCAGGTCATCATCGACATGGGCAACTCCATGCCAGCGCTGGACGAGCAATACAAGACCGCCGACAACCTGATCGACGGTTGCCAGAGCCGCGTGTGGCTCCAGGCCGATTACATCGACGGCAAGATGCGACTGCAAGCCGACAGCGACGCCATCATCGTCAAGGGCATCATCTCGATGCTCGTGCGAGTGCTCGACGGCTGCACGCCCCAGGACGTGCTGGACGCCGATCTGTACTTCATCGAGCGCATCGGCCTCAGGGAGCACCTCTCCCCCACCCGCAGCAACGGCTTGCTGGCCATGATCAAGCAAATCCGCGCCTATGCCATCGCTTTCCAGGCCAGTGGCCACACAGGCTGTTAAAACGAAATCAAATCACATTATTTATAATTAACCAATCAAAACCTAACCAATTATGTTTAAAAACCATCCCAAGGGTCTAATCCCTGCCGCCTTGAGTAACATGGGCGAACGCTTCGGCTACTACATCATGAATGCCGTGCTGCTGCTGTTCCTGTGCTCCAAGTTCGGTCTTGATGAGGGCACCAGTGGTGTCATCTACAGCGTCTTCTACGCTGGTATCTACGTGTTAAGCCTGGTGGGCGGTTTCATTGCCGACCGCACCCAGAACTACAAGAGCACCATCCAGTGGGGTCTTGTAATCATGGCCGTCGGCTACGTGCTGCTGTCTATTCCCATCGTCCACTCGGCCGGCAACCACATGTGGCTGCTCGTGTTCACCTGTGTGGCACTGTTCCTGATTGCCTTCGGTAACGGTCTGTTCAAGGGTAACCTGCAGGCCATCGTGGGTCAGATGTATGATAACATGGAGGCCGACGCCGTTGCACAAGGTAAGTCTGACGAAGAGATCAAGGCCATCAAGGAGCGCCGCGACTCAGGTTTCCAGATTTTCTACGTGTTCATCAACATCGGTGGTCTGGTTGCCCCGTTCGTTGCCCCGTTGCTGCGCCAGTGGTGGCTCGGTGTCAAGGGCATGGTATATGATGCAGGTCTGCCCGCATTGTGTCACCAGTACCTGAGCGATGCTGCCAGCATGACCTCTGAGCAGATGACCAACCTGACCTCTCTGATGGAGAAGGTGAACCAGGGTGGCTTGAACCTGACCGACATGACTGCTGCTTGCAACAGCTATCTTGAGGTGTTCAACACTGGTGTTCACTATAGCTTCATCGCTTCGGTTATCGCCATGTTCATCTCGCTGATTATCTTCATCGCGTTCAAGAAGATCTTCCCGACTCCCGCCAAGAAGGAGGCCGCCGAAGTTGCTGGCTACACCGAGGAGGAGAAGAGAGCAATGGCCAAGGAGATCAAGCAGCGCATGCTTGCTTTGTTCGCTGTGCTGGGTGTCTGCGTCTTCTTCTGGTTGTCATTCCACCAGAACGGTCAGTCGCTGTCGGTATTCGCTCGTGACTATGTCGTTACCGACAAGGTCGCTCCCGAAATCTGGCAGGCCGTGAACCCGTTCTTCGTGATTGTGCTCACTCCCATCATCATGGCTATCTTTGCCGCATTGGCAAGAAAAGGCCATGCCATCTCCACACCGCGCAAGATTGTCATCGGTATGGCTATTACCGGTCTGGCTTATCTGTTCCTGGTTGTGCTGAGCATGAGCTACAATTATCCTAACGGTAATGACTTCCGCGCTATGGGTATTGACCAGCAGATCGCCATGAAGTCCCACTGGTGGGTACTTATCGCCACCTACTTCTTCCTGACGGTTGCCGAGCTCTTCATCTCACCGCTTGGTCTGTCGTTCGTTTCCAAGATTGCTCCCAAGCACCTGCAGGGTATCTGCCAGGGTCTGTGGCTGGGTGCCACCGCACTGGGTAACCTGTTCATCTGGATTGGCCCGGTTATGCTCAACAAGATGCCCAAGCTGTGGATGTGCTGGGCCGTCTTCCTGGTTATCTGCCTCGTCGCCATGGGCGTC
>JAEEGI010031012.1_pt1 | contig 10016 bp, 4 predicted proteins | sample 8958751 | NCBI WGS metagenome assembly JAEEGI01 (sample SAMN16246545, study PRJNA631951) | gut metagenome | biome: gut microbiome; feature: rumen; material: KS-attached | host: Bos | place: Iran: Karaj | collected 2018-10 | reverse complement strand
AACAAAGAAATTAAAGTGAGGTAAAGCACAATAAATTATATATAATAAAATCTTAAAAATTTTATTATTAGAAAATAATTATAAAGAATTATCTTATAATTACCATTTCCATAATTTCTTATTATAATTTATAATGATTAATCTTTAATATATTTTTAATTATTAATTTAATAAAAATTATAAAATATTTATCGATAAAATTTTAATTACAATCTAATATTTATTATATCTATATTATCTATATTAATTAATATAATTAAAATGCAAAATTAATTGTATTAAATAAATTAATTTTTAAATAAAACTCAAATAATATAATAACTTTTTATAATTCTAGAAGCTCTTCTCCTTTTTGAATATCTTTTTGTTTCTTTTTAGGTAAATATCTCCTTAAAACATAACCAAGGATGAAAGAAACAACAGCTCCAAGAATAACCATATATAATAAATATAATAATTTATTAGAAGTGATATCATAAGCTCTTGAAGAATATAATTTAACTGTTCCTTTTTCAAAATTAAAATCTGCTCTATCAATAAATAAAAGGTCCATTCCAATATACCAATAATCAATTGGATTAATTTCATCATCACCTAATCTAATATTAGATCTATATTTTCCCTCTTTTTCAACTACAAAATCATATTTATATGCTATTTTACCAAATACCATTTCTGTAAGTAAATTATTATTTTGTTCAGTTAAATATATATCACTGAAAAATTTTTCTGTATTAGAAATTTTATTCATATTGGAATGAGGACTTTTAATAATAGGAAAATAATTTTTATTTAAATAATTAATTTTATGTCTTGGAGCAATAATAACAGGCATAATACCTAATTTAGCAATATCTCCAATATCAATATAATTAATATATCTTCTATTATTTTTTTTAATAAATGATATTTTAGTTAAATTAACAAAACTTCCACTTTCTTGTCTTCCCTCAAATAAGGGAAAAGTGACTGGATTAGAATAATCTGGTTTAGGTATATTTCCTAAAATTAATAAACTTCTTTGTTTATCATAACTCATCATTTTTTTAAAATTAGGAAAAGTAGTTTTCATTTCGCCTAAAATATTATATATATTTCCATCTGGATAAAATGAAGAATCACCAAATGCTAAAACACCATCAACTTTAAGTGGAGAATTTGTATTTAAAACTTTAAAGTATCTTAATCTAAAGTTAAATACATTATCTTCTGTTATATAAAAATAATCATTTTGCCATTCTCCTTCAAATTTTCCAAATTCATTTGAAAATTTTCCTTCATCAATTTTCATTGTTGTTGATGAATCAAAATCTTTAAATATATATGAAAAAGGAGCAGTTGGATCTATCAATAATTTCATTTGAGTTGGTGGATTTCCTATTTTTACATTTATGAAATCTTCATCTATTATTTTTATTGTTAAACAATTCAAAGATGATATTAAAAAAAAAACAATTATTAACTTATTTGATTTCATTTTTTTATTCTTATTTAAATATTACTTAATTAATTATATTATAATGAAAATGAAAGTAAATTTAAAGAAGAAGTCATTATTTCTAAAGACAAAACAAATTTTAAATAAATTATCTTTAATTCTTATATTAAAATTTCAACAAAACCTACTAATAAAAATTTACTCATACAATTAAAGAATAATATTATTGAATTTTCTTCCATTTTTCATTTTCATAATCTATTAAAATCTAATAAATAATAAATTTCGAAGCATCAAAGGATACATTATTCTTCTAACTTGTATTTCGAAAAGGTTCTATATAATAATAAATATAAGTCACAAAACAATAAATGTAAAATAAAAAAGATTAGGCCATCCTGAAGTTATTATAAATTTAATATCAAATCAAAATATTTTTACCTTGATTTTTTAAATAAATAAAATTATGGAAAAAGACCTTTGGAAATTAAATTTAATGAATATTTTATATATTATTAAAATAATTAAAATGTAAAAAATAATGTAATTAAATGACAATTATAGAATTCTTTGACAAATCAGATGATTTATTCTATAATAACTTTCATTATTTTTTTGAAAAAAATATAGCTAATCTAAAAACAATCGAGGTTAACTTTATTATTCATCTATTTATAGTAAATAACACTAAATTATTTTTTTAATGTAAAATATTTCTATTTTATTAATATGTTGTTAAATAAAACACTTTTCCAATTTATAATTTTTGTAAATTTAAATTAATTTTGAGTATTTTATTTAAAATTATTATCATAAAAATTAGAATTAATTCTGAATTTTCATATATTTTAATAAGAAAATTAAATCAACAATTTTTTCAGTTTTTTCTTTGATTAAGAGTTGTGTGAATTTTGAAATTTTAACTGAGTGTTTTTAATTCATTAAATAATTTTGAATATTTATCATTAAATTTTTTTTATAAAAAAACGGTTAATGATGGTTTATTGGATTTAATAATAGAAATAAATTCAATAAAACCCTTATTTAAATGTGCCTGAAAAATAAATATATATAGAGACTGAATTTCTATTTAAGTAAAACATTTATTTTATTTAAATATCAATATTGAGTGAATTAAATAAAGAAAAGACATTTATTTATTTTATCAAAACATTAGAATTTCATACTTTAACAAAAATATTTGTGAAACATATTAGATTTAGTCTTATAAAATTATTTTGATATTCCTTGATTTGATTATCTTATAATCAAAAATTATATTTGTCAATTAATTATAATCATTTAAAAGAAGATAAATATGTTTATGAAGTTAAATATTATTAAAGCTTGAGAAATGATTAAATTTTGATTAAAAATTCGTTTCATTGTGAATTTAATATATTAATTTATTAATAGGAGAATTAACCATTTAACTAAAAGTTTTAAACAGAAACAAAATATATAGAAATAATAAAAGATCATTTATAATTCATAATTTAAAAATTTACTTCAATTTCAGATTATATAAAAAATGAATTATTGATATTAATTCCTATTAAATATCTTATCAAATGTTTATTTATCCAATTAATTAAAATGTTCATTTTTATGAATAGATTTAAATTTCATTTAATAATCACAAAAAGAAAGTTTAGAAGATGTAACATTTTTAGAATGATTCAACATTTAAAGAGATAAAAAAGTATATAAAAACTTTTATACCAATTAAAAAAAAAGAAAATGGATTAAATATATTCTGGTAGAAATACTGACTTTCTTAATTTATCAATAAACCATTTTATATATTATCTGTCTAAAAAAAAGATGATAAAAAAATTTTTAGATTAAAAACAGAAAAAAAATAATTAAAATGTTAAGAATAATCTATAAGTTAAATACAAAAATAAATTAAAAATCAAAAAATAAATGTTAATTGGATTATCTTTAGGTTCAATGATTATTGTTCAATAAAATAAAAATTATTTTTTTATTTATTTTAAAAAATAAAAAATATAGTTTTTTTTTATTTAAAATTTTTAATTAAAATTTAATTAATATTGAGATTGAGCTAAATCCATAATTTCCATTAAGTAAAAACAAAAAAATAATTTGCATAACACTTATCTTTATTATACATTTAATTTCAAATTCATCAAACAACATATTTGGAGATTATACATTGAGCAAAGAGTTTGATTATTAACAATTTCAATATTATTTCTATTTTTATTAAAAAAACCAATGAATAAATTCTGAGAATTATTTATTTGTATGAATAATCTCCTGATACTCGAATATTTAAACCTTTTTATATCCAAATTTGACAAGTACCATATAATTTTTCTTATTGTTGAACATAATATGAAGTCAAAAAATAGAAATAATAATTTACATTATTCCATCTCCTTTCTTATTAATTTTACTTATATAATAAAAATTTTTATAATATCATTTATATAAATAAACATTTATTATTCCTTCTAAATAATCTAATATATTAAAATTGTTTTTATCAGATGATGTTAATTATCCCAATAAATTTCTTTTCATATTAATCTAGTCTTTTTCATCTATAAATTAATTTATTACTTTTTTTCTTTGTGAACTTTCTTCTATCATTATTTTTGATGCATATTTTTCAATTCATTTTTAATATACATAATTTATTACATTGTTTATTCCTTTATTTGTCTTTTTTTTTAAAAATCTAAAAAAATCACTTTCACATATATTCCAACTCCTCCATTTATATAATAATTTTTTCATTTAATTAGAAGAATTATTCAATCTATTAAGTAGTCTTCTTTAATATGTGTTAACCCTTTTCACAAATTTTTTTATTCAATTGAATCAAATATTTATCTAAATATATAATTCTTTTAATTTTTTTTACCATAACCGTATTTGGATGATTTTTCATTTGTAACACTTAACAAAGTGTATAAAAATGTATTATTACAAAGTTAGATTAAAAATACAAAAATCTTTAACTTATTTATTCCTTCAAAAAGAATTTGAAAAATTCTTTTTTTTCATTTCTTAGTCTATTTCCTTAATATTAATTTTATCTGATTATTTTTTGGTTTATCAGATTTTTTATGATTTATTTTTGTTCAATGAATTAAAAAAAAGATTTCACTGAAACTAAATATCAAATAAAATACCTATATATTAATTATACTCAAAAAAATTGCATATTTTGAAAAACATAATTTATAAATGGTTAATGAAGTAAAATATAATTTTAAAATTTTAAAATTTACAATTACTGTTATGTAAAAAATTACTTAAGTGGTAATTTAATAAAACAATTAAAAATGGGTTGCTCTGGTCCAAATAACGTAGGAGAAGGATCACACAGAAAAAATCTTAATGTAAATTTAAACGGAAAATATGCATTTGGTGTTGATTTAGGTGGAACAACTGTTAAACTTGGATATTTTACAAAAGACGGTAAAAATATTGAAAAATGGGAAATTACAACAAATACAAAAAATGGTGGAGAAAACATTCTTCCTGACATTGCCAATGCAATTAAAAAAAAGATGAAAGAAAAAAATATGACAAAAGAGGATATAGTTGGAGTAGGAATTGGTGTTCCTGGTCCAGTCGATGCTCAAGGAATAATTTATGGAGCTGTTAACCTTGGATGGGGTACATTTAATATAGAAGAAAAATTAAGTGCTTTATTAGATAAAATGGCTGTTAAAGCAGGAAATGATGCCAATGTAGCTGCATTAGGAGAAATGTGGCAAGGAGGTGGAAAAGGTCATTCCAATGTTGTTGCTGTTACTTTAGGTACTGGTGTAGGAGGAGGAATTATCATTAAAGGAGAAATTTTAGCTGGTTCCACAGGAGCAGGTGGAGAAGTCGGTCATATTCATTTAAATGATGATGAAACTGATTCTTGTGGATGTGGAAATAAAGGTTGCTTAGAACAATATGCTTCTGCCACTGGTGTTGTAAGACTTGCTAATAAAGCTTTACAAAGTGGAAAAGGAGGAGATTCATGTTTAGCTAAATTAGAGAAAGTAACTGCAAAAGATATTTGGGATGCAGTCAAAAATGGAGATTCTTTAGCAGTTGAAATTGCAGAAATATATGGACAATATTTAGGTAAAGGATTAGCTGCTATTGCTGATGTTTGTAATCCTACTATTTTTGTCATTGGAGGAGGAGTTTCAAAAGCTGGAGATATTCTTATTAAATATGCTGAAAAATATTTCCAACAATATGCTTTCAAAGGAGCAAAAGGTGCTAAAATTGTTTTATCTGTTCTTGGAAATGATTCTGGTATTTACGGTGCTGCAAAAATGGTTTTACCATAATTAAAGAATTTATAAGAGTTTTATTAAATTTAATGGTGTATAAAAAATAAAATCATTGATAAACTTTTTTCCTTTTAAAAATTTTTTTATTAAAAATAATAATTGAAAAAATATAATTCCTTTTATTTTGTTGTTTTAAAAATTAGTTCTTTTAAAAATTATTATGAATAATTTAAATAAAACATGAAGTCTATAAACAATAAAAATTATATTTAAATCAAGTTAAAAAGAAAAAAATTCTTTTTAAATTAGTTATATGAATTTAAAAAACTGTTCCAAATAAAATAGATTAATAGTAATAATTCATGATTGATTTAGATGTTTAAAATACATAATTTTTGTGAAAATATATTAGTAAATAGTATTTTTCATTCGAAAATATAATTTTACAAATTATTGATCTCTTTAAATGTGAAATTAAAAGATAGTTTTAGATTGTCTACCAATTAATTTTATTTGTTTTGTGGAACCTAGATTATGAATAAAAAAATAAATGATTTATTAAATTAGATAGATATGAAACTTTTTTATATTATTTCATTATTTTCTGATTCATTAAGATCATTTATTTTCAGATATATTTTCTTTAAGCTCATCCTTCCGTTTTCTCTTTTATTTTTTGAGAAAAAGTATATGTTAAAAAAATAAAAGTATCTTATTTCTATTTTAAAAACAATTTAATTCTTTTTCATTAAAATCAATTTATATATTCCTTTATATATACATCAATAATTAAATTATAAGCATCATTTTGACTATAATTAAATATCTTACTTTATTTTTAATTAAATATTTAAATCTTCGATAATTGATTATTATTATTTTGGTTTAAATAATCATTAATTCTTTTATTTATATGAGAATATTCTTTTCCAAATAATCTTTTTTATTCTTTAAATAGTTCCAATAGTAAATATATAATTATTTATATCATAATAAATCTTTTTTTTTCAATAATTTTATTTAAAATATTTTTTAAATTTGAAGTATCCACATGAACAATTTGAAAATAAATCTTCCAATTTTAATACTGAAGAAATCATTTGAAAATATATTTTTCTTTTTAACTTCCATTAAAGTAAAGTAATCAGTTATATCATTTATAACATTATATAATAATTCCTTTTCTTCTTCCTTTAAAAAGGAAATTTTTTTTATATATGAAGATTCAATTAAATAGAAATATTCTTTTATTTTTCTAAATCATTATATTTTTATTAGTCTCATTATCTTTTATTATTATATAAATTTATAATTATAAAAATTAAATTAAAACCATTGATATTATTTTAAAAATTAATGAGAAAAAATTCAAAAATAAAGAAGAATAGATTTTGTAATTAATATTTAAGGAACTATTTATTTTAATTCATTTATTACTCCAAGGAATAACATCATATCATTACCTTTAGTATCTTTAATTCTTTTATCTCTAATCATATAAATAAAGCTACGATTAACATTGAAATAAATATATTTCTTCATAGATTTAGTCGAAATAATAACTGCAGTTGAACCTGTAGCTTCAGTTCCTTCTTCATCAACTTTAACATAAGTTTTATGAAGAATATCTTCAACATATAAATGTTTATTTAAGTTTCGATTAGAAAATAATTGATCTAAATTAGCATTATCTGAAAAAGCTAATTTCATTCCCATTTTCTTAAAAGAATCTACTAATGAAGAAGAAAATTCAACTTCAAATTTAGGTAAATATAATTTAACATCTTTTATTTCTTTCAATTTATTATATAATTTAGTATAATCTTCTTTTTCTTTATTAATATATTCTTTAACAGAAGTATATTTTTCTGACGGTAATAGTAATATCATACTAAGATTTTCATCTTCATAAGGTAATTCAACCATTTGAATTTTTTCATCTTCATAATATTTTATTGTTTCAAATTCTTTATACATTGTATCAACATTAACTATAACTTTATTTGAATTTTTAAATTCTTTTTTAACTGTATCTTTCTTATTAAATTCATTTTTCCATTTACTTTTAAAATAAATTGCATTTAATAAAATCATTTCAACATTTGCAAGATTTTTATTTTCATCTAAAATTGTTTTTATTTTTCCATTTGTTTTTTCATTTACCCAATTATTAACTTGTTCAACACTTTTTAAAAGTCCATTATAAGTATTATATTTTTGAGCAATTTTGGCAAAGGATTCTAATAAAGGATGTTTTGCTAATATTGCATTTGCCATTTTAACTTTTTCATTGTTAGAATTATAATACCTTAAAATCTTTTGATTGTTTAAATTTAATTCTAATTGAGTTTTTTTTGTTATTGCTGAATCTGGAATAAGAGCTTTTAAAATTTCATTTTTTGTTTTACCTGTTGCTCCATTTGAAAGTAAAGAAACTATTTGATATATTGATAATGGTGATATACAAACATTTTTTTCAGAATTTGATAAAAGATTATTTAACATTAATGTTTGAAATGTATTTGTTTTTTGAGAATAAACAATTGATAACACCAGAAAAATAACCAAAAATTTTTTCATTTTTTATAATTTTAAACTATTAAAACATTTATATCTTATGAATATTATATTTTTATATATTTTTTTAATTATAAATTAGAAAAATATTTAATATAAAATTTAAATGATTTAAAAAGACTTTAAATGAAATTCCTTAAGATTAAAGATTAATACATAAATTACCTTATTAAAATTATACTTATATAAATAGAAAGTGAAGGATTTTGAGTTATAAAATCATAAAGATTTATAAAGAAGAATATATAAAAAAATTTGATTCTTTTGATGTTTTTATAATTGTTAGAGAAGTTAAGTTAATGTTTGATAAAATTTATCCTAATTGATAAATAATAAAAACAAAGGATTGGAATATTTATCATTGATAAAAAAGTGAAATTGAAAATATAATTGGATATATCTATATTCGTCAAAAATAAGAAGTGTAATTTTTATGAATGAAGTGAATATTTTATTTAGAAGTTAATGACATTGCTTCTTTTATTTTTAAGAAAAAAATTAATTGATATATTAAGATAAATTTAGGTTTTAAAGTTTTTTAAAAAGTTGGGTTTAATATTTGGAATTGATTAATATAAAAGACCAAAAAGATTCAGGTCTGTATCTAATTAATGATATAATTAAAGAATAAATATAAAAAAATTGATTTTTAATCTAAGTTAATTATTAAAATAAAGTAATTTATTAATGTTTTTATACTTCAATTTTATATATTATTCTAGAATATTTAAAAATACAATGTTATTTATTAAATTAAATAAAAAAATAAATAATAAAATAATCCTTAAGAATAAAGGATAAAATTTGAAATTAAATAAATAAAGTAAAAAGGAAAAGTTTTGATAGTACCTATCCTTTTTAATAAATATTATTATATCAATCAAATATACTAATTGGAAACAAGGAAAAAAAAATATAATTAAACCTTTTCGTATTACTAAATAATAAATTGTAATATTAAAATTCTTTTTTAAAGTATTTGATATACAACAATTTATTGAATATTCATATTAAATTATATTTAATTGAATTATAATATGAAAGATTTACACATAATAAAAAGTTCAAGATTCTTTAAAAATAAGAGTTTGATAAACAAAAAAAGTAAATTTTATAGATAAAATTAATTGAAAAGAGAATGTTTTCATATAAGAGTTTTAATCAATTCATAACTTCCTTGGAAATAAACTTCCAATTTTTAAGGCCATGGTTTCAATAATATTTCTATTTATATTATAATGAAAAATTATTAGTAATAATGATAATATTCGTATAAGATTTAGGAAATTTTTAAAAATTAAAAATAATTCAAAGATTATTATTTCATAAATATTCATAGATTAATTTTCAGAAATTTCTCCCATTTTATTATTCATTATAAGAAAAGGTAGATCCTTAAAAACAATATTATTTCATTATTATATGCAAAATCTTTGTTTTTCTAAGGATTTTTATTATATGACTTTTTTCAAAATTAAAAATAGACATATTAATCTTATTTCTAGGATATGAATGAATATTTCTATCAGATAAACATCATAATTTGATTGAAATGTTCATAATTTATATATTATTCTTTCATCTTTTTTGGATATTTAGATTGAATAATTATATCTGTCCAACTTTTTGAATTAATTGTTTGTGGCAATTTCCATTTAATAGAAAAATATTTATTATAAACCTTGTTCTCAGTTTTTTTTTAAATTTTTTAAATATTTTTTTTATTTCAT
>JAEEGI010031006.1_pt1 | contig 10019 bp, 7 predicted proteins | sample 8958751 | NCBI WGS metagenome assembly JAEEGI01 (sample SAMN16246545, study PRJNA631951) | gut metagenome | biome: gut microbiome; feature: rumen; material: KS-attached | host: Bos | place: Iran: Karaj | collected 2018-10 | reverse complement strand
GCAGAACATGGTATTCTGTAAACCGAAGCGAGGCGGCGTCGAATACCATCACCGCGGGGTTCCGGAAGAAAAACGCCTCGCACGCCGCGTAGACTTTGCCGTCGCGGTACGCGCAGTCCCCCAGATGAGAATAGCCCTTGGCCGCCACCTCTGCGGGCAGGCACGTATCGTTATATTCCAGAATTTCCCCGGTAGCCGCGTCGATTTTTACAAGGGCGTTGTAATTCAGGTATTTCACGCAGCCGGTGCCGTAGAAATAATTTTCATCCCTTGCGATCCCCTGGCTGAACGCGACGCCCTCCCCGTACGGATACGCCCGTTCGCTCACGAAAACCAGGTCTCCCGTTTTTACCGACGGGGCCGACGATACCGCCCCGGCCGCCGTAAACAGCAGGGCAAACAACAGGCTGAAGGCCTTTCTGAATAAAGCAATAATTTGCGTCATATTTCCGCCTCCCGTGTTTTGTCAATTCAACCGTTTCTTTATTTCTTCCCTCACGCTTTCCAGGTCGCTGCAGGTCAGGATGGGGATGAGCGCATCGATCTCGTCGATTTCTTTGTCCCACCACCTGAATCGCAGCAGCAGAGCAGCAAGTTCATCATCAAACCGTTTGCGCAGGACTCTTGCGGGGTTTCCGGCAACGATCGTGTAAGGCGCAACGTTGCTGCCGACAACGCTGCTTGCGCCGACGATCGCGCCGTCGCCGATATGAACGCCGGGAAGGATCACCGCGTTCTGCCCGATCCATACGTCGTTTCCGATCACGGTATCGCCCTTTAAGGGAAGATCGGCTTTCGCCGGCGGTTCCATATTCCAGCCCTCCAGCGTGTAAAACGGAAACGTTGTAACCGCGTTCATCTGATGGTTTGCGCCGTTCATAACAAATTCAACGCCCGCCGCGATCTGGCAGAACTTACCGATGATAAGCTTATCGCCGTTCCACGCATAGTGGTGTGTAACGTGGCTTTCAAAATCGGAATCCGCGATATAAGTGAAATCGCCTACAATGATATTCGGATTCCCGACCGTCGGTTTCACGTAAATTTCCCTGTTGTATCCGGCAATCGGATGAACGGTATCCGGATCCGGCTTTTTTCCGTTTTTCATTTCATTTTCCTCCGCGATCCCAACGTATCGCTTTGAGCCTATTCCCTATTATCCGCGTTCTTGCCGCAGTTTATCGTTGATATACCCGTCCAAAAGCTGCCACAGCTCGGGGTACTGCACCGAATCCGCGGGGAATCCGAGCATGGGGATCTGCTTATAAAAGGAATAGAAATCCCGCAGGGCGACGTCTTTTCCGCCGATTACCCGTTTTGCGTGCGCAAGCTCCGTAATTCCGCAGTAGGCAACGATCAGATTCGCCTGCTCGTCGTAACGAAGGAAAGGCTTGTAATCGTCCATGATCGCCGAAGTGATCCTGCCGCAGTATAAGATCTTTTTGCTTCCGTCGGTATCTTCCCCCGAAAGGATCCGGGCAAGCGCAAGGATATCGGAGCGGATGCGGTAGTTCGGATGCCCGGTGAAAAACGCGTTCATCACCCCGGCAAGGCCGGTTTCCAGCGCTGCGGGGCTGCCGTCAGCATCCTCCCCCCGGCCAATCGCCTGGCGCAGCCCCTTCACGCCTTCCGGCAGCGGGGAGACCGCCTCCACCGAGCTTTTTTTCGATCTCAGCGCGGCGAACGCTTCTTCATCCGCCGCGGTACGGGAGCTCAGCGCAACCATGTTTCTGAAATGCTGCGCAAGATTATACCATTTTACCGCATACACACCGTAATTCAGCTTCAGGTACGCATCCATCAGCTTCTCATAAATCTCCGCGGTGATACGGCTGTCGCGCACCGAGCGCGTGAAGGCGACGGTATCGGTAATAAAAACGCCCGCTTTTTCATAGTAATCCACGGCTTCTTCATACCGCTGCAGGGCGAAAAGACAGTCGCCCATCAGCACCAGCGCCGAGAGCACCTCTTTCGTGTCCTCCGATTCCACCGTTTCTTCCCACAGCCGCAGAATATACGGCAGGCCTTCTTCTATGTGCCGCAGCGCTTCTTCATACCGGTTTTCGTGCATCAGCAGGCTGCCGCGCCGCAGATGCGTCAGGCTCTCGCCGCGCTCCGCAAACAGCGTCCAGTGATATTCGGCGGCTTCCGCGAGCACCTCGTCCACAGCCCCCAGCCATTCTTCCGCTTCCTTCGGGTTTTCCGCCTTTTCATACAGCGCCGCGATACGCAGCGTGAGCGGCAGCTCGGTTTCCAGCAACCGTTGGTTCCGGGTTTCCCGATAAAGCTGCCGGCAGCGCCGGGCGGCGTCCGCAGCGTATTCGCAGGCAAGCGAAAGGTTCCCTTTTTCTTCTTCCAGAAGGCTGAAATGCCTGCGGATCCTTATTCCCGCCATCCGCGGGCCGAACCCATCCCCGTCCGGGATGAGACGGTTTTCTTTTGTAAACCATTCCTCAGCGCCCTGCACGCTGCCGCTTTCCAGGCAAAGGCGCCCCATTTTTCCGTACACACGCGTAAGCTCTTCGTTGATACGCGGGTCCTCCAACATCTGCGCAGCGGCGCCGGTCAGCGAATTGGCTGCCTTCGCGCCCCATTCGGCAGCTTGTTCCACAAAGCCCATATCGGCGTAAATCTCCATCAGGCTGCGGCAGCATACCGTCATCTGATAAAACGCCTCGGAGAAATATTCGTTGTTTCCCGTCAGTTTTTTTGCTCTCTGCACAGCGCGGCGCAGCGGGTTACGGCTCACGGACCCGAACGCCAACGCCTTTGCGCCTTCATAGGCGGATTCATAGGCGCGTTTCGCCTGTTCGTAAAGGGCGGCGTCCAGCGCAAGCTCGCCGCACCGCATGCTGTAGCGCAGCATTACGGCAAGATCCTCGTCCTTTCGGCTTTTTTCCGCTTTATCGCCGTATTTTCCCGCAAGCTTGCGCATCCGGCGCAGCGCCTCTTCGGGATCGCGCTTCACACCGTCGCCGTAGTAATACATATCGATCAGCTTTTCGGCGGCTTCTTCCAGCCCGGCATCGGCGGATCTGCCGATCAGCTCCAACGCGCGCGCCGGGTCCTTTTCCACGTCGATGCCGGAGAGATACGCCAGCCCGATGAAAAACAGATGCCGCGGATCGTTTGATCCGCTGCGGCCGATCGCCGAAAGGCTGTCTTTCAGCAGCGCCGCCACGGCGGAAGGATCGTCGCCCGGGATCGGCTCGGGAATGTTTTTGTATTTTTGTTTCAGCTCCCCCGCGTCGGTCTTCACCATCTCTATCGGCGCGATGCTCTTACCCGCCTCCACGGCCATCGGATATTCCACGTTCATCACGTAGTTCAGCTCGTTCACCAGATTGGGCGTTACGGTAAGCACAAAAAGCGAGCTTTTCTGCAGCGCCTGCACGATCAGCTCGCTGAAATCCTCTCCGGGCGTGATGAATTCATCATACCATACGGCAATATCCCGGGCGAATTCGTTCTGATGGATCAGCCGCATCAGCTTCTGCGCGTATACCCGGTCTTTTTTGCGATAGCTCAAAAACACGTACGCGTCGAACGCGGCGCGGATCTTTTCCGATAGCTCGTCGCCGATCAGCACGGCGTTGAGGTATTTCTTCAGTTTTTCTTCGTAGGGAATGGCGGTTTCATCGATGTGAAACTTATCGAGGTACTGCAGATTGCCGAACACCCCGGCATAAAACGGCTCCAGGCCGCTCTCCTGCAGCAGCGGAAGCACAGGGATCCCGTTTTCGGAGGCCAACCGGAGCAGCCCGGCAATCGTGTCGTCCCCGCGCAGAACCGCCGCCGATACGGCCACAACGATCAGATTCATCTGCAGCAGCTCAAAGCGCATCTCTTCAAGATCAAGCTTTCCGTTTTCCGCGGAATATACGGCACAGTCCACCTGATCCAGAAGCTCTGCGCACACGTCGTCATAATACAGCGCGAAATCCTTCGGATGACAGTATAAATACACCCGCGTCTTGCCGTTCGGCGCCGCGTTTCCTCTTGTATTATACCTGAATGCCATTTTTTATCCCCTTTCCGTTACCGTTTCGTGTTTCGATAATACCCGATCACAGTGTCCCACGCCGTCCTCCGTTAAATGCCTGCATCGCTGTCTGCGATCCGCGGCTGAATCTCCCCGTCGGAAAGCGCGTCCTCCGGAATGATGGATACCCGGCTTTTTTTGTTCGTGTGAAAAGCCGGATAGTACCCCGCCTGCATCAGCGCTTCGCCAAGCGTTATTCGCTTTGCGAAAACGACGGTTCGATGTTCCCGGCGCAAAGCCTGTGTTTTTGCCGCGATGCTTCAGCATCGCCGGTGCTTTCATGCGCCGTTTGCCGGGGTTATTATACCGTAAAAAGCTTTTTTGCTTCCTTGTAAAGTAAAACCGAGACGTGTTCCGGCAAAAACGCGGCAAGTTTGCTCCCGGCCACAGGAAACATCTCTTGTTTATCATATCACAGAGAACATAAAAAAAACAATAGTGAAATCGCGCCGCGGTGAAATCAACGGCTTTCGCCGTTGGCGAAATAACGCCTTTTGCCGGTGGACAAAAGGCGCTTTTTTCATGGCTGAAGATTGCAGTTTTAACAAAATCGGGGTTATCGTTAAATTTCGTAACGTAAAAAGCGGAATTGAATATTGCAGACCGTTACCGTATCTTTTCCGATCAATTCGCAACGTACATCTGCTGATATGGATTCTTTGTATCCGGCGATACCACGGTAAACGGGTGCGCCGTGATTGCGTTCAGGTCGAATTGAAAGATGCTGCAGTAATCGGTCAGCATCTTCCTGAGCTCCGCCATATCCGCCGCCGCTGCCGGCCGCACGGTAACCTGATGCGGAAACCGGATGCCTTCGCAACTTGAACGAAGGATCATTTTTCCGCCGTGCATCCCCGTGCAGGGAAAATTGCTTACGATGGGCTTTTCATCGTCCGTAAGCCCCAGCACAACGATCACGCCTCCGGCCTGGTACTCCCCCAGAAAGCTGCCCGCCTTGCCGCCGATGATCAGCTGCGGGATCTTTTCTTTATAGGCCTTCATATGGATCCCCGCCCGGTACCCGGCGTTCCCCTTCACGTAGATCCGCCCGCCGCGCATGGCGTAACCGGCGGCGTCGCCGATGTTTCCGTGTACTGCTATGAGCCCGTCGTTCATCGTATCGCCCACGGCGTCCTGCGCGTTGCCGCAAACGGTGATCTCGGCGCCGTTCAGATACGCGCCGAGCGCGTTCCCGGGCGTACCGCAGATCCTTATTTTTTTGTTCGCCATGCCCGCGCCCATAAAACGCTGCCCGCAGCAATGCATCAGCTCGCACGCGTCGGGAACCGTTTGCAATATATTGTTGACAGTCTGATAGTCCATTTCCGCGACGTCAATCTGAACCATCCGTTACGCCTCCAAACATGGTTTTTCTTTTTTGCGCGGAAAAAGCGGCGGACGTGGCGCTTTTTTTCATCAACGCGAAATCGATCTGATCCAATGGGATCCGTTCCCGGATCAGAGACGTATAAAGCCCGGCGCGCTCCGTTTTTCCGATCAGTATGAAACCCTTCAGGAAGCCGTCTTTTATAAAAAACGTTTTGCTCCCCTCTTCATCCGTTTCCTCATAAACGTCTCCGGCGTACGTGCCCGCGGTCATGATATGCAGGCCGAAAAAACCGATCGCGTTCATGGGGATCGCGCGGTCGAAAACCGCGTTCCCTCCCGCCATATTGACCCCTGCCGTAAAGCCCTGCATATAGGCGTTCGGCAGGATGGCGAGCACCCGCTTTTCTCCAAGGGAAAAATCCGTCCCTTCGGCGCAGTCGCCCGCCGCATACACAGCCGGCACGGAAGTCTGCATTTTTTCATCGATACATACGCCGCGGTTCACGGCCCCGCCGGCCGCGCCGATCAGCTCTTTATTCGGCTTTACGCCGACGGCGAGCACGAGCACGTCAAAGAGGATACGTTCCCCGTTCTGCATCACCGCCGCAGTCCCTTCAAACCGTTTCACGCTGTTTTGCAGAAAGAACCGGATCCCGTTGTCTTCCAAACGGCGCTGTACCGCAGCGGCCCTTTTTGCGTCGAGGATACTGGAAAGGACGCGGTCTGAAAGATCGCATACGGTGATTTCTTTCACTCTGCCGTGTAAGCCTTCCGCGCATTTCAGGCCGATCAGCCCCGCGCCGACAATGAGCACCCTTGTATTCCCGCCGGTTGCTTTTTCCAAAGCAAAAGCGTCGTCGAGCGTAAGAAAAGAGAATCTGTTTTCAACTGTTTCCAAGCCCTCGAACCGCGGAACAAATGCGGAGGATCCCGCCGCAACGCAAAGGGCATCGTAACAAAGAAGCTCCCCCGTTTTCAGACGAACCGTTTTTTGAAACGCGTCGATTTCCTCCGCCCTCTCGCCGTAAAGCACGCGGACCCCGTTTTGCTCATAGAAATCCGCGCCGCGGTAGCGCATACGCGCGGGATCGGTTTTCTTTTCCAGATAATAGGAGATCAGAGGCCTGCAATAGACCGCGTGCCGCTCTTCGGAAACGACCGTTATTTCGCCGTTTTTATCGCGGCTGCGTATGCCTTCTATACAGCCTGCCGCGGCAACGCCGTTTCCGATAATCACATACTGCTTCATTGTTCTTCCTCCCGCTCCTCATAAACGATGGCGCCGTTCGGGCATCCGCCGACGCAGGCAGGCGCGCCGCACCGGTTGCTGAGGCAGAGCTCACATTTGATCATACCGCCGTTTTCGCCGGGCGCAAGCGCCCCGTAGGGACAAACGAGAACGCAGGTATAACAGCCGACGCATTTTTCGCGGTCGATCTGAACCACGCCGTCTGTTTTTGAAATCGCGCCAGCGATACAGCTTTTTACGCAGAGAGGATCTTCACAGTGACGGCAGGAAACGGCGTAGGTGATCTTTTCCTTTCCCTCGATATGGATACGGGGATAAATCGGCTTTCCCTTCAGCGCCTCCGCCATATTCGCCTCGCCGGAATTGGCAAAGGCACAGTTATATTCGCACAAACGGCAGCCGAGGCACCATTCTTCTTTTACATAGATCCGTTTCATCCTTTATTCCCCCGCGTGTGAGATCCCGAGGATCTTTAATTCCTTTTCCGTAAGTCCCACGCCCCGCAGCATCAGCCGGTTCCCGCGCAGCGCTTCCACGGAATTGATCCCCATGCCGCCCATCAGCTCCTTGATCTCGTGCCGCCAGGCGTTCATCAGGTTGACGAGCCTTGCGCTGCCGAGTTCGGGATTCAGCCGTTTTACAAGCTCCGGCTGCTGGGTGGCAATGCCCCAGTTGCATTTGCCGCTCTGGCAGGTACGGCACAGGTGGCAGCCAAGCGCCAACAGGGCCGCCGTAGCGATATAACAGGCGTCGGCGCCCAGCGCCAGCGCTTTGACCACGTCCGCGGCGCTGCGTATGGACCCGCCGACGACCAGCGAAACGTTCCCCCGGATGCCTTCATCCCTGAGACGTTGATCGACGGCGGCCAGCGCCAGCTCAATGGGGATGCCCACGTTATCCCTTATGCGGGTGGGGGCCGCGCCGGTGCCGCCGCGGAACCCGTCGATGGCGATGATATCCGCGCCGCTGCGGGCGATGCCGCTGGCAATGGCGGCGATATTGTGCACCGCCGCAACCTTCACGATCACGGGTTTTTTATACCGGGTGGCCTCCTTCAGGGAATATACCAGCTGCCGGAGATCCTCGATGGAATAGATATCGTGATGCGGCGCGGGCGAGATCGCGTCCGTGCCCTCCGGGATCATACGGGTACGGGAAACGTCCCCCACGATCTTCGTACCGGGCAGATGCCCGCCGATGCCGGGCTTGGCGCCCTGCCCCATTTTGATCTCAATGGCGGCGCCGGTTTCAAGATATTTTTCATGCACGCCGAAACGGCCGCTGGCCACCTGTACGACGGTATTTTTGCCGTATGCGTAGAAATCCTCGTGCAGTCCGCCCTCGCCGGTGTTGTAGAGAATGCCGAGCTCAGTTGCCGCTTTTGCCAGCGAGGCGTGCGCGTTGTAGCTGATGGAGCCGTAGCTCATGGCGGAAAACATCACGGGCATGCTGAGCTCGATCTGCGGCGGCAGCGTTGTAACCAGGTTCCCATCCGCCCCGCGGGTAACCTTTTCCGGTTTTTTGCCGAGAAAAACGCGGGTCTCCATCGGCTCACGCAAGGGATCGATGGGGGGATTCGTGACCTGCGAGGCGTTGATCAGGATCTTATCCCAGTAAACGGGCAGCGGTTTGGGATTCCCCATGGAAGAGAGCAGAACGCCGCCGGAATTTGCCTGCTTGTAGATCTCCTGGATCGTAGCGTGATCCCAGTTTGCGTTTTCACGCAGGCGGCATTCGTTTTTTACGATTTTCAGCGCGTGCGTGGGGCAAAGGGAAACGCAGCGCTGGCAGTTGACGCACTTTGCCTCGTCGCTGATCATCACGCCCTTTTTCTCAAGGAAGGCGTGCACTTCGTTTGCGCACTGCCGCTCGCAAACGCGGCAGGCAATACAGCGCGTATCGCTCCGGATCACGTCGAATTCCGGCGTAACATAGATCCCGTTCATATCTGCGCCCCCTCCTTTACGCGGATCACGACGGGCTCGCCGCCGGCGGGCGCCCAGATGTTTTCCGCCTCCGGCTCGATCCGGCGGATCGCCGCCTCTTCGCTGGCGATATAAACCCTGTCGTCCTTTTCTCCCACAACCATACTGCGGAGCTTCAGGCGGTCGTTCAGCGCCATCAGGCCGCCTTCAAAACCGAGCACGACGGAAAACGGCCCGGTGATCAGAAGGCTTGGGAAGAGCGTGCGCAGATAGATATGCTTTTCTTTATCCGTCAGATCCGTTTTTCTGTCGATCGTCTCCCAGAACGGCGCGGCGATCACGCTTGCCGCCTCGTTCAGCGTAAGCCCCTGCCGCCGCAGCAGATAATCCATGATATACGTAATGACCTCGGTATCGGTTTGCAGAGTGCAGTGATAGCCGAACATCTCAATGAACCGGCGGTTGGCGTCGTAAGAAGAGATCTCGCCGTTGTGTACAACGGAATAATCAAGCAGCGCAAAGGGATGCGCGCCGCCCCACCAGCCGGGCGTGTTGGTGGGATACCTGCCGTGCGCCGTCCAGGAATAACCGGCATATTCATCCAGTTTATAATAGATGCCTACGTCCTCCGGAAAACCGACGGCCTTGAAGGTTCCCATATTCTTTCCGCTGGAAAAAACGTAAGCGCCGTTCATCCCGGTATTGATCTTCATCACCGTGCGCACCACAAATTCCTTTTCATCCACCTGCAGATCGGAGAGGACGGACTGCAGAGGCGCAACGAAATACCGCCAGATGATCGGCTCATCGGTAATGGCGGGGATCTTACGGGTGGGGATCCGCTCGGAATGGTAGATCTCGAACCCGGTTTTCAGAAACGCTTCACAGGTCTTTCGCGTATCACGGCAGTCAAAAAACAAATGCAGCGCGTAAAAATCCTTATATTCCGGGTAGATACCGTAACCGGCAAATCCACCTCCCAGTCCGTTGGAGCGATCGTGCATCGGCTCCATGGCGCGGATCATGCTCTCCCCGGACGTCCGTTTCCCGTCCCGCGAGATCACCGCCGCGATGGCGCAGCCGGAGGGGATGCGGACCTGCCCTTCCGTCGGTTTCATATTCGGTTCCCTTCTTTCGGAAATGAGATATGTTAGGAAATAAAAAAGCGCTCATTTTCACGCGGAACCGTCTCCGCACAAAAATGAACGCCTTTGCTCATTATCTGCATTATACGCCGCGTTTTACGGACCGTCAAGAGGAAAACGGCCGCTCTGTTCCCAAAAATCGGATCAAATACAACACTTTTTTGTGGAATGTGCAAAAAATATCGGGAAATCCCGAAAAACCGATTGACAAAATCCTGACAAGGGGTATAATGGAACGCAGAAAGGCAAAGGCGTCTTTGAACCAACCGGTTCAAGGGCGCTTTTTCTTTTTACAATTCTATTTTGACAATCATTTACGGGTAAAAGGC
>JAEEGI010031003.1_pt1 | contig 10019 bp, 8 predicted proteins | sample 8958751 | NCBI WGS metagenome assembly JAEEGI01 (sample SAMN16246545, study PRJNA631951) | gut metagenome | biome: gut microbiome; feature: rumen; material: KS-attached | host: Bos | place: Iran: Karaj | collected 2018-10 | reverse complement strand
GAAGTCTTCCCGAAATCAAAAGCTTTCCCATCATCTACTGTTATCTTTTCCATCTATTGTCCCCTGTTTTGTGATAGAACGATATGCTGTTAATTATCTATACAAAGATACTGCCGTAAATATAATCGTAATCTTCCGAGATAAATGGCTAAGAAGCTACCTTAATTTCTGTTTAATGGGGGGCTGACCCCGTTAAGAATTTTTAATGGAGTCTGACCCAGTAGGTATGCCAACCTCTGTTAAACACTTTTCCACTTTTAGGCACCTGCCTTGCACAATTATATGCATTCAGATAATCTCCTACTGCGCATCCGGTCATACATATGCAATACATGACTATCCCAAAGCTCACAGGAAATGGAATAAACGGAGCTGCAAACAGCCAAATGATATAAGGGATTATTCCAAGTAAAAGTGCAGGGCTTAATACACAGATCATAAAAACTCTTTTAGACACCGGTTCTTCGATATAAACGAACAGCATTTGATTTTGAGGCATTACATAAATCTGTTTCTTGATGTCTCTTGGCATAGTGAATGCGTGAATGTATTCATGAACATACTATGACACAAAAATAAAAGCGAACGAAATAAAGAATGCCAGCATTAAGCTTCCGAATTTCAGTCCGTGCGGTCTGCCGAATGCCAAAAAGATCCTGATATATCCCCCAAGCATCATAATCATTACAAGAGGTCCTGCAAATATCGACCCTTGCAGGAATGCTTTGTCAAATGTATCTGGTTCCTTGAACACAACACTTCCTTCGGGGAGTGGAGTACCTAATGAAATTTGTTCGATGTCACCTTTTAGTGTGCCCTTGAATTCGATGTTTAACATTTGGGGTTCCTCGGGAATTGTTGACTTTTCAACAATTATGAAGTTTTTTGGAAAGAAAGGCAAATTGTTTTGTGTGAATTCTTTTTGCAATACAGTAGGATATATATTATCATTCTTTTTTAAGTAAATCGTAGAATAAAATATAATGCACTTAATGAAAGCGGTGGAGATTTCCCCACCGCCACAAAAAGGCAAAATTTCTAAATCATCAAACAAATAACCACGATTTTATTCATTCCTCAAAGCCAAAGAGATTATACAGACGTTTCAACGCAGGCATATTATGCTTTCTTTTTCTCTCTCCATTAATCATATTAGTTATAATCTCTCTAAATCCATCATATGAACTCCAAACAATAGGTGGGGATATATAGTTTGTTTTAGACATCCGTATAGAGATCTGTTCACTCCTATCCGGATTTTGATTTTTGTCTAGAAATACAATAGATGAAATATTAGTATTCTCTACTCCAAATGCATCAGCCATATTTCTATAAAAAATATCATCCGACAGAAATACTTTATTTTCTCTTGAAGCGATTATATATGAATCTAGATAAAAAACACTAATATTCGTACCTGAAAAAAATCTTTCAGCCTTGCTTTCAGAAAAGTTAGGAAAATCAGCCCTTTCCTCGTTTGAGACAGATAATATAGTTAATCTATCACATAATTCATATAATACATTCCACATCTCCTCTTCTGTTTTATCCGAAGGAACAAAAAGGCATTTTTCATCGATGTCTATTAGTTTACCTATTCTTCTACCATCAGTATGTACATGTCCACTTTTTTTAGAAATTATTAGGTTAAATAACGATTCGGACACACAATACTTTGTGGGATTCTCACTTATCATATCCAAGCATCCAAATTCAAACATCAAAACAAGAGTAGATAAAGTAAGAACAAATTCATCAGAATCGTTTATTTCGTTTGGAATACCAGAAAACAATGCATAGTCTGCAGTATATAATAATTCTTTGATAACTGAGTAATAATTAGAATAATTATTCAACGCCAAGTATTCTAGTGGGCACGGCATTTGATTTTGCATATTTAAATATTGATACAATAAATCTTCATGTGCCTCATCAGCAGAAATTTTACTAGCGCAATAATCACTAGCCTTTTTTATTTGATCAAATGTTTTCTGAGGATTATCATTATCCACTTCAACTTGAAAAACCAAGGGCTTGTCACTTGTTTTTAATTTTTCAATAACATAGTAAAACGAATACGAATATCTATCTTGAATATTTATAATTTCATAATTCAAGCCATCAATAGATACTATATCTCCTATACTATTTTGCTCAATCGTTTCCTTAAGAGGATTCTTTCCATTTACATGTTTCATACCCAATGAATGATTAGTTTCATCATCTAAATCCTGTTCCGAGTCAAAACAAATTTTAAAGCTTCTCACTTCATCCTTTAATTCAACGATAAAATCTGATGGTAAAGTATTATCTTCTATATCCCTAACCCTAGTTCCCTCGAGGTCAATAAACATGAACGCTTCAAATACATCTTCGTCAAATTGGTCGTTCAAATAATACAGTGCCTTATACATCATTTTTCTAGCAATTTCATGACAGCCACATATACTATATCCTATAGCTAACTTAGATATATATTGTGGTGACTTAGTTTTTAAAATGACATTTTCAAATATTGAATATTCATCATAATCTGTAACATGGGCAGCCGTCATTAACGAGATTATCCCCATAGCAACATCCAAATCCGGTTTCATCTCATACAAGTGCTTATACAATATCACAGCTGCATAGATACGCTTTGCATCAATCAAGCATCGTATTTTAAGCTTTATAAATTTGATTTCTTCAATCTTATTATCCAAAAAATAATCGACGATTTCTTCTTTATGCGGAGATTTTGGCAACTTCGATAAAGCATTATATATATATCTCACATGAAAAGAAAAAAGAGTCTCTGGTTTTATTTGTTTAAGAATATATAAAGCAAATTCCGGTTTATTATGTCTTAGAAAAAGAATCACATATCTAATTTTTGTAGAATCATTACAAACATCAAATTCAACATAGTTCATCCTCGCCATAATCTCAGACTCAAACAATAGATCGTCATTTATTGCGTCAGCAATATAAAACAAACTCGAGATATCCCCTTCATATTTATGTACAAACGAAAAGATATCTTCTTTACATCCTTCTTTATTAATTTCAAATTTTGCGGACAAATACATGCCATCCAACTGAGAATCTGTATTATATTTAATTGTATGGTAAAACTGACATGCATCATCAAATCTATGTGTAAAATACAAACAGCTCAAACGTATATAATCAATCTCAGGATCATTATTGATTTGTTCCTCTTCAATTTTCTTAATAGCTTCTGAAAATTTTCTAGACTTAAACAATGCAGATATATAGGCATTTCTTACAATAGTGTTATTTTGGATTTCCCCATCAAAACTATCCCATACATCGACAAGGTCAACCTTGTTGAGAACAACAGCAGCTCTCATTTGAATTATCGCAATCAACACACGATTCAGTATATATATATCCGATGCTCGGTCAAACGATAGTAGTTCTTTATACATATCATATAACGCATCCTTATCAATCTTTGCAACATCAGAGTGATCATCAAGTAGAATCTTTGCCATTCGAGTATAAATATGAAGGAACTTTATTCTTTCATCAGAACAGTCCCTAAAGTGAACCATCAAAAAATCATATGCCTTCAAATACTCATGGATAGAAATATAACTTGTCAGACATAAATATATATAGCAAAAAGGCATTTTAGATAATGGTGAATTCTGAAATTCATTCTCTATCCATTCAATCACCTGATGATACTGTTCTCTGGCATAAAACCACAAAAGTACCGTAGATTGTGTTTCTTTAGTGCATTTTTCTATAGATAACGAACTCAACATTGTCGTTTCACTAATCGAATCTATTATATCGAGTTCCATTTTCAATTCTTCATTATCTATCAATGCCCTGTAATGGATACAGGATGATTTATTCGATTTCTTCCAAGAAATCAAATATCCCAGAAACGAAGTCAAAGACTTTCTTTCCGAATCCAGGTTAGATAACCCATACTGCTCGATTGTTTTTATTATTTTTTCAGCTCTATCTAGTTTTACGTCAATAATTAAATTTCTGGACTCTTCTATCTTTTCGTCCAATAGCTTATGAAGAATCATCTCATTCTTCTTATTATCAATCAATTTTTTCAATAAATCGGCATCAGTGTTATATATTGATAAATTTGTATCCCCAGCCGATTGAATAACAAGAGAATTATTAATATCGCTATTTGATATTGTCAATTTTTTTTTAAATTTGCTTATGATTTTACTAAACATTATTTAATCATCTCTCAATCTTTGTCTCTTTTCCTGATTGAATAATTATTGAACCATCCACTTTAGATTTATTTATATTGAAATCAATATCGATTTTTTTCTTAATCTTTTCCACTTGATAACATGCATATATACTAATCAAGCAACTTACTATGGTAAATATGCCAACTATAATATCAAATACTTCCATCGTTTATTCCTTTCTTTTTTAATAATAAAATGATAGATTATTCGGACCTTGTTCTAAAATAATCTAGTTATATGTTTAATGGTTCAGAAAAGGATATCAAAAAAAGAATGACCATAGCGCAAAACAATCCCAAAAAGAAAAAAAAAGGAACCATCCTCGCGTGTTTTTTAAATTCTGGAAACATCGACTTCACATAATATGCACAACCAATCGCCAATACGGCATACATAATACGAACAGCCATTAGATTATCAGAGAAAAAATGGACAAACATCAACGTGAGCACTATCCCCATCGCCATGCCAAATATACTAGCCAAAAAAAAATGCATAGTTACCACAAAACCAACTTGTGATAATAATAATCGTTGAAATAAATTGAGTTTACGCCCAGTATCTACACTATAATCAGTAGCGGCCTGAAAATCTTCACCCTCCCGTCGAAGCAAGGATTGATTATACCAACGACGTATATACAAATACACATATGTTAGACCTACAACTAAAAGAGCAACCATTATGAATATAATCATATCATAGACAAGATTAATCGGATTATCCTTTAGTCTTTGAACTAGTCCTTCAAAAAATTTATTCATTTCGCTTTGCCTCCAAAAGAAACATTACAACCCCATTCGAAGAAATAGATTTACCGTATAACTGTCGGAATAGTTGATCTATCTCTTTTGTTATTCTTATATCTTCATCCGTCCATCTTGGGGAATCTCGCTTGCCACGAGCCTTCATGACAATTTTATTCATACGCAGCCATCTAATCTTAAATTCTTCCGCAACCAATTCTGCTTCAACCGTTTTAGGAATTAAGTTCTTATTTTTTATGTAATGTAACATATCGCATGTCTGAATCAATAGTTCCGAAAACAAAATGGCATCCATTTCATTATTTTGTTCTTGTATTATTTTTTTTGCCTTAGCGATTACATCGTGTGTAATTACACCAAATAACTGATCACCGATCTTTTCCAAAGCATTTTCTGACATATGATAAATCCTTTCTATAAAAGAGGCCGAGAAAGCCAATTGAAAGCTTCTCTAAATTATTCTACATATGAATCAAGATATATATCCTACACAATCGCATTTCAAATGAGGATAAAATAACCGTGAATGCAGATTCAACAATTCCTTTATTATTCATTTATCCATTTTTTTGCTTTGCCCTCAATTTCTTATATATGATTAGTACAGCACAACTACCTAATTCTTTTTAATGATGGCTTTATAGTATACTCTTGTATATCTCTATCAGCCCTTTTTTCATCCCGCTTCCATGCTCTATAATTATTTGCTATCGCATAAATCTTAATATCACCTTTTTCTTCAGCCAAGGCTGGAATACATTTTTCGCACGGCGCCCACCTAGCATAAAATATTTTATCCGAATCAAAATCGTGTCCATTTTTGGACTGCATTTTTCTTTCACAGCATGCATAGGTTTTTCCTACCACATCTTCATCAAATATTAATGATCGATCTCCACCCAGATTACAAGAAGACTTTATAAGAGAAATATTATTGTTGTCATATACTGGTTCAGTATACCTTCTTGTCTCGTCACTTAAAGTCGCCCATACATATTTGCCCTCAAACACAAAATTATTAATCATGTCAGCCAACGTACTGATATCATGTGAGGTGCTCAAGATTCCATTCCATATCATTCCGGAATAATCATCCTTAGAACTTAATGAAAAATAACTATCCTGTGATGTCTGCATCACCCCAAAGCAAGATGTCCCATTTACATATTTATTTAATACTTTTTTTGCGATGCCATTGTTCTTATTAAGCTTCTGATTTTTAAGAAAATCCTCTATTCCCCTCAGTTTCAAATAACAACTACCATCCAATAGTTCTTCAAAGCTAATAGAATTCTCTTGTTGTACTCTGGAGAATGAGTCAACAATATCTTCAAACACCTCATCAATCTCCGATAAAAAACGTGTTTGTGAAATGCTCATCAATTGAAATTTTGTAATAGATTGATACTGATAGGTGACAAAACCGGATAAGACCTTGAGAGTTTTATAACGTATTTTGCTCTCTTCGCTATAATAAATTGGGATTTTATCTACCAAATTTTCAAGATCCAAGCCAATCACATTTCTTTCATTAGCTTCCATTTCTCCTACTGTGGAAACATGATCAACCCAACGGTCTATATTTTCGAGCACATCATTCAGTTTAGGGTTTTGGTTATTTTCAATATTTGCGCGCAAATACTCCTTTATACTGTTGGTGTCATAATTATTTGGAGAATAATCTCGACTAAAAATATAGTTTATATAAGCATTTATTTCCTCGATAAATGTAATTAATCCAGATAGGTCCTCGCTATCCTGACCATAAAAGTTCTTATAGCTTTCTGCTGCCTCTATATTTCTTCTGGCAACTTCTATATTCATTTCTAATCGCAAATCATAATCAAAAACCTTGAATAAATTCTTTCTCACCTCATATATACGATATTTAGGTTGATCTGGGTCTTGGCTCCATTCAATATAATCTATTTGCAATCGAACACTATGTGATTCAAAAATATAATCACTTATAGTCCAATCGTTCTCAATTTTTCTTATCGGTTCATAGGGATCAGCATACTGCGAAGTAATTACAGTATCACGTATCTCTCCATCACCAATTCGCCAATTAAATGAGCCTTCCCATGCCATATCTAATCTCCTTTACCCCAAAATCATTCCAAAAGCAAATATATATGTATTGCTTAAGGATATTTTGAACACTAAAAAAGCCGACATTTATCATACATGTCAGTAATAAAGTAAGTCCTTATTTAAAAGTGATAAAACGATATGATAGTAATTCGGGATTGGAATATGAATTACAGAAAAACAGAATTTCGGAATATGAAATAAGAATTCACTACAAAAATGTAACTCTAATAAGATCATAGTACTTCCCCAATATCAAATCCCCTCGCTTTTCATTATACATAACCATCATTAACTTATATAGTTGGAAAAATCACTATTTTTTTAGCAAATATCCATTAAAATAACCAATCCACTCATCAGGCGATTCCAGAGATAATATATTATCTAACATCACTGTGATCTAATGTATTCTTTTCTTCTTACCACAACTAAAAAGAGCCCGACTGCTCCACAATCAAGCTCTTTTATCAATCATATTCTCTTATCCCACCGGTCATCCGATCAGCCAGTCGTACATTTTTTAGTACCTTCCTGAACATGCTGTAAAATACTGTATCAGGTTGTAAAAAAATTAACTTAGAAATTGAGAATCATTCTCAAAATACATCAATTTCTGCAGCAAGTTTGTCAAGCTCTGCGAACTGTTTCTCTCTCGATACTTCAGCGTATATATCCAGAGTGATGTTTATGCTGGCGTGACCCATTACTGTCTGGATCACCTTGATGTTCACGTCCCTCTCACAAAGCCTGGAGCAGAAGGTATGTCTTAGCATGTGATTGGAAATGTGAGGAAGATAGAACGGTTTTCTGTGCTCAGCTTCCGCTATCTCATCTTCCTGTTTGTTGTGGGCATCGACTATCAGCTTTAATGCATAGTCCAGCCTGATGGAACTGTAGACATTCCCGTTTTCCTGGGTGAACACAAAATCATCATAGCCGTCTATCTTTACTGTCTTGAACTTCTTGGACTTTGCGATTAAGTATTCTTCCTTTAGTGCATCGATGACCGGGAGCATCATCGGTACCTGTCTGGCACCACTCTTGGTCTTTGGCGTACTGATCGAGACAACCTCTTTGGTCTCACCCTTGATAGGTTTGACATGGACCAGGGTATGATCGATAGTGATGATCCTGTTCTCAAGATCGATGTCTTCCCATCTGAGACCGCACAGCTCTCCGACTCTCAGTCCTGTTCCAAGCATCACAGCAAAGATACTGTGATATCTCCCCCATATTGGATGCTCATACATGAATTCAAGGAATTCTTTCTGCTCCTTCAGGGTGAGCGCCCGGATCTTCCTTGCATAGAGTCCGCCCTGGCGCTTGATGAGTCCATAGCAGCCTTCACAAGGATTTCTGGGAATGAGTCCGTCTCTTACTGCAAGCTGAAATGCTGAGTTAAGCTGCGCATGAATATGCTGAACTGATTTGATGCCGAGATTCCTCTCATTAAGGAGATGATTGTAAAAAGTGAGGACATCGGAATAATGTATCCCTTCGATCTCTCTTCTGCCAAATCCTTCTCTTACATGATTATCATACATCTGGCGGTAGCTGGCATAGGTGCTTGGTTTTATCCCGATCTTCAGGTTCATTGACCTTTCATAGAGAATGTTCAATGTCACTTTCTCACCGAGCTTTTCGACACCACTCCAGCTTGACATCAGCACGACACGTTCTTTCTTGCGAAGCTCTTCAAGAGTATCGGCATAGACGTAGATACGCTTGTGTTCATCATTCGTGAACGCGTACATGTATCTGCCATCCTTGCGTTCATACTCGCATCGCTGCAGTACCTTGCCATATCTGTCTTTTCTAGATGCCATTCGCTCTCCTTTCTCCGGTATTTCGGATCGGGAGAGTGTCATATTGCCTTACATATGATTATATATCATGCAAGCAGTATTTTGCACTATTTATATGCATTTAACAGTTTTTTACATCCTGTATATGTGCATACCAAGTAGCCCTAAACGGGCTGCTCTCCCTTTATTCTCTTGCCGTCGATAAAGCGTTCCACCAGTTCGGAATTTATTATGACCATATTATTGACCTTAATTTTTATGGTCTCATTAGGGAATAGCTTTTCCGTCTCAGCGACCCATCTTCTTATGGAAGTCCTGGTCACATGATATCTTTTCTCAGCTTCATCCAGTCTGATCCATTTCTTATATGGTATCTCCCTGGGCTGATCTACATGATTTTTGAAATAATCGTACTGAGACTTTGTTGGCATTGCGCACCTCCTGCAGATTGTTTCCAAATAAAAAATCTGTCCATCAATAACTACCTATTGCACACAGATAAACATTGATCGACAGATATTCTGATGTATGAAATTTTCAGCTTTGCGTTTGATAAAGTCTTATGAGTACGATCACGACTATGATCTGTATTATCTGAAGTGCATTGATCAGATTCAGGATTAGTCCTCCGTCCCCGGAAATAAGTAATATTTGATAAGTCGAAAAATCCATCAGGCTCATCAGCCAGGAAGAAAGACTTAAGTCATCACTCGACTTTCGCTTGATCAGTTTAACTATCTGCGGAAAGTAGCTCGTGAGTGATAATATGACCTGCACCACTACCATCGTGGTGTATATGATTAGTTTCAATTTGTTATCTTCACCTCACAGTCATATTTCTAAAATTATATCTTTGCACCGGTATCAGGTTCATACCGCATTGGTGTTTCACCAGCATAATCGCCCCATCTCCAAATCGGGAAGTATCATTATCAAGAGTGCTGTCACTGCCATATAGCTCCTCAGCCATATTTTGATCTGATATCCGTCGCTCACCGGCCTGTAAAATGGATCCGTTTTCTCCATATGTAAACAAGCCTGATCTTCGCGTATCAGGTACAAGGCTCGGCACTCCCTGCGTTATGCAAAGCTGCTATGAACTTATCAAGGAACGA
>JAEEGI010031002.1_pt1 | contig 10020 bp, 7 predicted proteins | sample 8958751 | NCBI WGS metagenome assembly JAEEGI01 (sample SAMN16246545, study PRJNA631951) | gut metagenome | biome: gut microbiome; feature: rumen; material: KS-attached | host: Bos | place: Iran: Karaj | collected 2018-10 | reverse complement strand
TCTCCCCGGGAGCCGGCGGCGTTGAAGGACAGCATGGAGAAATCCCCGCCTTCCTCCGGCGGACGGATGATGATAACGCCGTCCGCGCCCAGGGACAGCTTGCGGCGGCAACAGCGTCCGGCGATCTCCGACCAGGCCTCCGGAGCGGCGCCGCATTCTCTGTCGTCAAAGAGGATAAAGTCGTTCCCGGCGCCATGCATCTTTGTAAATCTCATGGTCGTAAACCTCATTCCTCTGCGTCGTTGGAGGCGGGCTGCATGGTCATACGGCCGGTGGGCGTGACGCCGAACAGCTTTCCGTAGGCCCTGGAAAAGGCGGAATAGCTGCGGAAGCCGGACTGGAAACAGGCGTCTGTGGCGGATACGCCCGCCTGGATCAGATCTCTTGCCAGCAGCAGCCGTTTATCGGAGAGGTAGGTGTGGATGGATGTGCCCGTCTCCTCCCGGAAGCGCCGCATCATGTGGTATTTGCTGATAAAAAACCGCGAAGCCAAATCGTCTATGGACAGGTCCTCCGTCAGGTTGGCGTCCAGATACCGCAGGATATCCAGCACCTTGCCGTCCTTGGGCACCACGGGCCCCGGAAGCTGGGAGTCGATCCTCTCCAGCTCTCTGCCGATGAGCACCAGCGTGCGCAGCAACACGCACCGGGACAAGACCACATGTCCGGGCTCCGAGCTGCCCATCTCGGCCTCCAGCTGGGCGGTCAGGGAGTGCATCTGCCGGCGGAATTCATCGGTGGGCCGCAGGACGTGGCCCTTCGCGCCGGAGAAGATGGACTCAAGATGATAGTCCTCGGTGGAGTTGCCGCGGAGGAATTTGGGGGAGATATACAGGATCACCCGCTCATAGGATATTCCCGCCTCGAACTGGGGCTTGTGCACGCACCGACTGCCCACCAGCACAATGTCTCCGGGCGCCAGCTGATAGTGCCGTCCCTCCACGGTGTAGCTGCCGCTGCCGGACAGCAGGATCACCATTTTGTAAAACTCGTGATAGTGGTACTCTATATTCGTGCCGCGGTCGTCCTTCAAATGGAACAGCCGGAACTCCTCCAGAAGGTAGCCGCGCTTCTCATACATCTCTTCCATCCGCGATCCCTCAAATGCAAGCAGTATTTGCATAGAATATAGCATATTCCATGCATGAACCGCAAGCACGACGCCGCACAAAATCCAAAAACTGCGAATCGTGCTTTTCGGGCATTCGGAACACTACCGCAAGCCGTATATGGTGACGCCGCCGGTTTCAAAGACAACGGGGTAGTTATCCGAGAGATACGCGTCGATATTACCGCTCATGGCCCTTTCATATCCGCCCATGTAAACGAAATCCAGGTCATACGCGTCTTTATATCGTTCAAAGAAGGCGGGATCGGTGAGCATGGCCTCGGCGTCCCGTCTCTGCCGGTCATAGTCCACGCCGTGAAAGTAGAGGTAAGACCCGCTGCCGCACACGATGTTCCGTCCGGTGAGCACAGCCACGGGATTGTCGTGGTTGTCGTCGGTGAGAAACACGGCGTCGGGCTCGGTGTTTTCCATGATGTACGCCGCGGCGGCGATCTCGTCGGAGGAATACAGCTCATAGCCGTATTTTGGCATGCCGGACAGCGCCTCCCGTATCAGCGTCAGCACTCCCGCGTTCAGCGACACGATGAGCAGCGCCGCCAGCAGGGCGTTTCTCACGGCATCGCTTTTTCTGGCCCGCAGAAAGCGCTCAACGGCGTCCGAGCACAGGAAGCAGCAGAAGAAATACCCGACGTAGAGCAGTTTGTTGTCGTCGTACACGTTTGGCTGGAACACAAGGAACTCGCAGATAACAAAGATAAAAATGGCGCCGGAGAAAACGGTGCGTTCCTCTCTGTCGCCGAAAATAAAAGCGACAGGCGTGATGACGAACAGGGGCCCCACGTTTTTGAACCAGAACCAGAACCAGTTCTCGTTTCCGTTGTTCACCCAGTCGAAGTTCAGCCGCAGGAAATGGGCGTTGCCGCTGACGGAGCGGAAGGTCCATATCCAGAGCTGGGGGAAGGCCAGGGCCACGGCAGACAGTCCGAACAGCAGCCAGTGGCGAAACCAGTCCCGGGAGAGCCTGTCCCGAAAGGCGGAGCAGGTCATCCAGCTGGCGGCCACCAGGCCCAGGGCGAAAAAGGAGTGGGTGTGGATCATGGGAAGAAGGCCGCCGATGATCCCTGCGGGCAGCCATGCGGCCTCGTCCTCCCGGAACAGCCCCAGGAAAAGCAGATACAGCGCGGCGATCATGGCTGCCCAGCCAAACAGCGTGGCCCGCTGGGGAAGGAGCATATCCGCGATGACGTTGACCCACCGCATGCCCTTGTCCACCAGATTGGTGGGGGTCTTGTAAAAGCCGGTGAACAGGTCCCGGAGGGTATAATCCTTCACGAAATAGATCATCCCAAGGCCGCCGTTCAGGAAGAAGAACAGGAAGGCCAGGATCGGCGCCCTTTTTTCCCGGCAGACCTCCCGGGCCAGGAACCAGAAGCCGCAGGCGAACTGCACAAATGCGAAAAGCATGGGGAGCATGTAAGCCGTGCGCAGGGAGGAGCCCAGCAGATACATGCTGGAGGAGACGCTGTCGCACAAAAAGGGATAGGCGATGCGCACCCCGGGAAGAATATTGTAGCAGGGCGGAAAGGTCTTCTGCTCCGCCAGAGAGGTGATGAACCCGATGTGCATGGACATGTCGCCGTAGGTGCACTGTCCGGTGTACATGGCGCCGTTCACCGGTCGCAGGGTATGGCTCCACACCAGATACACCCACAGCAGGAAAAAGGGCGTCAGCAGGTAAAAGAGCGGCTTGTCCCGATCACAGCGCTCCGTGTTCTTCTCAGGCATGCGTTTTCTGAAAAACAGCCAGACCGCTCCGGCGCATACGAGCCCTGACAGTGCGGCCCAGGCGTGGGCAGCGGCGCTGAAATCCAGGGCAAAAGCAAAAATCGCCGGCGACCACATGGAGGCAGCGGTGCCCAGTACGCTGCCCAGCCACAGCCGCACGGTGCGTCTCCGCCCCGCAAATGCGGTCCTGGCAAGGCCCTGGCCCAGAAGCTGCCAGTACAGATACCATATAACTCCAACCATAACGAGATCCCTTAACTCAATGTGTTTGAAAAAGTATAGTATACATCACGAAAATTTGCAATATCGGCGCTGATATGATAAAGTGTCCCTATCATTCCATCCGATAAGACGGGCGAGTAAATGAAGAGAAAACTTTCTTTTATTTTCATAGCGCTGTTCCTGGCGTTATCCCTGCTGTCCATGGCCGCGGCGGCTGCGGACGAGCTCCTTGTCAACGGCGGGCTGTCCGGCGACGGCGTTCCCGACGGCTGGGAGGTCGTATCCTATCTCAGCGACGGCTTTTCCGTGGAAGCCGCGGACGGAGAGGTCATCCTGCGCTCCGGCGAGCCCAACGATCTGCGTCTCGGGCAGTACGTGGAGGTGGAGGAGAACGCCGCTTACGCGCTGACGGCGCAGGTCATGACGGAAAACGTGATCGGCGGAAAGGGCGCCGCGCTGTCGATCGACAACTACGGCATCGACGGCAGTTATATTTACAGCGGCAGCGTTTACGGCAGCACCGACTGGCAGGATATCGAGCTGATCTTCCGCACAGGGGAGGGGCAGACGAAAGTATTCGTCACGCTCCGCCTGGGCGGCTACAGCGAGATGAGCTCCGGGCTGGCGCGCTTTCGCTCCGTCTCTCTCCGTGAGACCGATGACGACGCCTTCGCCCAGTCCCTGCCCGGGGGCGACGCGCCGCCGGCGGGCTCCGGTCAGCAGGAGCTTTCCGAGGCCCGAAAGATCCAGCTGAAATCCTTCCTGCATCTGTTCGTGGTGATCGCCGTCGCTGCCGGCGTTGTGATGATCTTCGGCGTTTACCGGAGTGCCGAGGAGATCGGCAGTCTGCCGCTGAGCGACGCGGCGCAGCGCAGATACTTCGCCCTGGCGGTACTCCTCGGCCTGGTGCTGCGCTCCGTGCTGGCTTCCGCCTGGGGCGGGCACGATACCGATATGGGCTGCTGGATGGGCTGGGGCAGCTATATCGACCAGGTCGGTCCCTCGACTTTTTATACCGCCGCGGGACATGAGTGGTACGACTACCCGCCCGGATATATGATCGTGCTGGGCCTGCTGGCAAAGCTTATGCGGCTCATCGGCGTGCCGGCCGGGTCCAACGCCGCCGTTTTCGCCTACATGCTCCCGGCCTATGCCGCGGATGTGGCCTCTGCCGTGCTTCTGATGCGGCTTGCAGGGAGCAAGGGGTTTTCCGCGGGCTGGCGTCTGCTGCTGGGGTGCCTCTGCGTCTTCAACCCCGCCGCGGTGATGCTCTCCGGCGCCTGGGGGCAGATCGACAGTATACTGACGTTTTTCCTGCTCTGGTCGTTCACGGAGCTGCTTCTCGGCCGCCGTATCTCCGCGGGAGCCCTGTTCGGTCTGGCCATTATGATCAAGTGGCAGGCTCTGATCTACGGGCCTGTGCTGGCCGCCGCCTATCTGCTGCATATTCGCAGCAGACGGGACGCCCTTGAGACCGTCGCCGCCGTTGCTGCCGCACTGGCCGTGATCCTGCTCATATCCCTGCCGTTCAAGGGCAATCAGGGACTGTTCTGGGTAGTCTCCCGATTCCTAAGCGCCACGGGCGGGTACGATTACGCCAGCGTGGAGGCATACAATTTTCTGGCTCTCTGCGGGGGAAACTGGGCGCCTGCATCCAGGACGTTCCTGCCGGGGATCAGCTTCAAAGCCTTCGGTACCATCGCCATTCTGCTGGCTGTTGTCCTCTCCGTGCTGTTCCAGTGGCGGGAGGCCCGAGTCTCCTTGACAGATAATGAGCACAACGAGACCTTTTCCCTGTATCTGGCCGGCGCCTTCTGCATGTATATGATCTTCACATTCGGCCACTACATGCACGAGAGGTATGTTTTCCCCGTGATGCTGCTGCTGTTCGCGGTATTTGTTTTCACGGGAGAGAAAAAGTTCCTTCTGTGTTCTCTTTTGCTGTCGGCGGTGCTGTTCCTCAACGAGATGACGGCCATGTACGTGATCTCCAATCTGGCCTCAGCGGTCGTGCGGGGCGGTCGGGAGCACAACGATGTGGTCCGTCTCTGCTCCGCTCTGGAGACGGCGTCCTTTGTATGGTTTGCCCATGTGAGCCGTGAGTATGTGTTCCGCGTCCGGCCGGGAGGTGAGCAGAATGTCTGAGTTGTTTTCCGCCGGCAGCGGGAAGGTCTTCCTGGACAGGAAGGACCGGCTGCTGATGTGGGCGTTCACCCTTGTCTATACGGTTTTCACCCTCCTGAACCTGGGTACGCTGAGTTTTCCCCAGAAAACCTGGTACGGCTCCCGGGGTGACAGCGTCATCATTGAGCTGGGCGGGATGCGGTCTGTGGATTCGGTCTGGTTCAACTGCTGCATCGGCTCCGGCCAGCTCCAGCTGACGGGGGACGACGGGGAAGTGCTGGTTTACGATCAATCCTACGGCGAGATGTTCTCCTGGAAAAAGAAGGATTTCTATACCGATACCTCCACGCTCCGGCTGTACGTCACCGACGGCTCCGTCTCCATCAACGAGATCGCCGTCCTTGACGACGACGGCACGCTGCTGCCGGTGTCCGTCACGGGCGACGGGGCGGCCCTCGTCGACGAGCAGTCCACCGTCCCGGAGGCTCCGAGCTACTTCAACGGCATGTATTTTGACGAGATCTATCATGCGCGTACGGCCTATGAATTTCTGCACACCATGTCGGTGTATGAGTGGACGCACCCGCCCCTGGGCAAAGCCTTCATCGCCCTGGGCATCGTCATCTTCGGCATGACGCCCTTCGGCTGGCGGGTCATGCCGGCGCTGTTCGGCGCGGCCATGCTGCCGGTCATGTTCCTGCTGGGAAAAAGGCTCTTCCGCCGCCGTGACATGGCGTTTTTGTCCATGGCGCTGCTGGCCGCGGACACCATGCACTTCGCCCAGACCAGGATCGCCACAGTGGATGTGTTCGTGGTGTTCTTCATTCTGCTCATGTTCCTGTTCATGACCGATTATCTGCGGCTGGACAGCGCAGGGGAGAGCCTGAAAAAGACCTTTGTCCCGTTGGGGCTGTGCGGCGTCAGCTTCGGGCTTGGCGTCGCCTCCAAATGGACGGGGCTTTATGCCGGCGCGGGGCTGGCCGTGATCTTCTTCACCCATCTGATCCGGCGGGGGATCGCCGCAAAGGAACCGGACGACCGCCGCGTGTTATGGAAGCGCACCTGGCTGACCGTCGGGTTCTGCTGCGTGTTCTTCCTGGCCGTCCCGGGTTTGATCTATTATCTCTCCTATATCCCGTTTTACCGCTATGAGGCGTCCCGGGATGTGCTTGAAGGCGGCATGTCCTTTATGGACAAGCTGAAGATCCTCATTATCCAGCAGCAGTCCATGTACAGCTATCACAGCAATCTCACCGCCACCCACCTCTGCCAGTCCACCTGGTACGAGTGGCCCTTTGCCGCCCGGTCGGTCTGGTTTTACTTCTCCGCCGACGGTGACAAGGTATCCAATATCTCCTCCTTCGGCAATCCCGCCGTGTGGTGGGCCTCGGCCGTGGGGACACTGTGCCTGCTGACGGAAGCTGTTTTCGGGCGGATGAGGAGCGATGCGCCGGAGAAAAAAACCGCCTTCTGGATCCTTCTGGCGGCTATCGCGGCCAATTATCTGCCCTGGACGCTGGTACCGCGCTGTACCTTCCAGTACCACTTTTTCCCCACGCTGCCCTTTGTGATCCTGGCCGCCGTTTATCTCCTGCAGCGTCTGGAGGAGAGGGGAGAGGTCTCTCCCAAGGCAAAATGGATATGGCTCACCGTCGCCGGCGTATTTTTCCTTCTTCTGCTGCCGGCATGCTCCGGTATCGTCATGCCCAGGATGTACGCCCGGTTCCTGGAGTATGTCCTGCCCACCGGCATCCTTTTTCACGGGGCGGTTTGACCTCAGCAGACAAAAATTGCATCTGACCTGCGCGGAATAACCGGATTGCCGCGGGCAAAAATATGCTCGTACACAGCCTGCGGCTATGTGCAATCCAAAGTAAAGGAGATGCAATCGGATGTCCAGCAACAACAGCAATCAGCTCGTCAATCCTCAGGCCCGGGAAGCCATGGATCGTTTTAAGATGGAAGCCGCCAGCGAGGTCGGCGTCAATCTGAAGCAGGGCTACAACGGCGATCTGACCTCTCGTCAGGCCGGCAGCATCGGCGGACAGATGGTCAAGAAGATGATCGAGTCCTACGAGAATTCCATGAAGTAACTGTTTCCCCCATAAAAAAGCTCCGGGAGCGATCCCGGAGCTTTTTTGGGTAAAGGCGCGTTATCTTTCTTCCCTGAAATAGGCCAGGCCCAGGGAGGCGGGCGGCTGGTTTTCCCGCTTGTTGCGCATGGAGGTGATCACCAGAACGATGATGGTGACCACATAGGGGATCATTTTATACAGCTCCTTGACGGCCAGGTTCATGCCTGAGGGGATATACATGTGCAGGATATAGAGGCCGCCGAACAGGATGGAGGCCAGCACGCCCGTGTCCGGCCGCCATACCGTGAAGATGACCAGCGCGATGGCAAGCCAGCCCCGGTCGCCGAAGGCGTCGTTTGTCCACACGCCGGAAGCGTAGTCCATCACATAGTAGAGACCGCCGAGGCCTGCGATCATGGCGCCCACACAAGTGGCGGTATACTTATACCTGGCCACGTCGATTCCGGCGGCGTCGGCAGTCGTGGGACTCTCGCCCACGGCCCGGAGATGCAGTCCGGTGCGGGTGCGTTTGAGTACATAGGCCGCGATCAGCGCCACGGCAACGGCCACATACACCAGGAATCCGTAAGACAGGAACAGCTTCCCGAACCAGCCCAGGTCCGCCGCAAAGGGGAGCGTGCGCCGGAAGCAGTTGCTGGTGGCGGTCATAATGATGGAGGGCAGGTCGCTGCCGGCCAGCTTGATAAGAGAGCCGCCGAAGAAGTTGCCGAAGCCCACGCCGAAGGTAGTGAGGGCCAGACCTGTCACGTTTTGATTGGCCCGGAGCGTGACCGTGAGGAAGCAGTAGAGAAAGCCCATCAGGAAGGAGCCCAGCAGACAGCACAGCACCGGGATGGCAATGGCGAGGAAGGGATTGACGTTTCCGTTCGCGGACTGCTCATAGAAAAAGGAGCCTATAACACCGCTGATGGCGCCCACATACATGATGCCGGGAATGCCCAGGTTCAGGTTGCCGGATTTCTCCGTAAGGGTCTCGCCGGTGCTGCCCAGCATCAGCGGGATGCCCTGGACCACGGCCCGGGGGAAAAAGGAAACAATATCAAACATCTCTCACGCCTCCTTTTCCCCGGCTTTGCGGAACTGGATCTGATAGTTGATGAAGAATTCGCTGCCGATGATGCAGAACAGTATCACGCCCGTCAGGATATCGCCGAAGGAGCGGTTCAGGCCGAAGTTGGTGGCGATCTCTCCGGCGCCCCGGCCGAGGAACACCAGCAGGAAGCTGGTGGCGATCATCCAGATGGGGTTGAACTTGGCAAGCCATGCCACCATGACGGCGGTGAAGCCTCTGCCGTCCACGATGGTAGGCGTGAGCGTGTGGTTGGTGCTGCCCACCAGCAGCAGTCCGGCCAGACCGCAGATGGCGCCGGACAGGAGCATGGTGCGGACGATCACCCTGTCCACCTTGATGCCCACATACCGGGCGGTGCGTTCGCTTTCACCCACTACGGCGATCTCGTAGCCGTGCTTGGAATAGTTCAGGTAGATGTACATGAGGATGCAGGCCACAGCGACGATGATGATGTTCAGCAGATATTTCTGCCCGCCCACGGTGGGGAACCAGCCGATCTGGGTGTTGGGGTTGATGATGCCGATGTTGCCCGAGCCCTTGGGAGATTCCCATACCACGCAGTAATACGCCACGAGCTGGGTCGCCACATAGTTCATCATCAGCGTGAAGAGCGTCTCATTGGTGTTGAATCTGGCCTTGAAGAAAGCGGGGATACCGGCCCAGACCGCTCCGGCCAGGATGCTTGCGAAAATCATGCACACGATCACGGCCCAGTTGGGCAGCTTGTTACCCAGCAGGATCATGCAGGCCGCTGCCCCCAGACCGCCGATCAGCGCCTGGCCCTCCGCGCCCAGATTCCAGCAGCGCATACGGAAGGCGGGCGTCACAGCCAGGGACACGCACAGCAGCATGGCGATGTTCTGGAGCAGCACCCAGAATTTTCTCACCGTTCCGAAAGAGCCCTTGTAAATGGCGGCATATACCTGGAAGGGGTTCTCTCCGGTCACAAGAGAGGTTATCACGCCGCACAGCACCATGGCCAGCAGCAGCGCGCCGCCGCGGATCGCCCAGGCGCGGTACCAGGGTAGGGCGGCTCTCTTGGAGATATGAAACAACGGATTTCGCTGTTTATTGTTCATTGCTGTTCCCTCCCAGGCGGGTCATCATCATGCCCACGTCACGCTTAAGCGCGCCCCGGCCGGGCACGATGCCGCTGACTTTGCCTCCGCAGAGCACCAGGATGCGGTCGGCCAGCTCCAGCAGCACATCCAGATCCTCGCCCACATAGATCACGGCGACGCCCTTGGCCTTCTGCTGGTTGATCAGGTCGTAAATGGTATAGGAGGAGTTGATGTCCAGCCCTCGGACGGCGTATGCGGTGAGCAGCACCGTGGGGGCGGAGGCGATCTCCCGTCCCACCAGCACCTTCTGTACGTTGCCGCCGGAGAGCCGCCGGACCGGCGTCTGCACGCTGGGGGTGCTGACCTCCAGCTCCCGGACCACCAGTTCGGCCAGCTCCTTGGGGGAGCGCCTGTCGGTGAACAGGCCCCGCCCCCGGCGGAAAGAACGCAGCATCATGTTGTCGGAGAGATCCATGTTGCCCACGAGTCCCATGCCCAGACGGTCCTCCGGCACGAAGGATAGACTTACGCCCATCTCCTGAATGCTAAGGGGATCCTTGCCGATCAGCTCCTCGGCAGTGCCGTCGTCGT